>Ga0206989_1073_pt1 | contig 19182 bp, 16 predicted proteins | sample Alteio_BWMinCont_10_FD_153276 | JGI IMG/M metagenome (GOLD analysis project Ga0206989, IMG submission 153276) | Enriched cells from forest soil in Barre Woods Harvard Forest LTER site, Petersham, Massachusetts, United States -... | ecosystem: Environmental > Terrestrial > Soil > Temperate forest >...
CAAAAATTAAGATATGTTTTAGTTTTAATTTTATTTCTATTTTTTAATACGTATTCCAATGCAAAAGAAAAAAATATTTTACTGACAGGCCAAATAATCAAGTCAATGCAAAAATGCAACACTAAACAATCCGTTCAACTTCGTTGTAAGAGCTATCAACAAACTACGCCATATACCTGTGGACCTGCCGTTATTATGTCATTAATGAATTATTATGGTTTAATGAATGCAAGTAGTATGAATCAACAAACTGAATTACGTATTGCACATGAAATGGGTGGCACCAGTGAAGGAACATCATCTACACAATTAGCGGGATGGTTAAGAAATCACGGATTTCAAGTTGAATCGGGTCGAAATATTACGACAGATATGATCATAGCTAATATCGATAGGAAAGTTCCGATTATTGTTGAAGTGAGCGATCATTGGATTTTGGCAAAAGGGTATCATAAAGGCGCCACACCAGACGAAGATGAAATTATATTCGCCGATTCCTGTTGCAGCGTCACTCTCATGTCGAGAAAAACCATTGATACCATGGATCATGGTGGCCGATGTAATGGCGATGTCGGTGCTTATATTATCGCAACAAAATAGTTTTAATTAAATTGCTGAAATAAATTTTCTAACTGATTGGTTAAATTCGGAAGATAATGATTTTGCATGACAAACGCTTTACCTCGCATTCCCATAGCATTCAATTCATCAGGTGAAGTTAATGATAACTGATGAATAGCAGACGCTAATGCAGCTGCATCACCTGGTTTAACACTGATTCCTGCTCGATGAGAGTCAATCGGATTAAACGGCGTATTCACGCCAAATATGACAGGACGCTGCATGATGAGATAATCAAATAATTTATTTGGACTAATTCCCCAACGAAAAACTGGCGAATCTTTTAGTAACATTAAAAATACATCTGCATTATTCAAAACAGAATAAATAGCATTTTTAGGAACAGCATCCATAAATTCAATCATTGTCAAATTCGCATTCTTTGCCATTTGCTGTAGCCGTAATTTTTCGGGACCTTCACCAATTAAGCAAATGCGAATATGCTGAGATAGATTTTGTTGCTCCAATATTTTTGCAGCAGAAATGACGGTTTCTAAATCATTAGCAACACCATGTGCACCTGCATAAGTGACAGTAAATTTTTTATTTTTTTCACGTTCAGGTAGAGTAGGAATTTTTTCGACATCAACAGAATTTGGAAGCCAGACGATATCAGTGGGTTTGACACCGCGTTCGATTAAATAGGGGTTTGCATTCGGCAATAATGAAATCACTTTGTTGGCTTTTTTATAAAGATGCGATTCAATCCATTTCATCATTTTTATTAATGGATGTTTATGAGTAAAACGTCCTAAATCCACTAACGATTCAGGCCATAGATCACGTATTTCTAAAATGAAAGGTTTCTTAAATCGTTTAGCTAGACGCTCCGCACCTAATGCAGCAAATAAATGTGGACTGGAGCCGACAATAACATCAGGTGGATCGAGTGAACGTAGAAATTTATTTTGCATCACTTGCCAACCAAATACGATCATATTCCAAAATCTTGCTAACGTATTTCCTTTGTAGGAAGGAACAGGTAACCAAATAAATGGGACATCATAGCTTGTGTCAAGGTATCCTGCTTTTTTATCCGAGACCATCATGGTGTGAGAAAGATGATTAAAATTCGCTGCAATAATCATGACATCATGGCCTTTCTCTTGCAGTAAACGCGCAAAATTATAATGCCTTGTTCCACCTGCACTAGACGGTGCGAGTGCATAATGATTGACTATCCATATACGCATAATACAAATCCTTTTTTAGTGAATCATATCCATTAAATGCTGTGCAATTTGAGTAGAGGCTTGGCCCATGCCATAAGGGTATTGATCAACAATACCTTGAGTATGGATGGATTCCATTGCAATTTGACAAATAAAATCGGAATCCAAGGGTGGCACGATGCGATTCCATTTCAGCTCGACTGTTTCAGTCCATTCAGTTTCGTCTCGCAATGTAATACAAGGAACGTTATAGAAAAATGCTTCCTTCTGTACACCACCCGAATCAGTCATAATTAATCGCGCATTTTTTTCTAAACGAATCATATCTAAAAATCCTACGGGATCTATCATTTTAATTTTGGTCTTTTTTAATAAATTCGAGTCATAAGTATCGATTATTTTTCGAGTACGAGGATGCAGTGGCATAATCACTGGGAATGTTGCGCAGAGTTTTTCTAAGGCAGTAAATATATTTAATAATTTATTTTTATCATTGGTATTTTCAGCACGATGTATCGTCGCCAAAATATAGTTATTCTCATATGAAGACGACGTTCTCATGGCTTTTTCGCCATAAAACAATGCAGCATCGTACATGACATCGCCAACTTCCAATATTTTTTGAAGAGAAAATCCTTCAGATAATAAATTTTTAGAAGCTTCTTTTGTTGGAGTAAATAAAATGTCAGATAATTGATCCGCAACTAAGCGATTAATTTCTTCTGGCATTTTGCGATTATAAGAACGAAGCCCAGCTTCAACATGAGCGATAGGAATATGTAATTTAGCTGCAACTAATGCACCTGCTAATGTGGAATTAGTATCGCCGTAAATGAGTAAAAAATCGGGTTTTTGCTCCAATAAAACACGTTCAATACCTACCATCATATCGCTAGTTTGAGTTGCATGAGTGACTGATTGTGAATGAAGTTGAAAATCAATTTTTGGAATATCTAATTCATCGAAAAATATTTGTGACATATTCGAATCATAATGTTGACCCGTATGCAAAATCATTTCGATTGCATTCGTTTGTTGTCGAAGAGCGTGAGAAACAATCGCAGCTTTAATAAATTGTGGTCGCGCCCCAACGATAGTGATAATTTTTTTCATTTTTTTCATTTTTTTCATTTTTTTCATGCGTAAGCCTTACTTAACCATAATAAACTGACTGCTTCAGCTATAGCACGTCGTCTATTTATTAATTGATGATTTGAAAAGGCTTGATCGATAGTCAATTCTTTTCGTAAAAATTCTTTTATTACCGCTTGATTGCATTTTAATGAAGAGCGAATAGCATGACCTAAGCCTGCGTTCAGTAATTGCGGTAATGAAATATCAAATCCTCGTTTATAATAGGCAAGACGAATTTGGTCAGGAATTTTATTTTGCATAATTTGTCGTATTGGCCATTTACCAAATCCTGCACGGAGCTTAAAAGCATCTGGCAATGCGCATCCTAATTCAACTAATCGGTGATCTAAAAAAGGGAGTCTACTTTCGACACTGTTCCCCATAGCATTGCGATCTTCATAGCGTAACAAAGTCGGTAAACTAAATTGAGTAATATCCTGAATTTGTCTTGCTTGCAAAGAGAGATGCGTAGGAGAGCTCAATTGCACTTGAGAATAGGGAAGTTGCAGCACCGTCCCAACATCAGCACGACCGAAATAGCGATGACGGTGTTTCCAATAGGCACCGAATGATTTAGTTTCAGCGGTTAACATGGGAAGCATTTGCATCATATTTTTCATAGCAGAAAAATAATTTTTATTTTTAATGAAATGTCGCAATTGAAATAGCATAAATTTGCGATACCCCATAAATGATTCATCACCACCTTGGCCACCCAAAATAACTTTCACATTTTTTGACTGAATGTGTTGATACAATAAAAATTGAGCCACAATGCTGAGACTGGAAAAAGGCGCGTCTTGTGCCTCAATTGTTTTAAATAAAGCTGCAATCATTTCTTCTACACTGGGTGAAATATAATGAATATCCATTCCAAGAAATTCAGCGCATTTCTGAACAAGAGGCCCTTCTGTTTTTTTATCAGATGGATTGCCGTAAGAAAATCCCATTACTTTTTGATGTTGCTCTCTCACTAAGCTGGCTATTGCAGAAGAATCTAATCCACTGCTCAATGCAATTCCCAAGGGAACATCTGTGCGTAAACGTAAATGAATGGCTTGATTTAATCGATCTTGAATCAGCTGTAATACATAATCCATATTGTGTAGGGGTAATTCTTCCGCTAAATTTTTTACATTTACCGCTAAGTCATAATAAGATGTTGTGTGACTGGATAGCACTCCATTTTTGTCTAATTCAACACAATTATAACAACCTGCAGGCAGAGCAATTAAATTCTCATAAGGTGAAATATCACTGCCATCTTCATAAACCAGAAAATTAAGCCCTTTGCTGACATAATTCAAATTCGGCTTTAACTGCAGTGTTTTGGCTAATACACGTGTCGTAGAAGAAAAATATAAATTATTTTGTTCAATCACATAATATAAAGGCCTGACACCAAATCGATCTCGACATAACCATAATTTATTTTCTAGTGTATCGAATAATGCAAAAGCAAAAGGTCCTTGAAAATAAGATAATGCATCGATTCCCCAATGTGCAAAGGCATTTAAAATAATTTCAGTGTCGCCGTTGGTATTAAAATGAAAATTATTTTCTTTGAGTATTTTTCGTAATTCTAAATAATTATAAATTTCGCCATTAAACGTAATGCAATATCGTTTAGTCGCATCCCACATAGGCTGATTGGAATCAGTCGATAAATCAATAATGCTTAGTCGATTGTGGCCTAAAATCAGTTGACTGTGCGAACTTGGAATCGTGATGGACGCCTGATGATTGGGACCTCGTGCAAATTGATCTTGTAAAATATTTTCAATAATACGTTGATGTTCAGCCGTCATTTGTTTTGCGAATATTCCAGCAATTCCACACATAATAATTACCTTCCTGGTAGTGTTTTAGTCGGTTGAATTAAAGCGACGCCGATGATTAAAAACAGCATGACATTGTAAGCAAGACCTTTGTGTACTGCAAATAATTGTCCGTAAAAAAATAAACTTGCTAATAAACCTGCATAAGCAAGATAGATGAATTGCTTAGATTGAAACGCGCGTGCGATTAACGTTTTGAATATTGTAAAATAGAGCCATAAACAACTGAATAAACCAAATATTCCACCATACACTAAACTGTAAATCGTTAAATTATGAATATAGGTTCGTTCTTCGCCTGATAATACGTTAAAAGTATTTCCTGCACCTATGCCAAAAAAAATACTCAACCATCCTGATTGACCCCAGCGCATTAAAGCAGGTAACCATTCATCATAAATACGACCATCACTGTAATCGACATGTCCACTGGCAGCGCTATCAAAAAAGCGTGCTAATAAACCAGATTCAATCAAATGTACTTTAGGAATCAGTGATAACATAAAAAATAAAATAATTGCACACAATAAACCTACACTGATTTTTCGTAAAAATAGACTAAGACTAAATCGCTGCAACTGCGATTGAAAATAAACATAGAGTCCTACTAAAACAAACCAACCCATTAACATCGAAAGAAGAATTGCACGAGTCAACGTCATCATGCCCGCTAAAATACCTAATAAAATGCAGCAGATTGCGAATATTCGAGCTATGTTTTTTTCAAATAAAAAAATACTGGGCAATAGAGTCACTGCCAATAAAAAGGGTAGGGTCGTGCGAGGATCCATTAAAGTAATGCGATTGCGTAACACACTGGCTGTATTGCTGATCATCTCAGCATGAGTAAAATATAAATAAGAAAGATAAATAATTTGAAAAAGACCCACGGCAATCAATATCAAAGCAATTTTATTAATCCGAACGATTCGAGCAGGTAATAATCCAAGAAATAACAGAGGAAAAAAACTAATATAAGGACCCAAAGAACGCATCATGTTTAAAATAGGCACGCCTTGCAGCAGGCCTAAGAGTCCAGAAAATAGCAAATAGCTAAAATATAAAAAAACTGCAAATAGCAATTTTTTTTCAATAGGAGTTGCGTCGTAGTGATTCACAGAAGCAAGACTCAAAACCCCTAATCCAAGGCTGAGTGCGATGAGTACTAAATCCGCAAACTCAATTGAAACAGGGGCAGGATTGGCTAAAAAAGATAATAGCACTGTTAAAAATATTCCGCAGGTTATCAATTTTTGCAAAATCCATCTCACTTATAAATAATTTTTCTGACTAATTTTTGTAATAAAGCTCGTTTGCGAAAAAATAGATTGTTATATTGAGCTTGTCGATTGAGATATTCTTTTTTGATTTTATCGGATCCGGATAAAATGCTCAGTACTTTCAAATATTGTATTTCTAAAAAATGATAACGTGGACTATTTACGTTTGCCACTGGACTTTTTTCATCTCTATCATATAAAGACCACCAACCTATCGAATAGAAAGGAAGCATTTTTTCTAATGAATCGATTCCTTGTTGCCACAGTTCAAGACAATTTTTTTCTTTTGTCCAATACTGTAATTCCCAAATATTCATTAACGATGACATAAACCCATTAATCACACCCGTTGGAATTGCAGGATATTCTTCGAAATAATGACAGTTGCCAGCCGCAAACCAATGTAAAAAACCACCTTCTTGAATCGGAACAGTAAATTTTTTCAGCGCATTGAGAGCAGCATTGCGATATTGATCGTTTTTACTTAGCAACCAAGCACGTAACATGACTGAAGCACCTCTCGCTTGCGCGAGTGCTGAACTCCAAGGTGCTTTAGCAGCGAACCAATCAAAATGATATGACCAATCACCTTCTCCAGATTGCATTTTCAGAAAATAATTGGCGTAGTGAAAAAATTTTTCTTTATGATTAGAATCATGTAACCCGAGTGCATACTGAAATGCAGCTTCAGGATTGACTTGTTCACCAATGGGTTGATCGTATGGAAGAACAATAATTCCTGCGTCATTGACTAATGAATAATTTAATTTTTGCCGATAATTCATTAAATAAAAAGGCGAGTCAGTGGTTTTATTTTGATAGTGAGATAAATCAGCATGGGTTTGTATATTGGCCGGCTCAGGCAAATACCAAAATAAAGCAGTGGATGGCCTGTTTTGCCATCGAGCAATTATATAATTATCGATTAATTTAACAAAACGAGTTAAATAATTCATGCGGATACCGATGTTGGAGTGAGAGGGATAGAGACGAATCTTTTGCGTAGTAACAGTAATTGTGTCAGTGGTTTCGCAATTAAGCCAATCCATAATAAAATAAATATAGAGTGAGGCGCAAATTGAGTGATTGAATAGGCAAATCCTGCAAACAATAATTCATAAAAACCAAAACGTAAAACTAATTGAGGATTATTTTCATAACGATTAATTTTAAAATAAACAATTCTGACTAAAGTTGAAAAATAAAATCCAATCAATAATAAGCTAATTATTTGTATACATGCATGAGTGAGTTGATTCACATTTTTGATACTGACTAAAAATGCAATCACTGCAATAAAACAATTTAATAAATTAGATTGAATTAATTTGAGTAAATAATCATTTTCTGGGTTTGATAATTTATTCCATGAAAATAATTTTGATCCAATATAGGAATCAATTAATATAAAACGAAACGCGGAATAAATCCGTACGCTTAATGTCAGCAATGAAAGATAACCAGTGCCAAATTGATAAAACGCCGATCGTGTAATAATTTGGAAAAGTTGCTCGCCAATCATTGAGAAAAAATGACGATAAAATATGAGTATTGTATCAATAAAATTTCCTGTTTTAGTTTTTTTGTTTTCTTGAATTGGCTCAGGCAAACAAAGCAGCAAAATACATTGTGCGACAGGAATGAGACTGGTCAATGTCACAATGGAAAAAATCATATTCTTTTTTCCAAAAAAATAACATAAAATAATCCCAGGAATTAAGATAAAATTGGGTAAAACATTGATGATTTGTGCACCCAAGAAAACATTATTTCTTTGTTTATATGTAATTAATAACGCAGCGATAAGATTCAAAAAACTGCCTACGATAGTGATAGACAATAATAAATAATCCAACCCACCCGTGAAATAATTCATCACCAAGCCGATTAGGATCACAAAAGGAAAAGAGACCAAAGAGGCTGAAATGATAATCTGAAGTAAAGATAATAGCGAAAAAAGATTTAAGCATGATAATCTCATCGCATCAATCATCAAGCCGATGGTGTAAAAAATCGATAAATAAACTTGTAACAAATCATTTTTAACAGAAAAACCTAACAACCCGATAATCATAAATTCACGCAATAAGCCAAAAGCCATACTGCTGGCGGATAAAAAAATACCGAGTTGGTAGGTAGAGAAACGTTTAAGCCATTTCATATGCTACTGGATTCTTTATTTTTTGAAGGGCAAATAGTACTTGTTTCACAATATAATTTTGATCTTCAAGTGTTAAGTAAGGGTGCATTGGCAAACTAATCACATGATTCGCAGCGTCTTCAGCATGGGGTAAATGAAGAGGTTGTTGTTCAGCAAAAATCGGCTGTTGATGTAATGGTATTGGATAATGCACAGCTGTTGGTATGTTTGCGAGTTTTAACATGGCTTGAATCGCATCACGTTCCGGTACTGCAATAGTATACTGAGCATAAACACTGGTATTCTCAGCCAGTAGTTGTACGGTTTTCACATGAGATTGTAATAAGTCAGTATATCGCTGTCCAATGCGTTGTCTCGCTTTAACTTCATCCGGGAAAATACGTAATTTAACTAATAAAATAGCGGCTTGTAATGTATCGAGTCGACTATTCATTCCTAATAAAGTGTGATGATAACGTTTCGATTGACCATGCACGCGTATTTGTCGCATAGCAGTAGCGAGATCGTCATTATTGGTAAAACAGGCTCCGCCATCACCATAACAACCTAAAGGTTTAGAGGGAAAAAAACTCGTGCAACCAATAGTAGTTAATCCACCTGATTTTTTATTTTGATAAGTTGCACCAAAACTTTGTGCCGCATCTTCAATTACCGGTAAATTATATTTTGCTGCAATATGATTAATCATCTGCATATCAGGACATTGTCCATAAAGACAGACGGGCATAATGCATTTTGTTTTGGCGGTAATGGCTTTCTCGATTTGTGTAGCATCGATATTATAAGTCATTGGATCAATATCAACAAAAACAGGTATTGCACCCAGTAATTTAATCATTTCGGCATTAGCAATAAACGTAAATGGTGTCGTAATAATTTCATCACCGGGTTGAATGCCAAGAGACATCATCGCAATCATCAAAGCATCCGTACCATTTGCTACGGCAATGCAGTGCTTAACACCCACATAAGCAGCTAGTGCAGTTTCTAATTCTTGAACCTCTCGTCCAAGAATATATTGGCCGTGCTCTAATACTTGATTGATAGCGGTTTGAATGTCAGGTTGAATACTTTCGTATTGTTTTCGTAGATCAATTAATTGCATCGATTTCATAATGCCTCACTTAGTTCAGTTTCAGCAAAACATTTACCTGATTGTAAGAAATAGCGCGTATTGGATTTAACACAAAAAAATTCTCCATCACCTTCTAAGGGTAAATCAAGTTGTTCGCCATACTGACTCATCCAGCCAATTTGTTGTGCGGGCACACCTACCATGAGCGCATAGTCAGGTACGTCCCGGTTAACTACACATCCTGCACCGAGAAAAGCATATTGACCGATGGTGACACCACAAACGATTGTGCAGTTAGCGCCTAATGTAGCGCCTTTTTTTACGAGCGTATTGCGGTATTCATTTTTACGTGTGATGGCAGAACGTGGATTATAAACATTCGTAAAAACCATGCTGGGTCCACAAAACACATCATCTTCTAAAATGACATTATCATAGACAGAAACATTATTTTGGATTTTGACATTGTTACCAATATTGACATGATTGCCGACAAAGACATTTTGTCCGAAAGAACAATCACGACCAATCTTTGCGCCAGAACAAATATGAGTCCAGTGCCATATACGAGAATTTTCGCCGATAGTGGCGCCTGTATCCACAATTGCGGTGGGATGTATTTGAATACTCACGATCAAATCCTTTTGATTGCTGTTTAGTTGCTAAGGCAAGCATTGTATACTAACAAATAAACCGAGTGTAATACTGATGACTACATATATTTTTTCACATTACCTAACACCTTGGTTCATGCCACCAGGCGTGCAGATTTTATTGGCTATCGTCGGAATTATTTTATTTCGTGTGCGACCATTACTTTCAAAAATATTATTTGTGATTAGCATTAGCACGCTTTGGTTGGCCAGTGCACCGATTGTTGCTTATAATTTATTAGATATATTACAGAATGAGTATTCTGTTTTGCCACTTCAATCATTAAATTCTCCTTATTTTACGCACAGTGCGATTGTTGTTCTCGGTGGTGGTGATGATACGAATGTTGAGCAAGGAAATATTCATACCGTTTCTGAAACAACACTGAATCGATTGCGCTACGCTGCTTATTTAGTTAAAAAAACGCATTTGCCGTTGATTGTTTCGGGTGGGCGAGAAAACGGCTCAGTGGAGAGTGAGGCAGATTTAATGGCTAAAACTATGCAAGATGATTTTGCGATTTCTACTGCGATGAAAGAAGATAAGAGTATGAATACCGCAGAAGAAAGTGTGTATGTTGCGGCGTTATTGAAACAATATCAATTAAATGGCATTTATTTAGTGACGAATGCATGGCATATGCCGAGAAGCATGATGAGTTTTGAACGAGCAGGAATTCAAGTGATTCCTGCGCCGATGGGATATAAAGTGTATGATCATCATTACACTCTGTTGAGTTATTTGCCGAATGTGCAAGCTTTAGAAGCAACGAATGTTGCGCTACATGAATGGATTGGAATGATTTGGTATAAGATGATTCTTACAAAACAATCCCGCCATGCAACGGAAAAACAACAAATTTGAGAGATTGATCGTTGTATCCTTTATCGACTTGAGAAAATCCTTCTTTATACCAATTATTATCCCAAACAATACCTGGAACTTGTTGTAATAAAATATCATTGTTGGTCCAATATTGACGTCCGTCTGCTGAGAGAAAACGCTGCACAAAAAAATTATTTTCAACAGTTAATCCTGTGACATAGATAGCTTTCATTCCATATCGATTTTGCAATAAATAATTATTCGTAATAAAAATATTTTTATTTGCCTGATTAATTTTCGTTCCATGCAGTAATTTTAATAATAATTTTTGATTCGAATTATTCAAAGAGGACATTGAAGTAAGAATAATTCCATAGGTAATACCATCAGCAATAACATTGCTATCAATTAAAATATTTTGACTATTGACGACAGCTAATGAAGAACATGAATCAGCGAGAATGTAATTATTTTTTAGTATTATATCATCCGAATTGATCACATCAATTCCATCTCCATTATTATTATATCCAGCGAATAAAATAGAGTTATTTCTTATTCTAGCGTAACTACTATTTAAAATAAAAATATTGCTTAAACTGGTATTCGTAAAAGTATTGTTTTGCAGTAAAGCGTTTTTGGTATTTGTTAAGTAAAAGCCACCATGAAAATTTGTGATGGTATTATTTTGTATAATGAAATTATTGGTGAGTAAGTCGGAGGTCGCGAATAATCCAGCCATAAAATGTTGATTGATTGTAAAGTTATTGTTTTCTAATTGAATATTTCCTTGCGTAATAAAAATCAAATCATAAGGCGGTACATCATCTGGAATAGGCTGAATACGATTAGTGTCAACAGTCACTTGTGTATTTTTTAAAATTAATTGACCTTGATCAATGTTTAATAAGATTGGATTATTCGGCGTTATTAACCCTTCTATTGTGCTATTTTGAATTGTCAACGACGCATTATTAACAACAAAAAAAAATCCATTTGTCATGTCGATATCCACATTTTGATAGGTTGTGGGTGCAGATATCACTGTTTTTCCATGGAGTTTTATTGTTTCAGCATGACAAACAGAAAGAGTGAATAGCAAAATAAATATAAATTTTTTGACGATTTTAAATAACATATTTTCTGATTCCCTTCAGACTTCAATATGATTTTTATTTGTTGCTTTCAGCATGATATTTTCAAGAGCAGTCGCTACTTTGTTTATCATTATTTCAGTTAAAGTCGGATGTACTAATAGCATTAAACTGGTTTGTCCTAACCGTTTTGCTATGGATTTTGTTTGAATTGCTTGAGTTGAATTTTGAATAAAAGCTTGTTCTAAATAAATTTCACTGCAGCTGCCACTGAAACAGGCTATGCCTAGCTGATTCATCTCATCGATTATTTTGTCACGATTCCATTCTGGATTGAGAGATTCCGGAATAACAAAAGCATAATATTTATAATACGCATGTGTCAGTGTGCTGGGCGGTATTGTCAAACGTAAACCAGGTACATGAGACAAGCGCGTATTTAATATTTTTGCAAATTGATTTCTGGTTTCACGCCAAACGTTCATTTTTTTTAATTGAATACGACCAATGGCTGCTTGCATTTCTGTCATGCGCCAATTCGTGCCAAAAGAATCATGCAACCAACGGAATCCCGGCGGATGTTTTTGCACACACGCTTTTTCATAGTTTTTTCCATGATCTTTCATCGACCAAATTTTTTGCCAAAGAAAGTTGTCATGAGTGGTAATCATTCCGCCTTCGCCACCGGTTGTCATAATTTTATCTTGGCAAAATGAAAAAGCGCCGATATCACCAAAGCTACCTACTAATTTATTTTCAATCATCGCTCCGTGTGCTTGAGCGCAATCTTCTATGACACGCAAATTATATTGTTTTGCTAACGTCATGATAGCGGGCATATCTGCTGGCCAACCTGCCAAGTGAACAACAATAATGGCCTTGGTACGAGGTGTGATACAGGGCTTTATGGTTTCGACGGTGATGTTTTGTGTAATATTATCTACATCTGCAATAACAGGAGTTGCACCACGCATAACAATGCAGCTGGCTGATGCGATAAACGTTCGTGACGTAGTTATGACTTCATCACCGGCTCCAATATCCAGAGCATACAAGGCAGCTTCTAATGCCACAGTGCCATTCATTAAAGCGATTGCATAATCAGTACCAATCCATGCAGCAAATTCTTTTTCAAATTGCCGAGTTTCCGTGCCGGTCCAATAATTAGTGCGACCTGCTCTTAATACAGAATTGACCGCTTGAATTTCATCTTCGGCATGAAATGGCCAGTGTGTTGCAGAGTTTGACATATTAATTTTCACTCAATGTTGTTTGACTTAAAGGTCGTGCAGGATTGCCTATCACTGTTTCAAAAGCGCGAACACTTTTCGTAATGACTGCGCCCATGCCGAGGACAGCTCCTTCACCAATGATAATGGGTTTTTTCTCTGTTCCTTGACGTATGATCACACCGGTACCCACATATACATTGTCTTCAATAATAACAGAGCCATTACACTGCACGTAGGGTGCAAAAGTCACATAATCACCAATCACGCAATCATGGGCAACATAAGAATAAAGATTTGCATGGAAATATGTGCCGATTTTTGCATTAGCTGTAATGGTAGTAAAAGGACAAAGTATGGCGCCGTCTGCTATTTGATTAAAGGCTAGATTGAGACTATTGAGAGCTTTAATTTGAAACGGAATCGCACCGCGGCTTAACATGATTTCTGCCATTTTTTTTCGGAATATATAACTGGCGATTGTCACATTAAAAAATCTATCTGAGGCAGGATGTGAAAAAAAATCGTCGATACTCATGACTTTATATTGATTTAAAAAAAAAGGTTGTTCAACTTTTTCATCGACAAACACTAACTCATAAGGCGTATTCGGTGGATTGACTTTTAGCATAGCGTCCACTAAAGGCATGACTTCTCGACCAAAACCACCTGCACCTACTATTCCATATAATTGCATTTTGTTTCCTTAGTTTGATTTTGTATCACTTCTAAATCGAATCTCGACATAGTGGCTTGTCCTTCTGCATTAATTCCTTCGCGCTTAATAATTTTTGCAAAAGTGAGTAATATAATTTTGCAATCTAACAGAAAAGAACAATTTTCAACATACCAGACATCCAATTCAAATTTATTTTTCCAGCTTAAGCTATTTCGTCCATTGACTTGAGCCCATCCGGTGATTCCCGGTTTTACCGCATGACGTTTTTTTTGTTTAGCAGAATAATACGGCAGATAATCCACTAATAAAGGTCGTGGTCCGACAAAACTCATTTCTCCTTTCATTACATTCAGTAGAGCAGGTAATTCATCCAAACTCAAACTTCTTAATATTTTTCCAAAGCGTGTGAGACGTTTTGCATCATCCAATGGATTACCTTGGTGATCACACGCATCGAGCATGGTTCGAAATTTAAATAACAAAAATTTTTTTTCGTGTTGGCCTGGTCGCATTTGTTTGAAAAGAATCGGTGATCCTAAATTAAGACGAACTAATAATCCGATGATAAATAAGATCGGTAAAAGTAAAATTAATAGAAAAATGGCAAGAATGAAATCGAATATCCTTTTTACAAATTGACAATACATATCTTTTCCTTGTCTAATCTCAAATCGATATTGTTATGCAGTTTGGATGCTCAAATATAAAGGATTATATTTATGGTTATCAACCGATTAATTGAAAGTTTAGATAATAGAAATGCAGCGATTATAATTATTGGCTTAGGGTATGTTGGATTACCGTTAGCGATTCGTTATACCAAAGCTGGATATAAAGTGATTGGTATTGATGTCGATGTTGAAAAAGTTGCGCTCCTCAACGCTGGTCAATCGTATATTGATCATGTTCCCACTGCAGAAATTGAAGCAATGGTCAAAGCGGGCTTTACAGCCACCACGGATTTTAAAAAAGTAGCAGAAGCTGATGGTGTTATTTTATGTTTGCCGACACCGTTGAGCAAACAACGTGAACCTGATTTAAGTTATGTGTTAAATACTATCGATGCGATTTGTCCTTATTTGCATTCAGGGATGGTGGTTTCTTTAGAAAGTACAACTTATCCCGGCACCACCGATGAAGAATTAAAACCACGTATTGAAGCAACGGGTTTACGTGTCGGTGAAGATATCTTTTTAGTTTATTCACCCGAGCGAGAAGACCCCGGCAATACCACTTATTTTTTAGGTAATATTCCTAAAATTTGCGGTGGCATTACACCAGCGTGTCTCACCACTGGAATTGCTTTGTATGCACAAGTGACGAATCAAGTCGTACCTGTGAGTTCTACACGGACGGCGGAATTAACTAAATTATTAGAAAACATTCATCGTGCAGTGAACATTGGTTTAGTTAATGAAATAAAAATGTTAACGGATCGCATGGGAATTGATATTTATGAAGTGATTCATGCTGCTTCAACTAAACCGTTTGGTTTTGTACCGTATTATCCAGGACCTGGCATTGGCGGGCATTGCATTCCGGTCGATCCATTCTATCTGACCTGGAAAGCGCATGAATATGGAATTCATACGCGCTTTATTGAACTAGCGGGTGAAATTAATAATGCGATGCCACATTGGGTGACACAAAAATTAATAGATGCGCTCAGTAATCACGGCAAACCGATTAAGAATAGTAAAATTTTAGTATTAGGCGTTGCTTACAAAAAAAATGTGGATGATGCACGTGAATCTCCCGCAGTACGCGTTATGGAAGTGTTAACCAAGAAAAATGCAATAGTGAATTATTCAGATCCGCATTTACCCGTTTTTCCTAAAATGCGCGACCATCATTTTGATTTAGAAAGCATGCCATTAACGGCTGAGACTTTAGGTGATCAAGATGCTGTTATTATTACGACAGCGCATGATTTATTTGATTATGCATTTATAAAAGCGCATGCCAAATTAATTATTGATACGCGTGGTGTATACAGCGCTCACGATCCTAAAATAATAAAGGCATAATCATGCAATCACTTATCCATCCTATTAAAGATAGAAAAATAAAGATCGGTATAGTAGGTTGCGGAAAAATTTCTGCTAATCATTTTAATGCAATCGCTGAATTAAGTGATCAATTTGAATTAACTGCTATTTGTGATACGCATACAGATTCATTACAAAAAGCATTGTCAGTGAGTAACGCGTCAGGTTATTCCAGCATTAAGACGATGTTAAAAACTCAATTAGATTTGGATATAGTGACTTTGTGTTCGCCAAGTGGTTTGCATGCAGCACAAACGATTCAGATTGCGCAACATCAAAAACATATTATTACTGAAAAACCAATGGCAACGTCGTGGGCAGATGGTATTGCGATGGTGAAAGCATGTGATAAAGCATCGGTGCAATTATTTGTAGTGAAACAGAATCGTTATCAACCCGCTTTGCAATTATTAAAAGAAACTATTCAACAAGGTCGCTTAGGTAAAATTTACATGGTTAATCTCAATGTATTTTGGACGCGACCACAGGCTTACTATGATCAAGCAAAATGGCGCGGCACTTGGGAATTTGATGGCGGAGTTCTCATGAATCAGGCGAGTCATTATGTTGATTTATTGGATTGGTTAATTGGACCTGTGCAAAGCGTACAAGCGATGATGGCGACATTGGCGACTAACATAGAAACGGAAGATTCAGGTGTTGTCAATTTACGTTGGCGTTCCGGGACGTTAGGTTCGTTGAATGTCACTATGCTGACTTATCCAAAAAATTTAGAGGCGTCATTAACTATTTTAGGTGCAAAAGGGAGTGTAAAAATAGGTGGTTTATCTGCAAACCGAATTGATCATTGGGAATTATCAGAACCCGATAATTCAGAGCAATCTATTCAAGCGATTAATGATGCAGCAACAAAAAAATTACCACCCCATCTCGGTCATAAAAAATATTATGAAAATGTCGCCAAAACATTAAGAGGCGAATCAACAGCTGACATTGATGGGCGTGCGGGATTGCGTTCACTGGAAATTTTAACTGCAGCCTATTTGTCAGCACGAGATTCTAATACTGTGAATTTACCGTTGGCATAAGAGTGATATGATTAAACAAAATGATAAAATAAATGTGTCGATTAAACGCGGCATTATTTTAACAACTGATTTGTTTATGACAATGATGGCGTGGTTAAGTGCTTATTGGATTTGTACTAGTTTTATTGGAGTACCATTAAATTCAGAAATTCTTTTTAGTTTGACTACGTTGCAATTAGTTATTTATTTGTTATGTGGGTTATATCGCGGTGTTTGGCGTTTTGCATCGATTCCTGATTTGTTTCGAATTTTGCGTGCTGTTCTGATTGGGGTGATCACCATTGCTTGTTTACTTTTTATCAAGCATGTTGATTTGCCAATACAAATGTATGCTGCTTATGCTTTGTTTGATATTTTATTTTTATGTTCGCCTCGATTTTTTTATCGCTGGTATCGAGATTACAGAAAAAAAATGTATCAACGCGCTAAACGAGTTTTAATCGTAGGTGCAGGATATGCGGGTGAAAGCATTATTCGGGATTTAAAACGATATCCTCTTAATAAAAATTTTTCTGTTGTTGCATTAGTCGATGATGATCGTACCCGACAAGGATACGAAGTCCATGGCGTGCGTGTGTTAGGCAGTTGCCAAGATATTCCGCTGTTAACCGCTAAGCTAAAAATTCATTTAATTTTGATTGCAATTCCTTCAGCTAGCTCTAGCCGTATGCAAGAAATTGTTAATTATTGCGAACAATCTAAAGTTACTTTTCGAACGTTACCGAGCGTAAAAGATATTGCAGATGGTCGAGTGAGTTTGAATGCATTACGCGAAGTTCAATTAGAAGATTTATTAGGTCGTGAACAAGTTGCACTGGATTGGGAAGCTATTAAAGATTCTATCTCTAATAAAACTATTTTGGTAACCGGTGGCGGTGGTTCAATTGGCTCTGAGCTATGTCGGCAAATTTGTAAATTAGAGCCAAAAAAAATCATCATAATAGATAAAAACGAATATAATTTATATGAAATAGATAATGAATTACAGGCAATCTATAAAAATAAAATTATATCTCATCTTTGTTGCGTCACCGATCAAGTTGAAATGCATAAAATATTCGAACGTTATCAGCCAGAAGTTGTTTTTCATGTTGCAGCTTACAAACATGTGCCTTTATTAGAAAAGCATTTACGTGTTGCTATGTATAATAATATTGTCGGTACATATCGTGTATCAGCACTGGCGAATCAATTTTGTGTTGAGACATTTGTTTTAATTTCAACTGATAAAGCGGTGAATCCATCGAATATTATGGGCGCAACCAAGCGCGCTTCGGAAGTGATTTGTCAAAATTATAATTTACATTCTATTACAAATTATATTACGGTGCGTTTTGGTAATGTATTGGCATCGTCAGGTAGTGTTATTCCGTTATTTCGCAAACAATTGTTGGAAGGCGGACCGTTAACCGTGACGCACCCTGAGATTACGCGTTATTTTATGACGATTGCAGAAGCCAGTTTGTTGATTCTGCAGGCGGTCACGATGAATCAACACGGTGAAATTTTTGTTTTAGATATGGGGCAGCCAGTTAAAATACGCTACTTGGCAGAACAATTAATCAAGTTTTCTGGAAAGATAGTGGGTGAAGATATTTCGATTAAATATACTGGCTTGCGACCTGGTGAAAAATTACATGAAGAATTATTTCATCAATATGAAAGTATAAAAGAAACTTCACATCCTAAAATTCGTTGTGCCAAAGTACGTTCTTTTGATTGGGAATCGTTGATAATGATTCTCAATAAAATAGAAGTGGCTTGTGCTATTTATGATGATGCCCAATTAAAAAAATTATTATTACAATTAGTGCCAGAGTATAGTGTGCCTGTACAATCAACGGCACAACTCGAATCCGCTTTAGGGTGACATACTAAATGAATTTTTTTCGTATAAAAATTATTTTTTTATTTATTATATCCAGTGTGTTAATGAGTTGTGGCAGTATCATGCCGGGGATGCAAAACCCTGATTTATCGCGCATGGATCGCGTTGCAGCGGATTATAATCATCCCATTCCAACATTGATACCGATTACAACGCAACTGATCAATGATCAACATCTTTCAACATATTTTTATCATATTGCACCTGCCGATATTTTAAATATCTCTATTTGGCAGCATCCGGAATTATCCTTACAAGATATGCATTCGAATCAAAATGGTGGCTTATTGAGCCAACAAGGTGCTCCAGGGCAAGATGGATTTTTAGTGAACCCACAAGGCTATATTTATTTTCCATTGATTGGCGATGTCTCAGTAAAGGGTAAAACGGTTGATGTGGTTCGCCGTGAAATGACCAATCGATTAAGAAAATACA
>Ga0206989_1065_pt1 | contig 19018 bp, 14 predicted proteins | sample Alteio_BWMinCont_10_FD_153276 | JGI IMG/M metagenome (GOLD analysis project Ga0206989, IMG submission 153276) | Enriched cells from forest soil in Barre Woods Harvard Forest LTER site, Petersham, Massachusetts, United States -... | ecosystem: Environmental > Terrestrial > Soil > Temperate forest >...
AAAACCAGCCTGTGCGGAAGCGCCGAAACCGCGAATCAGCGAGTACACAATCATGAGGTAGATCGCCAGGATGACCAGCTCGCCGCCAGCCGGCAAACCGATGCGCAGAACCTCACCCCAAATCGAGTTGACGGGCTTCCAAAGTGAGACATCAAAATAGATGTAGCGCTTCTCCCAGAAAAAATAGAGGGCCATGGCCACGACTCCGGCGGAGACAGCGATGAAGGTCGCAAGGGCGGCGCCGGTGACTCCCAGTGGATGTCCGATTCCCCACCCGAAGACCAAGACGGGAGCAAGGATGAGATTGAGGACGACGGTGATGATGAGAACGACGACGGTTGGCTTGACGACGCCGGTACCGCGCAGCGCAGCACCCGCCGTGAATAGGGCGAACTGCAAGAAGAGCGCCGGCATGAACCACGTCAGATACTCCGCGCCTTTGCTGGCGGTGAGCCCATCGGCGCCCATCCAGTGACAATACCGGCTTCGCAGCAGGAATGCGGCGAGGCAAAGAGCCACGCCGATGCACTGAGAAAGGACGAACGCCTGATTGAACACTAGGACGGCCCGGTCCTGGTTTTTCTCGCCCACCGCGTGGGAGATCACGGCGGCGGTCCCCACCCCCAGGCTCTGCGTGACCGCCAGAACGATCACCATCAGGTTCGCGGAGAAGCCGACGGCCGCGACCGACTCTTTGCCGAGCTTGCCGACCCAGTAGAGGTCCGCGAGAAAGTACAGGCTTTGAACGAGCATACTGCCCGCTAAGAACGCGGACATTTGGAGCAGGTTTTTCCATACGGAACCTTTGGTAAGATCCTTCAACGCTTATGACCTCCCTGACATGCGTTTCCCTGCTCCTGGCCTCCAGTACCGTGTGGCGTTGGATCTGGGCGACGAATTTAATTCTTCTCTCGCTCGATCATCTGTCCACCGGGCTCCTGGGAGTATTTGCGCCGCGCACAGCCCTTCGAATCTACCGTGGCCTCTTCGGCATTCAATTTCCCGAGAGCCCCGAAATCGTTGCGGTACTGAAACCCTGGGGCGCGTTGGCGGTGTTCGCCGCGGTGGCGACCATTTTCCCCATCGTGGACCCGCTTCGATATCGGGGCGTGCTTGTTGCCCTCTTGGTGCTGCTGATTCTCCGAATCCTGATTCGGTTCTCAGCGCGCGCGACAGCCACGGCCGTGTTCGGCTTGTCTTGGCGGCGCAACGCGTGGCACATCGCGTTGATCGCGCTGTGCGCTCTGCTGATCGCAACAGAGCTACTGTCGATCTGAGGCCGCACCACTCAATCCTGCTTGGGCATGAGCACAATCAGACCCAGGTTGAGAATCGCGACCGCGGCAATCGTCATCAGGCTTCGGTTCATGCCGATGCCAAATGCTGCTTGTAGTTCGGACGCAAAGATCAAACGGGAAAGAATCCGGGCGACGGCGAGAATTACAGCTACATAAACGAGCTTGCGGTATTTGACGGGATCGCTCGCCATGAAAAGCATCATTACGCCAAACGCGATGACGTAAGCGGCCAGATACTTGGCCATGTAACTGAACAGCGGGGTGACTTCCACGTGAGCGCCATAGACGGCAGCGCCAACGCGCGCAGCCACCTCGCCAGACACGAGGCCAAGAATCCCGATCAACAGATGGTATATACCCATGAAACCAGCAAGGGCCTTGAACGGCTTGTAGGTGTTCATTTCCAGGGCTCTCCTCCGTTAAGCAGATTTCACTTCTGAATGAAATTGTTGATTCGAATCCGTGGTCACTGCGGACCCATTTTCTGAAGCCTCAGAGTCCTCCTGGTAACAAAACCTTTCCAGACCTAGTTTCTTTCTGAGACGAGCAGACAGCGTCCATTTCCCGGCGGTGATGGCCCCGAGAAAATCCTGATCGTAATTGAGCCCCAATTTTGTCTCGCCGACTTTCGCCGGGTCCAGGTAGGTGCCAAAGACGCGGTCCCAGAGCGGTGTAAAATTTCCAAAATTTCCTTTATGGTTTGCCGCATGGTGCAAGACGTGCTCCTGCGGCGTAATGATCAATAAATAGCTTGGCCAGCGATCTAGAAACGCGTAACGGCGGAGGAAGCAGGAATGGCTGGCGGAGCCGATGAATGCAAAACCAAAGATGAAGGCGGGAAGAGTTTCGAAGAACAAACTGGCCAGGTCCGGGCGCCCGACAATCCAAAAGAGGACCAACATGGTGACTATCGATGAAATATTGACGAGAAAGGCGCTGAAGACTACGAAGGGCCTCGCGGAGATGCCAGGCATGCCGTTAAATACCCTCGTGGGAAGGTGATGGCTCTCGTGGAGATACCAGGCGATCCGGGAATGGAGTAAAAAACGATGAGTAAGATAGTCCCAAAAGCCGGCCACGAAGAAGGTGGCCATGCCGATCGCCACGCAAAGCGCTGTGCGGTGCGCGAAAACCTCTGTGCGTCCCGCGGATATCCCAAGCGTCTGCCTCGCGGCTGCCAATGTTCTATCGACTGACGGAAGCATCGCCGACAATCCGAGCTGAAGTGAAAAATAGACCAGCCAGATGACCGCTAGCGACAGAAACGTCCGCCACTCCGACCGCAACTTACTGAAGAGCGCCGGGCGGCCATCCTGCCTCCACAAATCGAAGAAATCGAGCAGAACGAAAACGGTCTGCGTCACGCCGAACAGCAAAAGAAAGAGCTTAACGTTTGCCACGGATCAAGCCCGCCGTTTCTCTTTAGAGTGTCGCCGCTTCCAGATAGGGCACGCGGCTGTCCAAATTGCTAAAAACCCTCTCGCCATCGCTATAGCACACGCAATAAATCCGCGCGCAGAACGGAGTCAGCGAATAGTCCTCAAGCGCGGTCCTCAAGGGATCCTCTTGATGAAGGCTGGTGAGTGCGAACATCGCCTCGCTGGTCACCGCATCGCGATAGAGCACGCGAAGCAGAGCCCGAAAAACGGAAACGTCATCGTCGTCCACGGCCACGAAGCTGACGTAGAAAGAGCGGAGTTCCTCTCCAACCTCTGGGAATCGCCGGCTCTTCAAGACTTGATGTGTCATTTTTGCAATCGGCGCGAGCCAGCGCAGGGGACCGGCGTAGCGGATCACACGAGTTTGCTTGAAGCGCCGTTGATTCCACTGGCCGATCACGCCAACGACTCTGCCGCTGCGAATGGCAACATAAAAATCGGATACTCTGAAATCGCGCCAACGCTTGCCCAACAGAAATTCTTCGCAGGCGTGAAACGGCGCGAACTGCTTTCGCGCATTGTTGCGGTTCAGGCATTCGACAATTTGGGGGAGTCGGGCGAGGCTGCCGCGTTCGATTTCGCAACGGGCTTCGAACGGGCGCTTGGCGCGCCCGATGTTGATGCCGGAGCAGTTGAGGCAGCCCAACGGATGATAGGCAGGCAGTCCGGCGCGCCCCGCGGTGAGCGTTGCCAAGGCGCGCTCGATCTCCGCAAAGATTGCTGTCGTATAGAGCAATGCGCGGCCATCCGCATGGAGCTGCTTCAAGAAGCGGTATCCTCGGGCGAGCAGGCTGCCTCTTCGATAGTCCGGGCTTAGACGCAAGTCACTCAGGTAACCGAGCTCCGTGGGCTCGCCGTTCACAAACGCTTTGGCCACCGAGCGGGAGGCAATTCCCACGATTTTGTTTCTTCTTAGGTCGCGGACGGCGATAGTCTGATTCAGCTCACCGCGGATCTCCGAGCCTGCGAAAAATATGGCTCACGTTCGAACGTGACTTCCATGTTTCCGGGAACTGGATTGTTGACCATGAACGAGCGGAGCTCCGCGTCATCCTGGCTTTGCGCCAGCGCAAATTTAAATTGCGACGTGCTGTCCCGCGCGTGTGTCTGGGTTACGATAGTCGACCGCCGTTCTCCACCAGAAATCCTTGAAAGTGGTTTTCCCAGCCGCTCAGGCGATGGAGCGGAGTTTCCTTCACACTGCCGGCACGCTGACCCAATGCGCTACAGCGGCGCATGTAGGCTTCGCCGGCGCCTTCGGTGATTTGAAAAATTGCGGCCGGGGACAACTGGCCGAGCTTGCGGCAGTAATCGTAGTGCGGATTTCGGCGCAGTTTGGCATCGAGTAGTTCCGCGAATCGACCAGTCTCGATACGTCCGTGAAAGAAAAGAACATAGCGAGGGGTCTCCTCAAAAGAAGGCGCAAGCATGGCAAAGCCCGGAGTGCAGGCGCGCTCCGATTCCAGTTCCAGGAGCACGCTGTCCACGAAAGCGGCGCTGAGTTTTTCGCCGCAGACGTCGCTGACGTTTCCTTCCCTGCCGAGGAATTCGAGGACGGGAGTTTGTGCGAGGAAACCTGTGACGCGCACGCGATCGCCGAGACGGTAACGCCACAGGCCGCCTCCTGTTGTCAGGAGAACCGAATATTCGCTCCCCACTTCCAACTCGTGAAGAAGCCTGGGAGTGCTGGAACTATTTTCAAGAAATTCCAAGAAATGCGAAGTGACCGCGGCGACGGAGCCTTGCGCGGAACAGATCGGAACGGAGACGACACCTTCCGTGGCGAGCAAGCCCTTTCCTTGAATGAGACTTTCGGGAAAGGATTCCTGGATGGCGGGAACAGCGAGCCGGGAGGAAGCAGCGGCCCAGCAACTGATCATTCGGAGATTTGGCCAAAGCTCGTGCGCGGCGATTGGGCCGGTCCGCCGCAGAATCTTGCGGAGCAGCTCCGCTCTGGCGGGAGCGGCACGAAGATATTTCTTCAAAAGTTCGAGTTCGGAGGACGAAATCGGACTCGGCGGACGGAGATTGCCGTCGCGCAGATCGCAGCAAAGGCGGTCCCCGTGCAGCCGCAATTGATCGAGCAGAATGGTCAGAAAAGTGGGGCTCCAGACGGAAACGAAAGCCAGCGATGGGGACTGCAACAAGAATAGCAAGGTCACATAGAGGCACTCGGTTAGCTCGGAGATTCGTGCCGTTTCGTTCGGAACGGCCATCAGCGTATTCAGCAGTCTTCTTTGCCCGCTGCCGAAGTATTCAGCGTCGCTTTCGAAACCGACGGGAAGGCCACCTCTGGTGTATTCCTTTCTTCTGGCGAGAGGAGTTAGCGACCAGTAGGCGTTTCCCGTGATTAGCTTTGGATGGTGCCAATAGAGATCGCACATCCATGCTCCGATAGCGATGCGAAACTCGTCACGCAACGATGCAGTGTAGGGGATGTACTTTGCGAAGTCGGAGGAGCCGCTGGTCTTTTCGAACATCAGAACGCGTTCCGAGGTGAGCACATCCGGCTCGCCGTCCGTCATTTGGCGCAACCACGGGGCCAGATCCTCGTAAGAAACGATGGGAACGGCGTTTTGAAAATCGCGTGGCCCGCGCAAGCGGGAAAACTGCCACCGCTTGCCGTAGGCGCATCCGCCGTTTTGGCGGAGCAGCTTTTTGAGCATAGCTGCCTGCGTCTGTTCCGGATTCCTTACCGCGCGCTGAAATACCAAGTGCGCCGGCAAAAAGCTGGCCAGCCACATTCCATTGGCAGCGGCGAAGGACAATTCTTCACGCATAGATAGCGCTCGGTTCTGGAGGTGCGGCTTTACCCGCGCTTTCGGAGATCATCCGCGAGGCATAGCTCCTCATGTTCTCGGCAGAGATTTCGGCCACGCAGGCAAGTTCGTGCCCCTCCGCAAAGCGTGGATTCTTGGAGAGAAAGAACCGCACGTGCGGGCTGCGCAGGCGATGCGCGGGAATTTCGGCGAGGTCGTGGGTCAGATTGCCGCGGGATTCTTGGAAAACAATTAATCCGCTCTCACGATCGTAGAAATCGGGATAGCGAGTACTGACGAGAGCATCTAGAATGTTCTGTTCGCGCGCTGGTGTAACTTGATCGTGGCGCGGAAAGAATTGATGAAAGAACAGCGGAAGAAAGAGATAGGTTCGATACCCCTTTGAAATGAGGAACCAGTAGAGAGGGATCTCAGGTTTCTCCGCGCGCAGCTCAGCGACAAAGTGGCTCCAGGCGCGGCCGAGCTCCTGTTCGCCCCAATGAGAACGGGCAATAATGGTGTCGCCGGAGAAGACCGCGCGCAAGGGCTGGCCGTCTGCATGGAACTGCATTACTTTCTGGGTGGAGAAGCCGCGCAGGGCATGATCCTGGACGTCGCGAAGAAGGATGGCGCAGTCCTTTTCGAACAAGTCGGCCTCGAAGCACGGGCGATTCACGTTTTCATAATTCTCTGCAAGAAGAGCGTACATAGCGTCTTTTTCCGCTGCTCCCAATTCTTCGACCGGCACAGTTTCGCTGAAGAGTCGCGAAGTTCTCATGACTGGTATTCCTCCACACACGGCCTGAATCGTTCGACATCCATCCTCAGAAACAAATCCGGATCTCGCGCTCTGCGACGGACTCGGACACATCCGCGCTACCCAAAGCTCCGTTGCGTTCTGCCTTTCGACGGAGCGCCTGAATTCTTAGTCCTAGCAAATCCGTATCGACATGGGCGAACTGCGCTCCGCCCATGGACTGGAGTTGCTTGGTCTGCGCCGCAAGCACTTCCACGTCCTGTTGAATGATGTGGCGCGACATAGGTTCGAGCACCAGCCTGACCAGCGGGCCGATGACACCGAACCGAAAAGTCATGACCGTATACACTTCCGTTTCCCATTCGCTGATCGGCGTGCATTGCGAAGTGATGATGAAATGCCGCGAAGGCCCGAAGTCGTAATCCACGCGGCTCACGTTCGGCATCAGGAAGCGGTCGGTGTGTTTGAGTTCTTTTCCGCGGGGAAAGAACAAACGCGAGATGACGCTGTTGCTGAGCGGCTCGCCGGCAAATTCCACCTCGACGAAGTCGGTACCACTGCGCACGCGGGCCGTGAGTTCCCGCGTGTCGTGATTTCGAAACCAGCCATTGTGAACGAAAACCGTGTGGGGACAATCCAGAAAATTCTCCAGGCAGGAGTCCACATTTGCGACGAAGCGGGTTTTCATCCGAAACGAGGTCCAGCCGCCCTCGCCTAAATGTGCAAAACGATACGGAGAATTATTGGGAGCGGACTCTCCGGGGAAAACCCAGAGGTAGCCGTCCTGCTCGATAACGGGGAAGGAGCGAACTCTGTGGGGCGGGATCTTCGCTTCTGCACCCAGTGAGGGCACGTGCGTGAGTGTGCCCGATGCGTTGTAGCACCAGCCGTGATAGGAACACTCGACGCAGCCGTCCTTCACGCGGCCGCGCGAAAGCTCCATGTTGCGATGCGCGCAGCGGTTCAGCAATGCGGCTGGCGCACCGTCCACGCCGCGGAAGAGGACGATTTTTTCTCCGAACATCACGACGCTCGTCGGGCGCGTCTTGAGATCTTTTGATCTCGCCGCTATGTACCAGGAGTCTCTCAGGGACATGATGGGCTACCGCCTCGTAGTTCCCGAATTGCCGGGAGCGTAGTTCATGTTGTGGTAGTGATCGAGCTCGAACTCGGAATAGGAAATCGTTTCCCCGCCGTACCAGTGAATCTCAACGGTGACGGGACCGGAATAGTCGCCGAGGCCAAAAAGCAGGCGCCGGTCGCCTTGCGCGGAAAATCCGTTGGCGATTTGCACTTCACGCATTTGCCTGAAGGGCTTGCCGTCTTTCTGATAGGTGAGGAACACCTGTGTTCCAACGGCGTCGCGATTGATGCGCACGCCATCTCCATGAACCGAGAGCCCCAGCCAGTGGTGCACGCTGCCGGTATTTTGGTCTTCTTCGTGCAGCGTATTTCGATAGAGAGAAAGCGGCGCGAACTGATGCGTGATGGCCAGATCAAGAACGCCACGATTGTCGAAATCCGCCAGCGCCACGCCGCGGGAGTTTCCCAGCTCGGTGATGCCAACTTCTTTCGCCACGTCCACGAACTGCATAGTGGTTTCCGCGCCGCGCGAGAGGTACACCCGGTTCGCTTGCCTGCCGAAAATTTCGTAGCCACGCAAATCCGGCCAGCGATCCGCGTAGGAATGCACATCCGGCCCAGAGAGCATCATTTTTTCGGCTACATACCAGTAATCGCGAGGCTTTTCGAAGCGCTTGTCCGCGCTGTCGTCCACCATGCCGTTGGCCTGTACCAAATCCAGCCAGCCATCCAAGTTCAGGTCGCCGACGGCGGCGCCCCACCCAAATCCGCCTTCGTTTAAGACGCCACGCATCGTCGCTTCATCTTGAAAATCCGGCCGAAAATGATTTCGGGGATTCAACCGCGTTTTCCAGAGCAGGCTGCCCTCGGCTTGCAGCGGAACGTGGACGTTCGAAACATAGATGTCCAGCAAGCCGCGGTTGTCGAGGTCGGCGATCGACACGTTCATTCCTTTGTAGGTATCTTTGCCGATGCTGCCGAAAGTCTTGCCGGAGACCCGCACGAACCGCTTCCCGTTGTCGTTCAGATAGAGATCGTCCGGCCCAAAATCGCTGGAGCAATAGAGGTCCGTGTAGCCGTCGCCATTCAGATCGCCGGTGCCGATGGCTGTTGTCCAGTGAGTTTCCGGCATGCCCATCGCGGCCAAATCCATCTTCGCGAATTTGCCGCTGCCGGTATTGTGGTAGAGGGCGTTGGGTCCGCCGTTTTCGGCGTTGTTCCAGGTGTGATGCATGAAATGAAACATCCTGCGATCGCCGGGATATTCCGGAGCGGGTAGTTTGAAAATGTTGAGCAGAGTAGGACGATTGTAATCCGGAAGATAGGGAGCGAAGCTGTTGCCGATCAGCAGATCGAGCTTGCCGTCGCGGTCATAGTCGAAAAAAGTGGCGGAGATGGATGTCGTGTATTCGTTGATTCCCACTTGCTCGGTGACATCGACAAATTCCGCTTTGCCCGTCATCGGCAGCATGTTTTTCAGCAACCGGCTTTTTCCATACGCCATCATCAAGAACAGGGATTGCGCCCCGCTGTTGTCGTAATCCACAAAGAGCGCTCCGCCAACCAGTCCGTATTTCTCTGGATGCGCGGAGATCTCCCTCAGGGCCGCAATCTCGACGCGTTCGAAACGAAATCCGCCGAGATTGCGATAGAGCGCGTTGCGATCTTCAGGCCGCTTCAGCGGATTGGTCAGGAAAATGTCCGGCCGCCCGTCGTTGTCGTAATCGCCGACGGCAATGGCGTCTCCCACCGAGAGTACCCACTTCGCTATGTGCCGCAGGCGCGGATCGACTTGCTCCATAACGTTGCTCATGCGCGAGTCGATGCCTGAAACGGAGGAAGGCACGGCCACAAACTGGAATCCCGGATGCGCATGGAATCGCGGATGAATGACTCTCGCGTAAGTCACATAGCCGGCCGTTCCAAGGATCAGAACCGCCGCGAGCCGCGTCAAAAACCATCCCGAGAGCGAGACGCGGCAGTGGGCCAGCCCGCTGCGAAAGAATTCCCGGCCATGCAGCCACAGAAGGCGCGCCGCACTGACCAGGAAGAGCGCGAAGAAAATCGTGTTCAGCGATTGACGTGTGTGCAGCCATAGATCTACGATCACAATTAAAAGCGCCCGCAAGACCTGCGCACGCGTCCCAGACGGCGACGTCTTTGGGTCGGTCATCATGTAGAACGTGAAGAGATAGAAGCGCGAGGACGTGAGCGCCCCCAGGATCAGCACTTCGGCAGGCACATGCCACCGAATGAGATAGGCGCGAAGAAGTGTTGCAAGCGAGTAGAAAACCAGAAAGCTGAGAATGAGCGGAGTGCGCCCTACCTTGAAAACGAAAAGCGCCAGCGCCGCCGTGACTAGAAACGCCGCCATCGCAATGTTTCCGCCCCACTGGTAGGCGGGCGCAGAAGAGAACAGGCCCCCGCCCAGCAACAGCGCCGCAACGACACCAAAAAGAGAGGGGTTGAAGACGTGTTGCCCGTGAAACGTGAAGATGTATTTCGAAGCGATGCAGAAAAAAACAGGCAAGAAAAGCAGATAGTGGTTGTGCGAATAGTTCAGCAGCAAGGCAATGGAAATGCTGCTGATGTACGCACTCAGGGGAACGATCCATTCACGCCGGAAAAACAACCAATGCAGGAACATGTCCAGCAAGCAGCCGACTGCGATGGTCAACAGGATTTGGCCCGGGCTGCGATTAAATCCGAGAACGGTGCAACCTAGAATGGCGTATAGGGTGAGCAGCGCGGCAAAAGGAATTCTCGGGTCTTTCCAAGTGGGAAGGACCCACCGGGAGGCTTGCAGCGGCTTCGCGGAAGCGACTGCGCCTTGATTCACCATGGTCTCCAGGCTAGTGCTTTCTACTCCGTTGGCATTGCCGTGAATATATCTCCGTATCATCGAGTCACTCCGCGGCATTTTGCGCCCTGTGTCCAAAAGAAAAATTTGGAGCCGTCGACGGCTTCGACCTAACCACGCCCGCCAAGGCACGAAACAAATGATCTGGGAAAGCAATCGCTTCACCAGTTCGAAGGTCGAGGGTGTTGTCGACAGTCTGGGGCACCGATTTACCGACCTCGCGGCCACCGTAGGGCAAATCCCGGCTGGCGACAATGCATGGCAGGCCAAGATCTTGTCTTCTTCTTGTTAATATCTAACTGCTTGGCAGGACAGAACTTAGCGGAAGGAACCAGAAAGGTGATGAAGCGCGCCAATCGAGTATAATCCCGGGGACTAAGGGGAACCAACCGCGTGGAATCGTCTGCGCCCTCATCCTTGCGCTTCGGAGACTTCCTACTCGACCCCAAAGCGGGTGAATTGCGCAAGGCTGGCCACCGGATCAAACTGCAGCCCCAGCCTTTCAAGGTGCTATTCATACTCGCCAGTCGTCCCGGCAAGGCCGTCACCCGCGAAGAGATCCAGCAGCAGGTCTGGGGCAGCGAAACGTTCGTTGATTTTGAGCGCGGCCTGAACGTTTGCGTCCAGCAAATTCGCGCCGCACTGGGAGACGATCCCGACACGCCTCGCTTCCTTGAGACTCTGCCGAAGCGTGGTTATCGTTTCCTCCCGTCAGTCGAGCGCGTGGAAGGCAGCGACACCGCGGCACGGTCGATAAGTTATGCGCAGGGAGGTGACGGAGCGTCAGTCGCGGTGGCTAGCGCGGGCTCGCGCGACACTGTTGGGAGAAGAGGTGTTGGTAGGAAGGCGCTGATTGTATTTGCAGTTGCCGGTTCCCTCTTACTCGCATTGTATTTCGGCGGCGCCCGGAGTTGGATCTTAGCTCGCCGCGCAGCCGGTCCTATCCGCTCTATCGCCATCCTTCCCTTCGACAACTATTCTGGCGACCCTGAGCAGCAATACTTCACCGATGGCATGACTGAAGCGTTGACCTCAGAAATGGGAAAAATTCACGGATTGCGCGTTCCTTCGCGAACCTCCGTCATGCTGTACAAGCGCGAAAAGAAACCGCTGCAGCAGATCGCTCGTGAGCTCAACGTCGATGCTCTTGTTGAAGGTTCGGTGATGCGTTCAGGGGACCGCGTGGGCGTGACCGTGCAATTGTTAGATGGCGCGCGTGACCAGCACCTGTGGGGCGAGAGTTACGAGCGCGACTCTAGCGACGTTATTACTCTCGAACACGATCTGGCGCGGACCATCGCGGAAAGGCTGAAGCTGAATCTCAGCGCTGGAGATCAACTGAGGCTGAATAGTCCGGGAAAGGTCAACCCGGAAGCTTATGCCGCCTATTTGCACGGACGCTTCTACTGGTCCAAGCGCACCATCGAGGACTTTCACAAAAGCATTAAGGATTACGAGCAGGCTATCGCTCAGGACCCGAACTACGCGCCCGCTCACGCCGGCCTTGCCGATGCCTATGCGCTGCTCGGCTCTTCGCCGAACGATGCACTGCCGCCCAATGAAGCCATGCCCAAAGCCAAAGCAGCGGCGCAGAAAGCCCTTCAACTGGACGACGGGCTGGCCGAAGCGCACGCCTCGCTTGCCTACGTCAGCATGGTTTACGACTGGGATTGGAGCGCCGCCGAGAAGGAGTTTCATCGTGCGATCGATCTCAATCCCAATTACGCCACCGCTCATGAATGGTACGCGGAATTGCTGGCGGCAAGAGGCCGCCTGAGCGAAGCCTTGGAGGAGATGAAGCGCGCGCGCGATGCAGACCCCTTGCTCGTCCTGATGCATACGGCGGTCGCCGAGACGCTCTACTATTCGCGACACTACGACGAAGTCATCGCGCAATGCCGGCAGACGCTGGAACTCGATCCCAATTACGCCCTCGCCCATTTTCATCTTGGACGCGCCTACCTGGCCAAGGGCATGTATCCGGAAGCGATTGCGGAGTATCGAAAAGCAGAAGCGTCGCTCGGCGAAACGCCCGCGATGGTTATGGCCATCGGCTATGCGGAGGCCAAGGCCGGCAATCCCGCGGTGGCGCGTAAGGCTCTCGACCGATTGAAGGAGCAGTCTAGAAGCCGCTACGTTCCCGCGCTCTACTCCGCAGCCCTCTACACCAGTCTTGGCGATTCAAAGGATGGAATCGCCCTGCTCGAGAAAGCTTACAACGAACATTCCGATTATTTGATTTTCTTGAACGTGGATCCCATGGCCGACTCGCTCCGCGCCATTCCAAGTTTCCAGGCGCTCCTCCGTCAGATCGGCCTGACGAAATAGAATCCGCCTGGCGCACGCAGACGACAAATGCCCGCGTCTTCTTGGCCTTTAACCGAACGGTTGATTTCACCTGCCGATTATCCACTGGCGATTAAAGAGCGCATGATCACCGATTTGCATTTCCGAAGATTGATGAGACCAGAAATGCACAGAGGCCCCTGAATTTTCCTGGCCGGATGACGCGCGCTTAACTTGCCTCTGTTCAATAGCTTCTGGATTGCACTCCTGCCTGTCCGTGTTTTTGCAAACTCAGCGTGCGGAGAAGTCTTGGGAATTAAACGACTTGCGAATCCAGACCTCCTGCCTGGGGGAATTCCACAGAGAAGAATCAGGTGAAGTGGAGTTTTGATAAGCCAAGAAAAATACGCGAGATGTTTTGGTCGGGGCGCCGAGATTTGAACTCGGGACCTCCCGCGCCCAAGGCAGGCGTGCTACCTCTCGGAAGCCCTTCCTTTTCAATCTCAGTTTTGAAAACAAACGAATTAGAAAAATATTTGGTAGTGGCACGATGTAGGGACATGTGGCTGCGCATGTATGAAGTCCCCCGAATTTTCCCCATAGCGAAGAGGAGGCGAAGGGCGGTAAATGCGGTGGTTTAGTCAAACGCTAGCGCGCTTATCGGTACAAGTCCGACGGACGAGCACTAGCCCCGCTACAGGAGAGCCATCCATTACTGAGGACCGTACTCGGCTCGCCGCTTTGCAACCTCGAAATGTTACAGTTCTTCATAGTCCAGTAGAACGTTACTTGTCGGGGGCAAGCCGTGATTCGCTTTGGAGTGTTTGAAGCCAATCTCGAAACAGGCGAGTTGCGCAAGCTTGGCGTCAGGATCAAGGTTCAGGAGCAGCCGTTTCAGATCTTGACCATGCTCTTGGAACGTCGGGGCCAGGTGGTCACCCGTGATGAGCTGCACAAGACGCTTTGGGGCGCTCACACCTTTGTCGATTTCGAGCGTGGACTAAACAAGGCCATCAACCGCTTGCGTGAAGCTCTGGAAGACTCAGCGGAGAACCCACGGTTCATCGAAACGCTTCCTAAGCGCGGCTATCGATTTATCGCGCCGGTTCACGCAACAGCATCTAATGCCGAGCAGCCCGTTATCTCCGTTAATGGCAATCCAGGCGACGCCACACCGCAGCGTCGGCTGCTTCGCTCTTCTCTGCTTCCACCGCCGGATGAGTCTTTCCTCTCATATGGGTTCACGATCTCTCCGGATGCCCGACGCTTGGCATTCGTCGCCGTGGATAACGAAGGGGAAAGTGCGCTTTGGATCCGGGACCTTTCTGGAGTAGGAACGCTTCGATTATCGGCTACAGAGGGGGCGACATTCCCGTTCTGGGCTCCGGATAACGAGCGCGTCGGGTTCTTCGCCGATCGAAAGCTGAAGATTATCGAGCTTGGGGGAGGGACTGTTCGAGCTCTGTGCGACGCACCTTCCGGTCACGGTGGCGCGTGGAACCGCGACGGAACGATTCTCTTCGCACCGTCCGTAATCGGGCCTCTTCATCGTGTTCGCCCCTCGGGTGGTCCCCCCTCGCCGGCAATCTCGGCACGCGCAAGCGTGGAACAGACTCACTGCTTCCCGTCCTTCTTGCCGGACGATCATCATTTCCTATTCTACGTTTTCAGGAGTGCAGATTCAGACGACATCGGCAATGGCATTTACATCGGAACGCTCGGCTCAGATCAACTGAGACTGCTGTCGACGGAGATTGCAGGCAACGTTGTTTATACTTCAGGACACCTACTGTATGTCCGTGACTGCACTCTGGTAGCACAGCCGTTCGACGTGATGAAGCTCGAGCTGACTGGCTCGTTCGCTTGCATCACACAGCAGGAGGTAGATCGAGAGCGTGTATTTTCAGCGTCGGGATTCACTGTTTCGGACGCTGGAGTAATCGTCTTTCAATCGACTTTAGATTCTGCCACTCGGCTGATCTGGTTCGACCCGTCGGGCAAGGAACTAGGTCCCGTATCGCAAAACGCGTACCGCGATCCCAGTTTTTCCTCGGACGGACGATTCCTCGCCGTCTCGTCGGATGACGCTCACAATGGGAAATACTCGATTCGGGTGTACGACCTGGAGCGGGGCGTCAGTCTCCGTCTGAGCGAACCGAGCGATACCGTCGGATGGCCAGTCTGGTCATCGGACGACAAGCAAATCACATATGCTTCCACCACCGGCTCCGTTTGTAATTTGGTCCGAGTGCCCGCGGACGGCTCCGGTTCGCCGCAGATCTTGTTGCGTGGCCGTTCAATGGTCCCGAATTGCTGGTCCCGCGATGGTTATCTAGCTTTCCTGACAACCGAAGGAGGACTACCCTGTCTAGGCATCTATTCCGCTCAGAACCAGTCCACCGATCCTTTTGGACCCGGAGCAGAGGCGCAGTTCTCACCGGACGGGCGATGGATTGCGTATATCGGTCAAGGCGGCGTGGCTGGTGGGGGCGGGATTGTTGTGCAGCGGTTCCCCGCTACCGGAGATCGAATGCCGATTTCGGGCCCCGGCGGTGCCCAGCCACGCTGGAGCCGCGATGGCCGACAGATCTTTTATGTAGCGCCCGATCGGAAGCTCATGGCAGTCAGCTTCGACCCGGCGAACGGAAGGGCGGGCCGGCCGCGTACTGTATTCCACACGCGCATCGTTGCGCCCAATCTTTCTGGCTTCCAGTACGACGTTGCACCTGATGGACGTTTTCTCGTCAACTCGTTACCGTCCAACAGTCCCTCGCCGCTGACGCTTATCACGCGATGGAAAAACGACCGATGAGCTGATACTTGCTTCTGGATACTCGGGGAACACGGATTCGGAAGTAACTGTGAGCACACCACTTCTACCGGAATCAGCGCGCCACCTACAGAACACATCTAGGCCATTGCACCTCTGGGACAAGAACCCTCACAGTGTCGCGCAGGAGGATACATTTTGCTCCCCGTTAGAAACTTCTTGTTCGCTGCTTATATGTCGTCGATCTTTGTTTCTGCACAGCCCGCAACGGCTCAATCTGCGGATGACAAAGCGTCGCGCCCTACTCAACATGAGCTCGTGACGTGCCCGGATTCTCCCACGCCTGGGAAACGGCCGAACAATATGGAGTGTGCGATTCTCGCTCACACTCGGTTCACCAAGCTGCCAAGCGGTACTCTGTTTCTGCGCTTAGAAACGTTCTCAACAAGCGAAAGGGCGCAGGCGGCGGCCACTCCATCTAGTGCAGTTGTTGAGGCAATGGGAAAGATTTGGCTTCTTACGCTGGGAAACAAGGGTCAGCGATCGGCCGGGGGAACATTCTTGATCGAGATCGGGCCCATCCCTGATGTGCCTCCTGCCGAGGGTTACGTCCTAGATGTCGCCGAGGCCGCGTTCGACTTAGAGATGAGACCTGCGGTCTCGCGTGCAGTCCACACGCATCCAGGGCCAGAGATCTTTTATATCTTTACGGGCGAGCAGTGCCTAGAAACTCCGGCTGGGGCCATGCGAGCGGGAGCTGGCGAGGGCATGGTGGCTCCGGCCAACACTCCGATGCAACTAAATATCACTGGTTCAGCGAAACGGGATGCACTGTTTATGATTGTCCACGACTCGTCGAAACCGTGGGGCATGGTTTCCGACTGGCAACCGAAAGGCCTTTGCCCACACTAGCTGTGGAAGACATCTACGCTGCTGGGGACAAAGCACAGCTCCGGAGGTTCACTTTTGCATTTGGCGATTGGCGTAACTCGCCTTCCTAGCCGTATGGTTAGGTTCCGCATTGTGCAACTCTTACCTAATCGCGTTATGTCAGCGTTGCCAGTCACTCGGGCGCGGTCGTCCTGGTGATCACCAATTTGCAGTTCCGAAGCGTGAGTAGACGAGAAATGCACAGAGTCCCCTGAATTTCCCCCATACTTGCCAGATGGCGTGCGTTTCTGAATAGCACGCCTGCCTCCCACGTTTTTGCAAAATTCGTCATTTGGCGAACTCTCGGAAACTAAACCACTTGCGAATTGAGAACTCCTGTCTGCCAGAATTCCACAGATGGGGGTTGAGGTGAACGGCCCTTTCACTAAACTAAAGAAAACACGCGAGATGTTTTGGTCGGGGCGCCGAGATTTGAACTCGGGACCTCCTGCGCCCAAGGCAGCGGTAGGAATGTTATCTGATTGGTCCGCCTAGCTTTGTGCTGCGTCATAGTACATGGTTTTGGACCGAGTTTGTCAGTATTTGGACCCAAGTTGGACCCAACTTTTGGCGAGGGTAGATCGCGGTGGTCGTCACCATGCTTGGTGCACATCACGTCGTGCAACGAAAAGACCTAACATTTCTGCACCCAGCGCCGCGGTCACCGAGGCTCCCGCAATTTCCTAGCGCATTCGCATTGGGGGCTATTGAACCGATTCCAAGCAAGACCGGCGAGATAGCGTTTCAGCGAAGGGTTTAAAACTGTTCTTACTGATCTTCAGTGATCGAATCTTGGACTCCAGGGTAGATCGGGCTATGCCTAGTTTGGTGGCCGCGCCGGAAGGTCCGAAGACCCGCCCTGCGCTTTCTCGCAAGGCAGCCTCAATCATTCCTTTTTCCTCAGCGGCGAGCTTTTCGGAGAGATCCAGCGGGGTTTTCGGTTCGGTCGCAAGCGGTTGCTGAGCAAGCCAGGTCTTGTCGACCGAGAAATTCTCTGTTTCGCACATGATGACAGATCGCTCAATCACGTTCTGCAATTCGCGGATGTTTCCTGGCCAGGGGTAGGAGCGAAGCAAGTCGAGGCTTTCCTTAGTTATCCCCTGTATGTTCTTTCCCGCTTTCCTCGCGCAATGATCGACGAAGTATTCGACCAGCACAGGAATGTCTTCTCGTCGTTCCCGAAGAGGAGGCATCTCAATCGGAAAAACGTTTAGACGATAATAGAGATCGCTGCGAAAAGTTCCGGTAGAGATAGCTGCCTGTAAGTTACGGTTCGTGGCAGCAATCACACGAACATTTGTTTGGATGGATCGAGTTCCGCCGACACGTTCAAATTCGTGTTCCTGCAAAACGCGTAGCAAAGCAATCTGGGTTTCGACAGGAAGTTCACCCACTTCGTCGAGGAAGATCGTGCCTCCCTCTGCCAATTCGAAGCGGCCCAAGCGCCGCTGCAACGCTCCGGTAAAAGAACCTTTCTCATGTCCAAACAATTCTGAGGCGATCAAATCGCGCGGGATGGCTGCGCAGTTTACGCTTACAAAAGCGCGTGAGGAGCGCCGCGACCGCCGATGGATCGCACGCGCAACAAGTTCCTTGCCTGTCCCGGTTTCGCCGGTAATCAGAACACTCGCGTCCGTGGGAGCGACCTTGGATACGAGAGACAGTACCCTTTTCAATGCGGCAGACGGTCCGACGATCTCGTCGCACATCGGTGCTCTATCGATTCCATCTCGCAGAGCCAGGTTCTCGTGTTGGAGTCTCTCTTGAGACTGCTGTGGATCAACGATGAATATTGCCGCGCTAGCCATGAGTTGCCCCCTGACCTAGAATCGTTGCACCTTTTCTAAATCTCTTTGTTCATTGCGCGCATTGTGGAGCCTGTCTCGTCTGCGGACAACCCCAAATGGGGTCGCGGACTCCCAGCTATTTCGGGGCGCGTCTAGTGCCTATATCATAGGCGGGGAGAATACTTCTTTTGGGTGATAGAGAACTAACTCAGCCCAAGAAAACCAAATGGAAGTCCGTTGTTTTCAACGTGGGAGGTACTTCGTGATGCCTTCATCAGAGGGACTTTAGCGTCCACGAATATCAATTCGCTTCCGACCAAACAGACGGGCGTCCACGGGACCACGCACCTGGTCCGAGCATTACCAGGCTCACTCCCAGGGCCGCGGGCAGGAAGTGAAGAATCGCGTTTCCGGGAGTAAAGATTGCTCCTAACTGGATAATCGCCTGCGAAGCTCCCGCGATTGGGGTCCACAGGCCCGCAAGTAGAAGTATCCCTACAGTCAGCATTGCGAATTGGAGTGCATGGTGCCAAGAATGAGACACTCCGCCCAGAGTGCTGATACCAACGAACAACCGAACTGCCGCGGCCACCCGCAGAATAAGAAGTCCAGCCCCGGGCCAACCTCCAGGAAACATCGTAAACAATCGTTGCAAGTTTTCCCCTTACTTCGCCGTAATTTCACACTCGTACGAGGCAAATGTAACGGGATAGGCGGAGCCTGCGAATCCCCAAATGTGAGGGACGCTTTAGACTCTTTTGGGTGGTTTAGAAGGGATTTATAACTCGATGATTCCGCGCTTCAAAGCTGCGGTCACCGCGTGGGTTCGGTCATTGACGCCAAGCTTGGAAAGGATGTTCTTGACGTGGCCCTTGACCGTATCCTCCGAGATCGCTAGCTGATCGGCGACCAGCTTGTTCGAATTTCCCGCTGCAATCAGGGAAAGAACCTCAATCTCTCTTTCACTCAGAGCGTCATCGGCAGCATGAGTGGCAAGCTCCGCGGCAACTTCCGCGTGGAGTATTTTTTTCCCGGCCCTCACAGCTCGG
>Ga0206989_1074_pt1 | contig 18953 bp, 13 predicted proteins | sample Alteio_BWMinCont_10_FD_153276 | JGI IMG/M metagenome (GOLD analysis project Ga0206989, IMG submission 153276) | Enriched cells from forest soil in Barre Woods Harvard Forest LTER site, Petersham, Massachusetts, United States -... | ecosystem: Environmental > Terrestrial > Soil > Temperate forest >...
ATAGCCATCCCGGGTTTTGCTCAAGATAGAAAATTAAATGAAACAAGGTCAAAAAGCAGTGTCTCTGATCAAACATCTCAGCAGGAAGTTAAGCTTCATCAAACTATGCCTGTAGCTTCGAGCAGCTCCGTATTTGACGCTAATGAATCATTTCATTCGAATAGATCTAATGCTCGAAAATCATTACGACCTGTACTGAGTGACAATTTCGAACAAGAAATTGATTTGTATAGAAAAAGTTCTAATGATTTTCACGCACATCGAGCAATGCTGAAAAAAGCAGCTATGCATCGTCGTATAGATATTATGCAAGAAGCTCTTATGAACGCATTAGCAGTTGATCATACTAGTACTCAAGGTATTTATAGTGATGCGATAGATCATGCTAAATTTGATATGGATTTTTGTATGCACTTATATCGTGAAGCTATTAAAGCGGGCGTTGCTAATATTTCATTTCACAGCCGTATTGTGCGGTATGCAGGTGAAGCTCAAAAATGTGAATATGCAATAGAAGCTTATCAAAACGGGCTATTACCACCTGGTAAATCGGTACCAAAACCGCCTCAGAAATGCCTTCCCCCTAATACACATAATAATACTATGTTAATGGCAATGGGTAACTGCCATAGGATCGATATAGTAGAAATGATTTACAACAAAATGCTTGCAGCAAAAGAAAAAGCTATTGCAGACGGAGTCAATACGCAAGGAATTACTTGTATGATTACTCACACCACTGTGATGGCTGCTGCTTATAAAAATAAACGTTTAGACCTGGTCAAGTTTGCTTTTGACAATGCGATTAAATACAACGAATATAGTTTCATAACAATCGAAAAAATGTTCATTATCTCAGCCGAGACTGGAAATAAAGCATTGTTAGACGAAAATTATGCATTAGCAAAAACGCTCTATCCGCAACAGCTTGTCGAGCTGGAAGAGTTATACAAAAAAATGTTGTTGAAACTGGAAGTAGCTCTAGCGGTTAAAAAAGTGGAGTTGATGATGCCGGTAAAAGTCACTGCAACTGCTCCTAGCACTATTTTAGATGCTTTGGAGGCTGAGTTATTAAAAGAGCTTGAAGGTGACAGCGATAATGAAGCGGATGCAGAATTGGCGGCGGCGCTTGCAGAAATAAGCATACCTGCAAAACAGCAGCCAGTGCAGCCAGTGGTGACTCCAGTCGTGCAACAACCTGTTAATTTATTGCTGCGACAAAGTGCTACTGAGTTGAAAACAACATCTGCACCGCAGGTTGCTCCAACACCTGAGGTTAAGAAAGGTGGTTTAGTATTGTGGGGTGATGCACCACAAAACCCTGCTAATCAACAACAACCTAAGCCTGACTATTTAAAAGCATTGCGATCGCAATCAGGGGCAGCAGCAGCGGCACAATGGAATAACAACGTAGTATCAACAGCATCATCATCTACGGATGCATTGTTTGCTGCTCGTACTTCAGCAAGCAGACCTGCACAACCGTTACCATCAGCAAATAATAATAGAAACCCTAATTCTAAGGCATTTCGATAATTCGATAATGTATTAGGAAATAGAATAGGATCTCGTTTCATCACGAGATCCTATATCTGTTGATAGGTATTGTTTCAAATCTAAGTTTCCTTGATCACACCAAATTACCTGCAAAACTCTGCCATATTCAGCTGTTTCTCTAAATTGTTGATGTGTAGTGTCATAAACTTGTTCCAGATATTGAGGAATTTTCTCTTTTATTTTTTTTAAAAAAATATCGGCTTTTAGATAGTCTTTTGTTTGCAGTATTTCGCCAAATTTAGCAATCAGATAGGCTTCATACGCTCCTGGATGATCCATTAATCGCCGTTCACGAAACGAGCTGACTAATTCAATTAATTCTTCTTTTTCTTTTGAATTTGCCGGGGTTGATTTTATTTGTTTTATTTTTTTTATTATTTGAAGATGATCAATTCTAGTTAATTTATTTCTAGAAAAAGTATTGCTATTAAGTTGTAATAAAAATTCAGATGCTTTTTTAAGTAAGTTGTTTTGTAGATAAGTCAAAGTTACGTCAGTGATAAGAATAGGTGTTGCGTTAGGTAAAAACGCATTTTTTACAGCACGTTCTTGTAATAGTTGCTGCAAATCAAAACGTATTTTATTAAATACAGTGTCGAGTGAAAAAGTGGGATGGTCGTGGAGTTGGTCAAGTAACGCATTATAGTGTACACAACATCCCTCAGTTTCATCATTCCAAGATTTAATTTCTTGATAAATTTTTTTGAGTTTTAAAGAATCGTGATGAGAAGGAAATAGGGAAATTTCCATCTGTTTTTTATATTGTGTGGTGCGTGCTTCCATTTGTTTTGTATTGGAGTTTGCAGCCAATGGATGCTTTTCTGCTTTAGACTCAGCAAATTCTTGCAGTTTGCCGGCTGTTGCTAATGAGCCACTGACATATAAAGCGAGTCGTTCAATGAGAGTGGGAATGTTAAATGTGCTGAAGTCACCATCAAATAATTGTATGACATTAGGATAAGTTAAATAAGTCGCATGATTATCGCCTAACAAATGCCAAAAATATACATCGATTAAACCCGGTTTATGATAATGAGAATCAAAAACTTCTCGGTAAGTATCTAATTTAATACCTAAGCAGTGCTTCCATTCTTCTTGTACGAAACAATCGTAAGGAAACATGTTTCTTGTACCGCCATCAGCGAAATCACAAGATTTCCCATCAATCAGTATTTTAACCGGCGCATATACAATAGGAACTGCCACTGCTGCAGCGAATGCTTCTGCGATTTGAACATGCTGTGTCTTGGGATTGGTACACGAAAAAATGGTGAATTCGCCTGTGGTTGTGGAATTATTAACGGCAGTAAAGTAAAGGTTTTTTAGCTTGGGATTCGTTTTTTTTAATTGAGCTAGATCATCAAAAGTCATATCAGAGGGAAAGCCGTGATCGGATAATATTTTTTTAACAAAGTCGATTATTGTCTCTGTGCTTTGGAAACCATGATTGAGTAAAACGGATAGCGGTGGACCAAAAAAAGGAATTTGTCCCAGCTTGGTTTTTTTTTCTAGTGCGCGATAATTTATTTGATTAATGATAATCAACATTTTTTCAGGATCGATATTTAATCCGCATAACAAGGCAGGTAAGACGCCTCCTGAAGTGGCCGCGATATCTTGGATATTGTCTAAAACACCTTTTTCTTGCAATGTTTTGAGGCTGCCAACGATGGAAAAATAACGTGTACCACAACCTTCAAATATAAGTTTAGTAAAATGCATATTGAAAGACCTTTTTCTTTATACGCTCCCTGACGGTCGCGGCTCGGTAAGAGCATGACGTTTTTTATTCCGAGCCGCGACCGTTAGGGAGCGATACATCCTCCGGAAATTTCATTACACCACTAAAATTAGGATTACCCGCGGAAAAATAACGTTTCATTTTATCTGCTAAATTCCCGGTTAAATTTTCTCTGCCATAATAACTCTTGTAATCATAAAGAAAATTCAGTGTTAAATTATTTTGATTGTCAGTGAAATTATAAGTTTCATAATTATCAATCCGCCATTTTTTATTATTTTTCAAAAGATAAAAAGTTTTAACAGACGGTACATTTCCATGAGAAGTAGACAACGCAGCAGTGAAAAATATTGTTTCTAACGGTTTGTCAGATTTATCACGAATGATTTTTAATTCTTCAGCATGCGTATGTGAAGCTAATATAGCTATAATATGGTTGGAATGTGACTTTATGATAGAAATAAATTTGTTTTGTTCGTCAGGTAACCAAAAAGATGAATTATCATAAACATTCATGCCAGGTGGGATATGCATGGCGATTAATACAGATTCATTATTTTTTTCTGCTAAATTTAATTCCTTGTCTAACCACTCTAATTGATATGATGCATCTTGTGCAGCAACCAGTGTTCTCTTCGGCGAAAACAAAACACTATTGAGCGAAATCAATCGAAGTTTCGATTTAAGACGAGCCGAATAAAATCCATTTTGAATGTTTTCTGAAAGAATACACGGAAATAATTTATTATTAATCTCGCATTTCGTTCCGGTAGATAAAAAACCATTTTTCCAATTCCCCAACGTTTTGGCTATTTCGAACGGACTCTCTTGTGTTTTGGTTTGATCGGGACTGTGAAAAGGGCCATAGTTAGCTTGTATGGAATCATTATTGCCAAACACATAAAAAATAGGAGTCAGAGGAAAAGTATTCTTCAGTGTGCTAAAAACGAGAGATTCACTTTTCACAACGCTATCCGTTGACGTGCGCAGATGCCCCACCATATCGCCTAATATAATAATAAATTGTGGTTTGTCGATGGCGCCTGTTTGAATATGGTTATGGATAGTTGCAATGAGTTTTTGAAAAGTAGGGAAATCCAGATCGTTATCGGAGTTTCCTTTTGTCGGATTGATTTCCATAATATGGGAAGAAGATTCTTCTAAATGAATATCAGAAATCACTAAAAAATTAGAGAAAGATCCACTCGATGTACTCGATGCACTCGATGAACTGGATATCATGAGCATTAATAAAAAAATGAAACATATCCATAGGTTGGATTTGATGTAATTTGTTTTCAACACACTATTTTCCCTCGTTTTAACAGAAAATGATTCTATCAAAGAAAGGAAATGATTATAACAATTTATTTAATACAATACCGAGACGATATCCGGCTAATATGAGTTGTTTTTTTGCAATAGCTTGTCCATTTTGATAATAGAATGGGGTGGGGTCCGTGTATTCCGGTGTATTATAAATGAAAGACATATTATTTAAATTCGCATTTTTCCACAGACTGATATCTGTCATATTTAATTCATCAACAAATTGTGTTGCGGGATATAAATTGGCTAACTCAAGCGCTAAACGTTCAATATTCTGATTTGGATTTAAATATCCCACTGCACCGTCCCATAATGAATGAAGATTTTTGGTGCATTTTAAATTTTTATTTTCTTTCAAACAAAAATTATTTCCGCCTCTATCGCCATCACACGATTGAGTAACATTTGTAACAGAATGTAAAGGCTCATGAAGATCACCGATATAATGCTCTAGAAAAACCATTTCTATCGCTCTTGATGAATCGATAGTATCTGTTGCCAACGAGGATTCTAAATTGGAGATCGCCCATTCAACATTTTTTTCTCCTTTCAAAACACAACCTTTATCAGTTGGAAAAGGAGTATCAATATAATGCCAAGTAGTAGTGGATTCATTACTGAAAGCTAATAAATTCATTGGAACTAACGCATTAAATTTTAAAAAAATGGTTGCTAAATTAAATTCATTCCACTGATCAGGTAATGCAGCAATTTTTGCAAATACAGTTGCAGTAGGATATTTATTATTTAATTGAGTTTTTTGTTGGGGAGATAAAAAATTAAAAATACGCTGAGCCAAATCCGCCGCTTTTTTTTGTTTGTCAGTACTTAGTTTATTATATGCAATTTGAGCAATTAAGATATGACCGGCTTGACTCCATCCATACGAATTTGAAGTGAAGCCAAAGAGTAAATTAAAAATTAAAAAGAGAGTTAAGAAAAGTGAATTGCGCATAGAGAATCCATTCTCCATTTGAGTGAGGTTTTTAGCATGATAGGTATTCTTTAGGAAGAATGCACTATAATTTTTAATTCAAATCCCCCTGTCTTATTATTCCCCTAAATAGCCAAAATAATGGTAAACTAGCGCAACTATTTATACAAAAAATGTACAATATATTTCGTGAGTTTATTTAATTTTCAATATAATCAATACGTTATTACGAGGTTGTGCCAATGTTAGATATACGTGGTATAGGCATGGAGTTTGGACAAAAATCTCTATTTAAAGAGGTGGATTTAATATTATTGCCTTCGCAGCGTTATGGTGTGGTTGGTGCAAATGGCACCGGTAAATCGACTTTTTTAAAAATTTTATCGGGTGAAGAATCGTCTACGCAGGGTGTTGTTGAAAAAGCAAAAAGTTTGAGTGTGGGCATTTTAAAACAAGACCATTTTCGTTATGAAGAAAATCGATTAATTGATGTTGTCATTCGAGGAAATGCTATTTTATGGGATGCATTGACAGAGAAAGAAAAAATTTTTTCTAAAGAAGAATTCACGGAACAAGATGGTTATCGTCTAAGTGAATTAGAAGAAATTGTTATGCATCAAGGTGGATATGAAGCTGAATCAACGGCCAAAAATTTATTATTAGGATTAGGCATTGCGGAGAAATTTCATTTTGGTCCATTGAGTGCATTATCAGGCGGATATAAACTCCGTGTTTTATTGGCGCAAGTGTTATATCAAAAACCTGATATCATGTTGCTGGATGAGCCAACCAATCACTTGGATATTGTCTCGATTGCTTGGTTAGAGGAATTTTTGCGAACGACTTTTAAAGGATTATTAGTTTTTATTTCACATGATAGAGGATTTTTAAATAATTTATCGACGAATATTCTCGATATTGATTATGACACAGTGCTCGATTATCCGGGAAATTATGATAAATTTTGTGTGACGAAAGAAGAACGTTTGCGGCTCAAACAAAGTGAATTGAAAAACCAAGAAAAGAAAATTGAAGCATTACAAAGTTTTGTAGATCGATTTGGTGCAAAAGCCAGTAAAGCTGCGCAAGCCGCTTCACGTCAAAAAATGATTGATCGAATTGAGTTAGTTGAAATAAAAGATTCGAATATTTTCAAGCCCTATTTTAATTTCCAACAAAAAAGACCATCGGGTAAATCTATTGTTAAAGTCGAAAATATTCACAAAAATTTCGATGAAAGAATTTTGTTACGCGATGTGACATTCACTATTAATCGTGGTGATAAATGCGCGATTATCGGACCAAATGGTATTGGCAAATCGACTTTATTAAAAATTTTGTTAAAAGAACTTCAATCGGATAAAGGAACATTTGAATGGAGTGAGACGGTGCAGGTAGGATATTTTGCTCAAGATTATCGTACACAGTTAGTGCCTGAACAAACCGTGTGGCAATGGATGGAACATAATATTGTGGCGCCGGCACAAGAGATAAGAAAAATACTGGGGCAGGTTTTATTTCGTGGCTCGGACGTTGATAAAAAAATTGCGATGTTAAGCGGTGGTGAGTCTGCGCGATTAATTATGGCTAAATTAATTTTAGAAAAACATAACGTATTAATTTTTGATGAACCGACTAACCATTTGGATTTAGAATCCATTGATGCGTTAGTTGAAGCGATTCAAGTTTTTTCAGGCGCTGTGCTATTTGTGAGTCATAATCGTTATTTCATTGATCATATTGCAACGCGTGTATTAGTGTTAACAGAACAGCATGGCGTGCAGAATTATTTGGGAAATTATAATGATTATTTGGATCAATTTGGAAAAGATTATTTAACGACGGCATAACGACTACTAGTAGACCGTTTCACTAAACGTGTCACTTACTTGTCATTCCCGCGAAGGCGGGAATCCACTCTGAATGGATCCCCGCCTTCGCGGGGATGACAATGGGCCAGTCAAAATAAGAGAAATGGTCTACTAGGGTCTGTTGTCAATTAACCCCGCCCACGTCGTCCCGCGGCTTGTCCGCGGGATCCAGAGCTTGTAACAGCTAGAATTTGGTAAATATGTTGCGTTATCCTTGGATTTTTAAGGAAGAAAGGATGCGACGTCACGAATTCACAGATGAACAATTCCAAAAAATCGAAAATATTCTCCCAGGACGCAAAGGACATATGGGTGTCACCGCTTAGGATAATAGAATTTTCATTAATGGAGTTCTTTGGATATTTAAAACCGGTGCACCATGGCGTGATTTGTATGATGATATCACTGCCTAACTGGATCCCGCGGACAAGCCGCGGGACGACGTGCTGGGGATACTGCGGGACGACGTGGGAGGGGTAATTGACGACACGCCCTAATCTTTTTATTATTATTTAAGGAATGGATTTAGAAATGCAAAGAATATCGGATAAACGCGTCACTGATAGCATTTTATTTGAAACACAAAAAGCTTATGATGAAATTTGTAGTGCGTTGATTCAAGATCAAATGATTATCACTGAAGAATTGTCTTTATTGATTAGAAAGAATGGTTTTCGTTTTACAAAAACCTTGGTTGGCTTAATCAATATATTCAAAAATAAAAATGAAACATTATCGATTACCATAGAAGAAAAATATCAAGAATATAAATTTATTTTGGATAATATTGAAATTATTTATAAAAAAATGCTATCGCTTGAAGAATTTGACCCGTTATATCAATGTTCTCTTCGGTTTGCACTAGAAATGCAAAGTGGTGCGCTAGAAGAACTGGGAAATCAATTGACCAGATTGCATGATCAAAATACAAAATTACTTTCCTTGGAAATTCTAACTATTTTGATGACACGTGCTGAGGGAATATTACAAAAAGATAGTTTTGTTGATGCATTATTATTTTTAGAGCGACTAGGACTAAATACTCCGCCTAATAGAAAAAAAATGATTGAGTGTATTGAAGATACTACTTCTTTTTCTTCAGTATTAAATTCTTTATCAGAAGCCAATAATTTTATATTGGCTCAGAACGATTTTGATTTTTTAATCACACACATTAAATTATCTTCTTGTATTGATCGTAAATTATATCAACTCGATCTCAAATCTTTCAGTCAAGAGAGCTTTGAGCAAGTGAAAACTGAAATTATTGCATTGGCTGAGAAAGAAGAAAATGGAGAAAAAGAAGAAAAAGAAGAAAAAGAAGAAAAAGAAGAAAAAGAAAATAAACAACCCAATTTAGATTATGTAGCCTATGAAAAAAAGTCTTCTGATCCTCAATTACCAATAAATGATCCTATCGCAAATAGACAAGCTGCATTAACAAATAAAATTGAGCATTTAACGAAGCTCTCTATTTTTCAAAATGGTCCCGCAAATGTTTGTCATCCGAGGCTGTTGCAACCGGTATTTGAAAAATTTGATCCTTCTTTGCAAGCAGAAGATGAACAAAGTACAAAAGCATTTAACAGATAAAGATACCACTTCGTTCAGGACGATACATCTTGACGTTAGATAGATAAATTTTTCATGGCGCGATATAAATTAGAATCTGCTTGCATGGTCGTATATTTTGATTTTTGATTGAAATATTCATTTACTATTTTTGAAATAAAAGCGATTCCTATAAATAATATAAGACCAGCTTTTACTTTCGATAATTTATTTTGAGTATTTAAATATTTTAATAATGCAAAAATAGCGCTGACAAAAAATAAAGTGTTGTAATCAAATATTTTTTTTGTTTTTCTTGGTAAAGGGTTTTTGAAAAAATTGGCAGATAGGCGATAACTTGTTTTCTTATCGACTAAATTATCATTCGGATGAGTCATCATACGCATGATTAAATCATGTGTTTGACACAAGATTTGTGAGTAACGTTCAGCATGGTGGGGATTGATCTGGATTCTTTTGCTGAGTTCTGAAGTAATCATGCGAACATCATCATTCACTGGATCAGTGGATGGTGTTTGTTTAAGTAATAATTCTTTTTGTTTTTCAAATGTAATAAAAACTTTTGGATCTAAATGCTGAATTTTATATTTTTTTAGCTCTAGAAATAATTGATAGGGTGTTAAAATAATTCCAGGAACTAAAAAATAGCTGGATGAATTCATATAATTCAAACGATAAAAAGGACGTAAAGGTAGTTTGATGCCTGCTTGTTCTAATGCATATTTCGCCGCATGCGAACAATTATGTGTGAGCTTATTAAAATAATTGCGATTATTAAAATGCGATTTACGAAGTGTATCGCAATATTTTTTAAATGGCATATCAATTTGAAATTCCAAACTGAAATCTTTGTTATGATCTAAAAAAAGAGGCGTGTATTCTCGTAATGAAAAAGTACATGGATTATGATGAAACATCATTTTCCGTTGTCTTTGTGATCTAAAAATATAATCTGCTTCGCTTTCCTCAGCATAAATAAAAATTTGAGCTGTCTCAAGTTCTTGCAGATTTTTATATACGATGAATTTGATTTTCATAATGGCTAATCGACTTCGATTCTTTTTGATTATTCATGGTGTGTTATTATGACAAAAAATGGACAAAATTGCACCAAAAATTCGTAATTTATATGTGAAATCAATAAGATAGGTTTCTCTTTATAATTATTTAAAAATAATAAATAAGTATAAGTTAGATAGAGAAAAACAGCTTTTTTTAAATGTTATAATGTAAATAGTTTTCTTAGTTAGGAGCACTGTATTTTATGCCTTTCTCCTCAACTGCAATGATTACTGAATCCTTACCTGTATCGCCACCACCAAAACCATTAAGAATCGCATTGATATCCTGGAATATGGCAAATAAGTATGGTGGTAATGCAGATGCAATCTTTGCCGAAATGAAAAAAGAGGGCGGTGATAATCTGCCTGATATTATAGTTATTGCAGGACAAGAAGAAGGACGTGATAAAGCGAAATCGCTCGGGTCTCAAGTTTTGCGAATAGCAGGTAATGATTATGTGCTCAATAAAGAGAATTTATATGGCACATTCACAGATGGTGCATTCGGTCGAGTTTCATTAACTGTATTAAGTCGAAAAGGCACAAATCCGACTATTACCTCCGAAACTGTTAAGCGTAAAAATAAGGGTGGGATTGGATTTATTCTGACAGGTGAACACTATCAATTTTCTGTTTCCGGGATGCATTTTGATTCTAATGAAGATAGTCTTAAAGTGAACGAAGCAAAAAACATGGTTGAAAAATTAGAAGGTTTAAACTCGGAAGGATACGTGTCTTTTGACACAATGATGAATAGAAGTACCGACGTCGATATCATGATGGGAGATTTAAATCATCGCCATGTGCAACTGGATGATAAAACACACTATGATCCCTTAGGTCCCCAATTTAAATCATCTGCAGCAAGATATGTAGATGGTCTTGCATATCAACCCATTCCTTTTGTCGGTGAAAGTGAGAAAACGCTCGCTCCAAACACTTATGATAAAAGCAAAGATAAATTAGCAAGTGGTCGAGATGATGGTGTGACAGGGCAACATTGTTATAGTGAAGGGACATTGGATCGCATGTTAGTGTCCGGTAAACTCATTACGCAAACACCGGTTACTGTGTTAGAAAGTGCAAACCTAGGCAAAAAAAATATACCACTGAGCGATCATAAACCGATTGTTGCAACAGTCACACTTTCGAAAGAATCAAAAAATGATTTTTTGCGAACACAGGACTGGGTCATCAGAAAAATTGAAAATTATGCCAGTCAAGAAGTGATAGATAGTCTTGCTGATCTTAAGGAAGACAATCCTGATGATCAAAAACATCTGGAATTAGTATTTAATTATTATGCCAATGTTCGAAGCTTAATTCTTTTAGCGGAAGAATTTAGATTAACGGCCCCTAAAAATGAAAAAGGATATCGAGCGTTAATGGGTGGAGAATCTAGTCTTAAAGCGAGAGAATCATTTGAGATTTCTTTGGCAAATGGCGCGGATAAACCGGGATTGGTGCAAAAAATGTTGATAGAGGGAAATAAAGTATTTGCAGATCAAAATTATTTTTCAAATAATCCAGAATTTACTGCGAACATACATCAATATATACGTGATGCAAGTAAGTATGTGCCAGTATCCACTAGTCAAGGAGTAATAAGTGTTATAAAACAAATTCAAGTACAAATAGGTAGTGTACTCGAAGATAAAAAACCTTTTTTAACAATTGAACCGCGATCTCCCGCATCGTCATCAGGTTACATTTTATTTTAATAGCGTAATCATCATTTTTTTATTATACTTTTTTATTACAGCTGAACTCCGTTTTTTAAGTAAAAAAATTCTTTGACAAGGATGTCGTTTAAATGTTTTTTACAAAAAAAAATTTTGTTTTTTTGATGCTAAATTGTCTTGTCGGATCAATATTCAATTCAGTGTTAGCTTCTACACTTTTTGACAATACTGAATTTTCTATTGCTGCGGGACCCAGTCGAATACAAACGAATAATAGCCAACTGTTTATTTCACCTTATGAAACCGATTCTCTACTTGTCAACCATTTAACAAATTCAATTTCAGAAAAAATTGGAGTTGGGAAAAAATTTTTAAATCGTTTTTTAATTGAATTAAATCTATATCGTGATTCTGGATCCATCAATGGCAATGTATTGCAATTTCAATTACCGCAATTTAATAATTATACTTTTCAACAAACAGTTCACACTACGCGTTTCATGGCAGATTTAAAACCCGATCTTTTTTTATGGAAAAATATCTCACCGTATCCGATTTTAGGATTAGGTATGGCCTGGAGTGATGTGAATTATAATGAAACATTAACAAATAACGATATGGATGCAGCCAGTGCAATTTCATTAAGTTCGAAACGAAATTCCAATTTTGCTTATGATTTAGGATTCGGTTTACGAGTGGGTTTAACTCAAAAAATGAGTGCTTCATTAGAATATATTTATACTCACATTGGGAATGTTTCAGCAGCGAATTCTTTACAAAATGGTTTGCGAGTCATGTCATCACCTATTTTTACAATACGAAATCAAAGTATTTTATGTGGAATTATTTTTAAATTGGGTTAAATGGAATGAATTATGAAATGGATTTTTTATTGTTATAAATTTTTATTTTTATTTTTATTTATATTTTTTGTCAATTCAGCGATGGCTGGAATTCCTGTTACAATTTCAGCGCCACAACCTGCGCTTGCCAGTCGTTATGATATGGGTAACCTTGTTCCTAATATTTTCACAGTCACTAATAATGTACCTCAACATAGCTTTCCGCTGACTGTCAGCGGAATTACAGGTGCAATTAATCGAATTGCTGTGAATAATGATTGTGGTAGTGTTATTCCATCAGGTCCGTCAACTTGCCAAATTGGAATTTTAATTTCTCCTCAAAGAACTGATGAAGATAGCACTATCAGTCAGCATCTTGCGATTGATTATCAGGGAAGAAGTTTACTATCAACGACGATTTCTTTTACTGTTCCGCCGTTAATATTTCCAGCTCAAATTGCGATCGCAGTTGGCAATTATAATTCTGCGCCGCAATATCCGTTATTAGCACAAGTTGTACAAGGTCCATTGAGATGGCGATATGTCGTTGACAATACCTTTTTACCTACGGGTTACAGTGATAATGGAGTTTTTTTAGGTGCGAGTTGTAGTGAAAATATTTGCACGAGCGGTGGTTCTTATTTACATTCCAATGGCAATACGTATCCTTTGTTAGTGCAGACAACCGATAATGGTAACAATTGGTTATTTAAAATGGATTCGACAATAACGCCTACTGATTTTGGGAATCAGGGTGGTTTTAATGCCACAACTTGCAATCACTCTAAGTGTGTTGCTGGAGGAGAATATTCAACATCCTCATTGCAATATCCTTTATTAGCTCAAACAACGGACGATGGTGCGAACTGGTCTTATGTGATCGATTCATCGTTAACTCCTATTCTCTATCGCAACTATGGTCAATTTCAAAGTGTCAGTTGTTCTGATTCAGTGTGCATTGCCGGTGGCGCGTACCAAATAACAAATAATAAAAAAATTGTCGGATTGTTAGCAGAGAGTATTAACAATGGTGCTTGGACATATGTAATAGATTCTCATAATCAACCGATCGATTATACGAGTCGTGGTGATTTTTATTCGACAAGTTATGGTGGTGGCGTTTATGTTGCTGCAGGGAGTTATCGCGTTGTATTAAAAGGTTATCCAATGCTTGCTCAAAGTACTGATGCAGGAGCAACATGGAGCTATGCTATATCCTCAACAAATTTGCCATCCGATTTTAGTAATAATGGGCAATTGAATGGAGCGAGTTGTACGAATGATTTTTGTATTGCTGTTGGTTGTTACACAAATACGAATCAGAAAATATATCCGATGATTGCCAGAAGTCAGCATGGTGCATGGACATATGTTCTTGACTCCTCGTTATCGCCTCCTAATTATCAAAGTAACGCACATTTTAATGCGAGTAGTTGTAGTAATAATTTTTGTATTGCAGCAGGAAATTATTCGACTGATTCAGGCGCGCATACCTTTCCACTGATCGCACAAAGTGTCGATGGGGGAATAACTTGGAGTTATCCTGTTTCAAATATTTCACCCATTTTACCTGCAGATTACGGCGCAACGGCTGATTTAAATTCTGCGAATTGCACGGGCATCACCTGTATAGCTAGCGGTTATTACACTTCTGGTGCTGTGCGTTTACCGCTTTTGGTGATGACAATTGATGGCGGTCAAAGTTGGTTTTATAGAATATACTCGAATAATTTACCGCGTAATTTTCAAGAATTAGGTTTATTTCGAGTTTCAGGAATGAGTTAATAATAAGTTAGCTACTTGCCATCCCTGCCTTCGCCGGAATGGCAAGTCAGATTAACTATTTGATATCGAAGTGGTATCAATAACAAATCGATATTTTACATCGGATTTCAACATACGTTCATACGCTTCATTGATTTTATCTGCAGAAATTAATTCAATATCTGCAACAATGTTATGTTGACCACAAAAATCTAACATCTCTTGTGTTTCTTTTATTCCACCTATTAACGATCCAGCCAAACTGCGTCGTTTAAAAATAAGTGGAAATGAATTAATAAGTGTTGGTTTTTCTGGGGCGCCAACACATACCATGGTGGCATCCAGTTTGAGTAATCCGAGGTAAGCGCCTAAATTGATATCAGCTGAAATTGTATTGATGATTAAATCAAAATAATTAGCATATTTTTTAAATACAGCATCATCTTTGCTTAATGCAAAATGCGTTGCACCGAGCCGTTTTGCATCTTGTTCTTTGCTAATTGACGTACTGAAAACAGTGACTTCAGCACCTAATGCAGCTGCTAATTTCACAGCCATGTGTCCCAAACCTCCCAGACCTAACACGGCAACTTTGTCATTTGCTTTAACGTTCCAATGTTTTAATGGCGACCATGTGGTGATACCGGCGCATAATAAGGGTGCTACCGCTGCTGGTTTAAGATGAGAGGGAATTTTTAAAATATAATTTTCATCGACTACGATGCGAGTGGAGTAGCCGCCATAAGTTGGATCACCCGCTTTATCTCGTCCATTATAAGTTTGGTTCATGCCTTTTTCGCAATATTGTTGCAAGTTTTGTTTGCAAGGTTGGCATTCACGACAAGAATCAACAAAACAGCCCACACCTACCATTTCACCCACTTTAAAGCGCAAAACATCTGCACCTACCTTTGAAACTCGACCGACAATTTCATGTCCCGGCACCATCGGAAAAATTCCATGCCCCCATTCATCACGCGCTTGATGTACGTCTGAATGACAAATACCACAATATAAAATTTCAATAACCACATCATGAGCGCCTGGCTCTCTACGTTCAATTTTGAATGGTTTTAGCAGTGATTTGGGTGCCATGGCAGCATAGCAGGCGCAGATTGTCATAGAAAATTCCTTTTTAAATAATAATTAAATTTAATTATATAAAAATAAAGCGACTTGATAAATCCTTTTCTCCAATTACATCAATGTACAATTCGATTTATTTTCTTGTATTTCAGAAAATGGAAAATCATATTGTTTTTTATTATTAGGATTTTGGGACATTTCAATGACTAAATCTGGCAAGATTTGTTGGAGTGCAAGAATGCCAACGAGATTTTCTTTAAAATGAGGTTTTGCAATTATTTTTTGAATATTGGATTGCATTATTTCAATTTCTTTCAAAAGTTTTTTATATTCATTTAAAGAAATTGGGATAGCAGGTGCAACTTTTAAAATGGCTTTTTTAAAATCATTTAATTGTAATGTGACTTCGGGGGTAAATTGGTAGAGCGACAAACATTCATCTATCTTATCTAATATTTGAAATTGAATAGGGTAGGTTGGCTCGAGTGCTGTCAATTGAGAATTATTTTCAAAAATATTATAAGCATACACAGCTATATTGTTTTTTAATCCTTGTTTTGCTACTAACATCCGAGGAACATCTAAAGAATCTGCATGAAATGCAGCTAAGCTCGCACAATATTTTTCAAGATAAAAACGAATTGAAGATGACATTAAAAATTGTAAGTCAATGCTTGTCGCTGATTTTGTTGCATACTGCTTGAGTAAACTAAAATAATGTTCTCTACAAATTTCGATTCCTAATTTTATTTGCTGGTTTTCTTTATTTACAATCGAAATAATTGGGCTTATTCCTTTGCTATTGGGAGGCTGAAAAAAAGTATTTCCGCCGTGATATTCATTATAAGGAGTAATCTTTCCATGTTGTGCAATGGGATTTTGGTGGGCTGCTACATAGCTAACATTTTTTAATTTAAAAAAAACGGTATTATCTGGAAGACATTTTTGCGAATTTTTAATTTGTTGATAAGCTTGATTAAAAGGATGTGAACAATTCAGTATTTTGGATTCTGCTTTGAGTATATCTTTATGCGGAAGATACGCTTGCAATACTTTATCTAGCTTATCGGATGTGGTTGTTTTTTTATATAGAATTGCTCCTGCCACGATAATTAATTTTGGCGAATTATTAATGAGCTCAGTGAGAACGCTTTTTAATTTTTTTTGGTCTTCGTGAGTCAGAAATGATAAATCAAATATGCCATATTCACGCCAAACAATGATAATCCATTCGCTATCAGGATGTTGGTTTTGCATTGCTTTGTAAGCTCGAATGATTGCCCGCTGAATAATTCCAATTTTATTAGATGCAGTCGATATTACATACTGTTGATAAGACAATTCTTCTTTTTTCTCATCGGCTAATTCAATATGTTTTTGAGCGTCATCAGATCGAGTTGATAGCGTTTTTTCTCTTTTGTACAGATCTAAAATAGTAACCGCGATTTTTTCGGAAGAAGGCATAGTCAATCAACTCGTTGAATTTAAAAAAGTATTTTATAAATCCATGTAATGTATGTATATTTATTGAGCATTTTAGCATAAAATTTACATAATATGGCTAACTTTTGATAGATTTATCAACGAGAGATAATATGACCCAAGAACTGGTTAAAAATAATTTAGCTCTTTTTCTTGAATTAAAAATGGATAAAAAAATAAAAGAATCGAAAATGGTAGCGCCGAATTCTAAAAGAAGAAAATAGAAATATAAGTATTAAAAACCTATATCAATTTAGTGTTTGACCTTGCTCATCTAGATCCTCTACGAAACCCTGGACCCTGCTGCTGAGCTTCCTGATTATGTTCTTGACTCTTTGGATTCTCCACTGGAGTTTGGGGCGGCTGAGGAACATCTGAACTGACGCGCCTCTGGTCTATTGGACCCGCTTGAACCTTTGGATCAGGTGAAGTTTTAACTTTTTCAGTGATTGCTTGAGGAGTTGGCGTTACCACTTTTTCTTCTCTCGCAGGTTTATGTTCTTGTGATAATGCAGACTTGCTAACGATATTCTCGACAAGAGTATCTCGTTCTGTTGGGGTTAATTTTGGATTATTTAATGCTGCCCATATCTTAGGATGTTTTAGTCCATAAAATGCTTTAAGCGCCTCATTTTCTTTAATTACTTTAAGTATTAAATTATTTAGAAAGTCATCTTTCTTTTCTCCAACAGTAAAATGTTTAGTAAACATCTTTGCAATATCTTCTAGAGGGCGAGGAATTTGAGTCGCATCTTTGATAGAGCTTAAGCATTCGTTAAGAGATTGAAGTTCATTTATGCGTGTATCTTTATTTTTCATTAAGCGAGTTAAGCTAAGCCCACTATATTTTGCATTATAAGCTTTAATAACCTCTTTCAATGCAGTTTCTGCAGCCATAGCAAAGGCTAAGTGGATAGTGTAGTCCCTTTTCAAATCATTCGGTATCGGCTGTGGTTGTTTTTTACCAGGAGTAACCTGTTCAAGTGCATTTAATTTGTCAAATGCTGCCGAAAAATGCTCGCTTGGAATTGAAAGAAACAATAAATTTAAATTTCCTCGATCATAAATCATGGGAATTACGTCGGGTAACGCTTTTTTAAAATCGGAGTTATTTAATAAAAGGTTCAGTTTTGCAAAATCTTGAATTGCAGCAGTCGCAACTCGTGACCAATCATCCGCTGTAAGTGGACAATAATATTGTTTTGTTTCTTCTTCTACTTCTATTTGAGCGGGATACGGGACATCAGGACCGCCAGAGCCATAAGGTTGTGTCGTCGTTTTTCCACTTGGATCATCTATCATTTTGGTGACCATTACGGTCTTCACCGCAAGCTTCGCGGAATCTTCTAGAGCTTTTTTAAAATTTTCGACAGGAGAATTTGGATTGACTAATTGGTCAATGACTTGTTTGGGAGTTGGATTTGATGTTTGATATCCAATTAAATCACTCACGTTACGCAGAGCTCCCCACCCACGTCGTCCTGTGCATGCTTTTAGCACAGGATCCAGTGCCTTTATTTCTTAACAAATAACCAATTGACTCTTATCAAAAAGTGTTTATGTTTTGCGTTGATTTTTTAAAGGGAAAAAAACATGAATACGGATCTTCTAGATATTTATAGCGATTACTTAATTAGTCAAAATCATCATGCAACAGCAACTGGATTGGCTGCTGTCCTTGATGGGGAAATTAGTCATGATCAAATCAGTCGCTTTTTACGAGCGGATGATTATGGATCGAAAGAACTCTGGAGCTATGTTAAACCAGACATTCGTCGTCACGAGCAAACTACAGGTGGAGTTTTATTGTTAGACGATACGATTTCAGAAAAAAATTACACTGATGAAAATGCGATTAATTGTTGGCACTTTTCTCATGCAAAGCATCGACATGTCAAAGGAATAAATCTGCTGTCATGCCTTGTGCGGTATGGTGATATTGCATTACCCATCGGATACGATGTCGTAAAAAAAGATATTCTTTTTTCTGACATCAAAACGCGTAAACAAAAGCGAAAAGCTCGCCTTACAA
>Ga0206989_1077_pt1 | contig 18469 bp, 15 predicted proteins | sample Alteio_BWMinCont_10_FD_153276 | JGI IMG/M metagenome (GOLD analysis project Ga0206989, IMG submission 153276) | Enriched cells from forest soil in Barre Woods Harvard Forest LTER site, Petersham, Massachusetts, United States -... | ecosystem: Environmental > Terrestrial > Soil > Temperate forest >...
GAGCCGTAGTGGCCGTAGTAGCCGCGATACTCGACCGAGTCGAAGGCGAGGTCGTTTACGACGACTCCAGCGATGTTTGCTCTGACCTTGCGCAGAAGATCGCGCGCGCGTAGCAGAGATTGCCGGCCCGTTTTTTTCGAACGGGCGATGAGGACGACTACATCGGCGTTTCTGGCGCAGACCACTGCGTCGGTCACCGCGAGCACGGGAGGCGTGTCAATCACGATGTAGCGAAATTCCTCGCGCCAGCGCTGCAAGAGTTGCGGCATGGCATCAGAGGCCAACATTTCGGATGGATATGGAGGCATGTGGCCGGCGGGAATAACATGCAGGCCGGGGATCTCGTCAATCTTGACGACCATCGATTCGGGGCTCTCCGTGCCTGCGAGGCACGCGCTTAAACCCTTGGTGCTCGAAATGCCCAGATATTTATGAATGGTGGGACGACGCATGTCCGCGTCGACGAGAAGCGCTTTTTGCCCGGTCTGCGCCAGCACCACTGCCAGGTTGAGGGCCGTGAAACTCTTTCCTTCTTGCATCATAGCGCTCGTTACCATGATGACTTGCGGCGGTGCGCCCGGGGAGGAGAGCAACAACGAAGTTCGCAAGGCGCGGAAGGCCTCCGCGCTGCTGGAATTACGATGCTCCATAGTGACCGGTTGAATAAATGTTCGGGTTGCGGTGCGGCCCAACAATTTGTGCCCATTCTTGCCGTCGACGACGACGCTCGGTATTACGCCCAAAGAGGGAAGCGAGCAGTAAGCCTCGATGTCTTCGGGAGTGCGGATGGAGTTGTCGACATTTTCTACGACAAAGGCCAGCGCCATTCCAAATAGAAGACCGCCCATGCAACCGAGGGCGATGTTCAAAGGGATTTTTGGTTCAACTGGCTCGATGGGCACGCTTGCCGGATCGACAATGTTGATGTTGCTGGATTTCAAGCCTGCCAGAATGCCGGCTTCTTTGAGCTTCTTGAGCAGTCCTTCATAGAGGTCGCGGCTGGACTCAACGTCGCGCCGCATAATCGCGTATTGAATGGCGTCCTCGTTGAGTTTGTAGGCCTCCTGCTTCTGCTTGCTGAACGATGATTCCAGCATCTCTTCCGATTTCAGGGCCGCCTTGTATTCTGCGTGTACCGCGTCTCCCACCTTCTTAATTTCCTGGGTGATGCTGGAATCGAGTTCATCCAACTGTGACTGCAACTGAGCGACGCGAGGATACGAAGCCCCGTACTTGGCGGCCAGTTGTGCGTATTGTGATCGGACCTCGGCGCGGTCTTTGTACAAAGCGCCGAGAACACTCTCCGGGGCAATGTTTGCGATCAACTCTGGATTCTCGGTCAGAGCGATGCGATACTTCGCCTCTTTCACGATGCGGTCTGCCTCGGCGGCGGAAAGTTGCTTGTTCAACTCCTCCAGTTTGTCGGTAATGATGTTGTGGGTCTCGTCGGTTCCCAGGATGCCAACTTTCTTCTGGTAAGCGATGAGGGCCTCTTGTGAGTTTTCCGCGCGCTTCTTCAGATCATCCAGCTGCCTGGTTAACCAGTCAGAGGTTTGTATTGTGGCTTTGTACTTGGTCTGGAAGTTGTGCTCGATGTAGGTGTTGGCGACGGAATTGGCAACATCCGCAGCAAGATTTGGATCCTTACTGCGAAAGTGAATGTCGATGATTTGGGTCTTCGGAACCAGTTGCACATTCAGCGACTTGTGAAACAGGGTGAGCAACTTGGCGCGTTTCTGAAGACCGAGACTGTCAAAATCCGCCTTTGAATCGAAGAGCTGTCCGGCAAATCCTTTATTACGCTGAAGTCCTAACTGCTTGATGACGCTGATTGCGATGGTGTCGCTTTGCACGATTCGTATCTGGGTTTCGAGTTTCGTGTTCATATCGAGACCCATCGGCATCACGATCTGCTCCAGGCCGAGGTCATCGGGACCCTCGAGGTCGAGCAAGAGCCGGGAAGATGCCTCGTAGCGCTTGGGGAGAAACACGGAAACGGCCGTGACCAGCAATACGACTGCGGCCAGACTGCCGAGGACGAGCCAGCGGCGCTTCTGCAACACTCGCCAGAATTGGACGATCGAGATCTGATCATTCTGGGCATCGATGATCGCTGGCTGGGCGTCCAGGAAATTGAACTTTTCCAGTTCTATCTTTTTGTGAACGGTTAAAGGATTGTCTGTCATGGCGTCCTTAATCGGCAGCTGGTGAAATCGTTCGGGTTACGTTGTGTCTGCCTTCCGGCAACACGAATTCTGGCAACATTGCCGTCATCCAAAAGTCTGAATAAGCAGCGATGGCATCGTCAGTGCTTGCGCAGGGCATGCCATCCTCGGTCAGTACCGACTGCAAGCCCTGGTGCACGGCGATTAATGCAGCCAGACCGAGAGCGGTGATGCCGGGCTCGACATCGCGGATCAAGCCTTTGGTTGCACAACGCGCCAGGTACTCACGAAGCGGTTGAAAGAGTGGGATCAAATGCTTCCGCAAAACGCGGTCTGCTCCATGGTCGAGTTCAAACAGGCTCAGATAGAGCAAGCGAATGGTTTCGGGTTGATGATGCAAGGTCTCCACCAGGAGAGCGACAATCCCCGGCAAGGCGGTTCGTGGATTCTCATCCCCTTCGAGTCGTCCTCTCAACTCCTTGCTGATTCGGAGTCGACGCAATCGGGACTCGGTTGCGGCCCAGAACAGGTCCCGTTTTCGGGGAAAATGGCGGAAGACCGTGACCTCGCTAACCCCTGCCAGGCGGGCGATCTCGTGGGTGCTGCTGGCCGCGAAGCCCTGGCGCGAGAATAGCTGCACAGCCGCTTCCACGATGCGGTTGGCAGTGCCATTCTTGTTTTGGAGTTTTGATTCGGACACGGTTGTTTTGCTTTGGCCAGTAAGCGATGTTACGGAGAGAGTACTAAACGGCTTCTACCGCGTTGGCATCCAGTTCGACAGCGACTCTCTGTTGTATGAGGTTCAAGGTAATCACAACTCGCAGGCCGTTGGCGTTTCGCACCAGCACGCCTTCCAGTCCCAGCAGTGGTCCGGCGCTGATCCGCACCTTCTGACCGACAGCGAGACCGTGATGAGGCTCGCATTTCTGAAGGTGCAAGCCGGAACGTAAAGTGTCAATTTCCACATCGGACAGCGGTGAGGGTTCGCCCTTCGGGCCGACAAACGAGAGAACCCCAGGCGCGTCCAAGACTCGCACACGTTCGCTTCGCGGAATGTTCACGAACACGTATCCCGGAAACAAAGGAAGTTCGACCTGGGCCTTGCAGCCGTTTTTCCAGCGATGAATGCTTCGATACAACGGAAGAAAGGATTCCACGCGGCGGAGCCCGAGATGTTCGCGAACTTTCTTTTCGTGTCGGGGACTCGTATAGACGGCGTACCAGTGGGGAAGATGCTCCCCTTGGTGAAGAACCGAAGGCAGCAGTCCGTTCTCCGACATCGCTGAACTGATGGTGCCCATGAGTTGAGACAAGGCTTCGCCCCCGTCGCTTAGATAGCCGATTGTTTCGAATGAAAAGTTAGTTGGTGCTGGCTACCGATGCTGGAAACCGCTTCCAGTTCGCATCGCTCCGGTGTAAGTAGGTGCCTACACTCTTTGCCTGGCTGCTAGATGCATGACGGATGCCAATTCGGCACAATCATTAACTTACTGGTTCTGCGGTATTTAGCGGTGCCAATTCGGGAACCGTCCGGCGCTCACGTCTCAAAACGAGAGAAAGCCGGGAATAAACACAGGTCGGTCTCATCTCGCCGGGCTTTGATCTGGATGGACCGCTTGCGATCTTGAGCGAGTCGGCATGCGTTTCTGGCGCGCGTGACATGAGGGCCACAAGGCCGGGCAGCATTGTCGGACTCAAGGTTTCAGCGAGCCGATTTATCGCGAGAATGCGAGACCCCGCTGACCCCCTGTCTCAAAGCGAGAGGAAAATGCAGCGATAACGACTCCCCCGTCTCATTCGCGCAAAGAAAATGAAACGTACGATTCACTCCAGAGGATCAACGTTCCGCATGACTTCGAGATTTTGCAGGGGAGTGAACTCGAAAGTCAGACCACATGTAAATCGTGAATACAGCAGGTTTTATCTTCCAAACTCCTGTGCTTAAAGTGCAATCCAAAGTGCTTGTTCCTCAGCTACTGGTGTGGTGTGGCAGGTTCAAGTTAGTCTCGGCGATTAAAGTGCTCTAATGCGCCAGGGCTCTGCGTGTGATTTCGGTCGCCCAGCGTTTTTGTCACTAACAAGGAAGGGTGTCATGAAATCGCAGCTTGAGCACCAGGAGGATCAGGTGCGTAATCGCTATAGAAGCTTCTGGATCTGTATCGCATTCGCGCTGGCGTCGGCGCTTCCACTGCTGGCGCAGTCCGATGGCGGCGACATTAGAGGACGGGACGATCAGCAACCGCAAGCGGCCGATAACATCCAGCCGCTGCTTACCGCGGGCCTGGTTGAAACCCCGGCCATCGGCGGCGCAGGCAATGAGTCTGCACTGCCGGACGCGCCCAGCGCCACACGGCCGGACACATCCACTGCAGAGCCGCCGGCTTCGCCAGTAGTCAAAAGAGAGGTTCACGGGGCGCCCCCCGCTGCCATGGGAGGCCCGCTCGGAGTTGATCGAGAGGTCATGGACCGGAAGTATTTCCTGTTTACCGGTGTGATGTTTTCCGCGAGCGTGGCCAATGCGGAATTAACCCTGAACTGTTTGAGCAAGCACGCCTCCTGCAATGATGTTCCATCCTCCTTGCACAGCCGGGCTGCCATGTATGGAATCGGAATTCCCGCTGACTTGGGGGTCGCGTATCTGACCTACTTCATGAAGAGGAAACACAGCCACATGTGGTACGTCCCGTCTGCGGCTGTAACCGCTGCCAACGTAATTCTCGGCGTGCGCGCTTATCGCTGGTCGCAGGACAAGTAAAGGCTCCATCAGTCTCAGCGCCTGTAGCTTGACAGTTCCTGATTCCGATCTGCTGGGCCACCTTGGTGAAATGCGAACGGGCATGCGAGGAGCAACTCTCGCATGCCCGCTTCAGTTTTAGCTAGCACATCAGCCAGAAGGTGCCCAGGTGATGCGCCTGTCTGCCTAAGCCGTTATCGAACCGGCTCGCCAGTGTTCGGATCGAGAAACAGGCGGTCGTCCCCTCTCCTGTTCCGGAAGTCGAACATTTGGCTGATTGAGTTAGCGATTCCATCAAAAGAGCCCTGACCAATGCGTTGTCCATTGAGCCAGTTATCCTCGACGAAGCGAATGATCGAACTCTGATCCGTGACGGTGTTATCTACGAAGTTCTCTTTCGACCACGGAGAGATCACCAGCAAAGGCAGGCGCGGACCGTAGCCGCAACGGCCGAGTGCGTGGGTGTTGCTGGCGTTAATGCCCGGGAGTGACGTCGCGGCCGTGCCACAGGCGCCCGGCGCCGTGAGAGCATCAGCTGGGCCCGTGGAAGTGTTAAGGATCGGACCCATTTGGTGGTCGTACCATCCGTCGGAATCGTCGTACATGATTACCACGGCTGTGCTCTCCCAGGTCCGCTGTTTCTCGAGGAAGTTGATGGTGTTTACGATAAAGGTCTGCTCGTCCAGCGGGTCGGAATAGCCCGCGTGGCCATCCTCATAGGCGGGCGCCTTGAGGAAGCTGACCGCCGGGAAGTTGCCGGCCGAGACCGCGGCGAAAAAATCCTGAATGTCGTACTGGTGGTTAGCCGGACCGTTGTTGCCAATTTCCCAGATGGAATTTGGACGCGTGTGTTGCGGATTGCCGGTGGAGACGTAATAACCAAATAGCGAGTGGTGTGGGATGTAATCGCCGGTTGTGCCCGCTAGTCCCATCGAGCTTCGTGCGCAACCTGTGGTGCCGTTGGGGTTGACGATGGACAGATTGAAACCGCCCATGAATCCTCCCCACGTCACGCCTGCGGCGTTCAGCAGGTCACCAATGTTGGTTCCACCCATCTGGCCCTGGGCGCGAGTCGGATTGGAGCACACATCGCCGAGCGGATCCGCATCGCCGATCATCGTGAGCGAGCCATCGCTGCCGCCACTCACCTCGTCGCCAGTGCCGTTCAACGTGCTGGTGACGCCGTTAGTCTGGCCTGAAACCAGGTTGAGCAAGCCCGGAGTCGAAGGACCGAAAGTCGTGCCGTAGGAATTGTCGCTCATGGAGAAAGACTGGGCGTAGTTCCACATGGCGGTCACAGTGTTGCCGTCGAAATACCCCATTACCTGGCTGCTGCCGAAACCGCCGTTGACCGGGAACAGGTCCATCAAGCCTGCATCGAAGGCCTTCTGCTCATCGGTGTAGCCGTGGTCCTGATCTCCGGTCACGGCTTGTGACCGGTCAAGCCGGAAGGGGTTGGAAGCGGAAGAGCCATTTGCCGGGTTCAAGTTGGGATTGAAAGTCAGCAATGCGTTGGTGAGGCCGTTGACATTGGGTGTTCCCCGCGCCGCATGGAAGGGTGGTTCTCCAGAGGGGTTGGTGGCGTTGGGGTAAGTTCCGAAATAGTGATCGAATGAAATGTTTTCCTGGAAGATCACGACTAAGTGCTGGATGGGCGTTGCCGTGGTTGATTTTCGTGCCGCTTTCGACGCTGCAAAGGCGGGCATGGCACTCGGTCCCAGGGCGATGGTAAACGCGGTCAGTAGGGCCAGCATTTTCCTGGGGGCAGCTGATGCTCTGATCTTTGACATCTTCTTCTTCCTCCGTCCGTCGGCCACGGGTCAGTGCCCAATCTGCAAGGAATGGCTGGCCGAGGAAAGAGCAGGATAGTGGGTCCGTGTGGCGCGGATGTGACGCGGCGGTTAAAGCTATGTGAATTGGGGGAACCACTAGGGGATCAGCAGCATGCCGACGTTGCCTTTCCTGGTTCGCCCCGGATAGGTCTTAAGCAGGCTCCCGGGCCGGAATAACCGGACCTGCGGCTTGTTCCGTTTTTGTAACAGCGGGTCACATTAGGGTGCGGGCTCCTTCCATTGTGTTAACAAGTAGTCTCAGACAGCAAAAATGTGCCAGGGAGGGGAGGCACGACGTGAGCATGCTCGCAGCCAGTTCCGCTTCGAGGGCGACATCTGCTTTCGCTAGAGGAGTGAATCGAGACCGGGTATTGATTGTCGCAGAAGAAAAAGAGACTTGTGGCCAGGTCCGCGATTACCTGAAGGATAAAGGATTCAAAGTAGCGACGGCCGGGACATGCGTTCGGGCGGAGGAGATCTGGCGTGCAACCCGGATCGATATCGCCATCCTCGACTACACTCTGCCCGACGGCGACGCACTCGAACTCATACCTCGTCTCAAGGCGATCGACGATTCGATTCCTATTATTGTTTTGACTGGATATGGTTCGATTGACCTGGCAGTTGAGGCGCTCCGTTTGGGGGCAGAGCACTTTTTGCCTAAGCCGGCGGAGTTGGCCATCCTGTACGTCATGATCCAACGTAGCCTGGAGAATCAGAGAAACCATCGACTGCGATTAGCGGAAACCACCACGAACGGCCGTGGAATCCAGGACCCTTTCCTGGGCAAGAGCGACGCTATTCGAAGACTTGCTGATTTGGCCCAAAGGGCGGCGTTCAGCGACAGCCCGGTCTTGATCCAGGGAGAAGCTGGTACCGGGAAACGACTGATGGCGCGCTGGTTGCACCAGAACGGTCTCAGAGCTTCGGAGGCCTTCGCCGAACTGAATTGTGGCAGGCTGCGAGGTGAGCTTCTGGAGGCTGAATTGTTCGGGGAGCCACACGATTCTCTTGGCGGGACTCCGCCCAGTAAACCTGGGCTGCTGGAGGTCGCGCACAAGGGAACGGTTTTCCTCGATGAGATCGAGAATGTGGATTTCCGTATCCAGCCGAAACTGATGACGGTCGTCGATGAAAAGTTGTTTCGGAGGGAAGGGGAGTTTTGTGATCGAAGAGTTGACATTCGCTTGATTGCGGCCACCCAGCAGGCCTTGGCTCCATCGCTGCTCGGCAGACAATTTCGCGACGATTTGTACTATCGCATCCCGTGGATTCCGCTATCGATTCCACCTCTGCGTGAACGAGTGGAAGATATTCCGATCCTGAGCGCCCACATCCTCGCCGAGCTGACTGCGGACCTCGGAACCGGGGACTTGGAACTTGGGGAGGACGCAGTGCGGGCTCTGCAAGGTTATTCCTGGCCGGGGAATATTCGGGAACTAAGAAATGTTCTCGAACGCGTGGCGCTGGTCACAGGAAGCCCTGTCTTGAGCGATGAAGAACTGCATTTTGATGTGCAGGTCGAGCAGTACCTGACCGGCTTTGGCCAGTTCAGAACCTTAGAGGAAATGGAGCGCAACTACATTCAGCAGGTCCTTCACAAAGAACGTGGACGAGTGCAGTCTGCCGCGAGGAAGCTTGGCATTCCGCGCAGCTCTCTCTACCAGAAACTCAAACAATACAAGGCAGGACCCTGCGGGTTGCCACGGGTTTCCTGACCCAGACAACGCGACGGCACCGACTCTAAACGTGCTGGAAGGCTCGCTTCAGGCCAGACAGAAAAACCTGCTGCGGAGACGCCGGCCTGGTCATTACAGCGGCCAACCATCCGCATTCGCTTACTGACCGATCGAGCTCGCGACCGACGAGAAAACATTGTTCGAACTGCCGCCGATGAGCCGGATCGTCCCGACCACCAGAACCAGAATCACCGCCAGCATCACAGCGTACTCTGCGATGTCCTGGCCCTGCTCTTCAGACCACAGCCTCGTCATCAACTTAGCCATACTGCCCTCCGCTGTTGGGGTTGTAGCGCGGGACTATCATGCCGGGACGGAACGTGCTTGTCAAATCAAAGTTGTGCCAAAGCTGCTATTCCAGGTTCATCGTCCGGCGCTCGTCAGCCAAGCCATTTAGAATAAACGATAATGCGCTTCGCGCTTGAGTTCGAGCAGGTTACGAAAGAATATCGTAGCTTTGCCAGTAAGCGGCGCCTGCGCGCTCTCGACGACTTCAGCCTGACCGTGGAAGCCGGAGAAATCTTCGGTTTCCTCGGACCCAACGGCGCCGGCAAGAGTACCGCAATTCACCTTGCCATGGGCTTCATGCGGCCCACTCGCGGCGCTGGGCGGATGCTCGGAGATCGTTTCGGCCATCCGGCCACGCGCCGGCGGGTGGGTTTCCTCGCCGAAAGCGTCGCACTCTACCACCGCCGCGCAGAACGTCTGGTTCGCTTTTACGGCGCGCTCAACGGGATGGGAGGAACTCATCTTGCCAACCGGGCGCGAGAGGTGTTGGAAATCGTCGGGCTGCAGGATGATGCGAACCGCAATGCGGGCAAATTTTCTCGTGGCATGTTGCAGCGCGTAGGATTGGCCCAGGCCATGGTCAACGATCCGGAGTTGCTGATTCTGGACGAGCCCACCTCAGCTCTGGATCCTTTAGCGCGAGTCATGGTTCGTGAACTGCTCTTGGGCGCGCGGAACGCCGGCAAAACCATTTTCTTGAGTTCTCATTTGCTTTCCGAAGTGGAGTTGGTGTGTGACCGCGTCGCCGTGCTGCATCGGGGCAGGCTGGCTCGCCTGGGCAGGACTGCCGATCTCCTTAAGGTGGGTGAGCAAACTGAAATCGTAGCTCGGGCCATCGCCGCGAAACACTTCGACGGGGCCGTGGCACGGGATGGAATTGTGAGCTTCTCCGTGCCTGCCCACATGCAACGTGCCGCGTTGGAGAAGGTCTGGAACCTGGGAGGCGAAGTGGTCAGCGTCAATCCGCTGCGGCGCTCGCTGGAAGATATTTTCCTGGAAGTGACAGCCGATCCGCAGTCCCCTTCGTCGGGAGTCGTTCGATGAAACCCGTTCTGCTGATCGCGATCAACTTCGCACGGGAGCAGCGCTGGCCCATCCTCACGCTGCTGCTCTGGGTCCTGCTGCTCGCCGTTCTCGGACTGGTTACCGACATCCACCGCCAACGCGAGGATCTGCTCTTCGTCTTCAAACAAGACGCCATCTACGTTCTGGCGTTCAGCATCTTCTTCGGCGGCTCAGCCATTTATAACGAACGCAGATCCCGCCGCATCCTTGGAGTGCTTTCCAAGGCCGTCGGACGCCAGCAGTATCTCTCCGGCCTCGTTCTCGGTGTGACCCTGGCGTGCGCGGTCTATTGCTTCATCCTCGGTCTCACCGGAAGTTGGACACTGGGGGAGACTGGATTTCCCATCCTGCACATCTGGTTCCTGATGGTCTGCCTGGTCGCAGCCTGCATGTTGGCGGGAACCGTGGCCCTGATGTTCTCCACGTTTTTGAACCCGTTCTTTGCCGCCGGTGCCACCGCAATGGTCCTGGGCCTACCTGCACTGGCTGGTTCGATTTTCGGACCGCAATGGGGCTATGTCATACCGGTCTGGGAGCTTGGAGCTACGGTCGTCAACTCTTCGTTCGGTTCTCCGGGGACGGCTTCCTGGTTTCCTGTTGTGTTGGCGGGGGCGGAGACGTTGGCGTTCTGGCTGCTGTCAGCCCGCATTTTCGCGCGTGTGGATATCGCGGTCGCGGTGGAGTGAGCGCCGATCTGGCTATCGTGCCCACTCGGCCGCGGTTCGGGCGGCGTAGTCGAGCACTCGTCCGGGAAGCACGCCGAGGTAAATCGTCGCCACCAAACTGATGGCCAGGGCCATGCCGAGTCCCACTGGAATTGGCGACACGGGCACGTCTTCTCGCGCTTCCCGCATATACATCACAACGATCAGCCGCAAATAATAATAGGATGCGACCGCGCTATTGAGTACGCCAATGATCACGAGCCCGACCAGATTGGCCTGCAGCGCCGCGCTAAACACATAGAACTTGGCGAAAAAACCCCCGGTAATCGGAATGCCGATTAAAGACAGGAGAAAAATCGTGAGGATCGCCGCCAGCAACGGACTACGGCGTCCCAGTCCCTCGTAATCCTCCAGCGTGACGTATCGTTCACCCTTGCCGCCGATATGACTGATCACGGCAAAAGCCCCCACGTTCATCGCGGCATACGAAGCCGTGTAAAACATCGCAGCCGGAATGCCGTTATTCGGCAGCGCGGCGAACGCGACCAGCAAGTATCCGGCGTGTGCGATCGAGGAGTACGCCAGCAGGCGCTTTACGTTGTCCTGCACCAAAGCTCCGATGTTGCCGAGCGTCATCGAAAGCGCAGCCACTACCCAAATCAACCAGACACGCCCGGGAGCGTCGGCCTGAAACATGATGCGCAGCAGCACCGCGAACACTGCTGCCTTTGGTGCGGTGGACATGAATCCAACGACCGGAGCGGGTGCGCCTTCGTATACGTCAGGTGTCCAGACATGGAACGGAGCCGCGGCTACCTTAAAGCCCAGACCCACGAACATGAGCGCGACCCCGACGTAAGCCAGAATTGGAATGTGTCCCGAGCGAAGCGCATCGCCGATTACGGTAATGCTTGTCGAACCCGTCGCTCCAAACATCAGCGCGACGCCATAAAGAAAAAATGCGGTTGCAAACGAGCCCAGCAGGAAGTATTTGACCGAAGATTCGCTGCTGATGGCGGCACGCCGGCGAAATCCCGCCAGGATGTAAGTGGAAATCGAGGAGATTTCCAGAGCGATAAAGATGAGGACCAGTTCCACGGCCGAGGACATCAAGCTCATGCCGAGCGCGCCAAACAAAACCAATGCATAATATTCACCGGCGCGAATGCCTTGCACTTCCATGTAGTCGTAGGAAGTAAGGATTACGACCGCAGTGACCGCGGCGACTAGAAAATGGAAGAACACGCTGAAGCTGTCCACCCGCACCATGTTCCAGAAGCCCAAGCCCGGGTACTGCGACTGGAATAGGGTTGCGACCAGCGCAGCCAGCGATCCCGCCAGCGCAACGGCCCCCAGCACCTTTTGACTGCGGCGTTCGTCCATCAGGGGATCGAGCACCATCACGATCATGCCAAAAACCGCGAGCACGATTTCAGGCAGGATGCGAACATAGTCAGCCGCCTGGGGAATAACTTGCGTCATAGTGTTGGCGCTGTTCACCGGCCTGCCACCTTACTGGCCAGTTGCGAGAACGGCGCCAATACAGTTTGCACGGCGGGATCAATCGCGTTCAGCCAAAGCAGGGGCGCCACACCCATCACCAAAGCGACGGCCGCGGCGGGCCAGAGCGCCGCACGTTCACGTCCGCTGAGATCGGGCAATGACAAATTAATCTGGTGTGTGACCTTGCCGTAGAAAACGCGCTGATACATCCAGAGCAAATAGCAGGCGCTCCAGATCACGCCCGTTGCTCCCAGGATTCCGTAAACCGCGCGGTCGCGGAAAGCACCGCTCAGCACCAGGAACTCGCCAATGAATCCGTTGAGCAAGGGCAATCCAACGGACGCGAGCACGATGAACAGAAAAAACGTCGCGTAAACCGGCATCGGAGTAGCGAGACCGCCAAACTCAGCGATTTCGTAAGTATGGCGCCGCTCGTAAAGAATTCCTGCCAGCATGAACAAAGCGCCGGTGGACACTCCATGCGCCAGCATGACAAAGGTCGCGCCGTCCAACCCCGCCTGGGTGAAGCTGAAGATCCCCAGCACTACGAAGCCCAGGTGGCTGATCGAGGAATACGCGATCAGCTTTTTCATGTTCGGCTGTACCATCGCGACCAGTGCGCCGTAAACGATGCCGATCAGCGCGAGTACCATGATCCACGAAGCATTGCTCCGCGACTGCTCGGGGAACAGGCCGAGGTTGAAACGCAACATCCCGTATGTGCCCATCTTCAGCAGGACACCGGCGAGAAGAACCGAGCCCGCAGTAGGCGCTTCCACGTGCGCGTCAGGCAGCCAGGTGTGAAAGGGGAAGACTGGAACTTTAACGGCAAAGGCAATAAAGAATCCCAGAAAAAGCCAGGGCGCGGCGCTGGCAAAGTTCTCGACCTGGCCGCTGCGGATCGCTGTCTGAATGCCGACGAAATCGAACGTGCCGGTCTTTGCGTAAAGCCACAGAATGGCCGCCAGCATAAACATCGACGCGACCATGGTGTACAAGAAGAATTTCACCGCCGCATACACGCGTCGTTCGTGGCCATAAATGCCGATCAGCAACGCCATCGGGATCAACGTCGCTTCCCAGAAGAAGTAGAAGAGGAACAAATCAAGCGCGACAAAGACTCCAATCAGCGCGGTCTGCAGAACCAGGAGCAAAATGAAAAATTCTTTGACCCGCTCATGAATCGACTTCCACGAGATCAGGACGCACAAGGGCGTCAGAAACGTCGTCAGCACCACCAGCCACATGGAAACCCCGTCCACACCCATGTGGTAGTGAATATTAGGATTCGATATCCACTGACTATTGACCTCGTACTGGAATCCGGGTTGGCCCCGCTGAAAATGCACCGGCAGGTGCAGCGAGAGAACAAAATCAAGCAGCGATACCACGAGGGCAAACAGACGAATATCGCGGTCACGCCGTGGAAACAGCAGCAGCAAGAGCGCGCCTGCCAGCGGAATAAACGTGACCAGCGTGAGCATCGAGTTGTCCAACGCGGTGCTCATCGGGTTCCCATCCAGATCATGTAAGCGATCACCACGGCCGCTCCCGCCGCGATCCATCCTGCATAGGAACGAAGATTCCCGGACTGCATATGTCGCATCGCATCGGAAACTTCGCGCGCGCCTTCCGCGCTGTTATTCAGCGTCGCGTCGATCACGTCGCGATCGACACCATGCCACAGGATTCTGGTCGAGCCATCGATCAGAGGTGTCACGAAGACAACTGCATAAATCTCATCCACGTAATATTTGTGAAGCACGGCCTGGTAGAAACCGCCGAGCGCCTGCGCAATTTCCTGTGGCAGTTGTGGCCGGCGGTAATACAGAAGCCAGGCAAGAAACAGACCTGAGATCGCCGCCAGGATTGAAATACTCGTGAGAAGGCCCTCAGAGACGCCGTGCTCGCTTCGTTCCGGCGCAGAACTCGAGGATGCATCCTCGGTGGTATATCCAGTGGAGACTCCGTGAAGCGCCGGTGACAAGAACTTGTCGAAGCGCTCACTTCCCACCCACCCGCCACAGATCGAAAGCACTGCCAGAATCATCAGCGGAATCAGCATCACCTTTGGGCTTTCGTGAATCCCGCCATGCCCATGCTCGTGTGGAGCGGGCGCCAGCGAACTGTCGGCCAAATGAACACGTTCGGTCGCTACCGCTTCACCACGATACTCACCAAAGAAGGTCAGAAACCAGAGCCGGAACATATAGAACGAAGTCAAAAACGCCGTGAACACACCGATGAGCCAATAGACCCAGCTTCCATAAGGACTCGAGTAGGCCTTCCACAAAATCGCGTCCTTGCTGAAGAAGCCAGCAAGCGGAGGGAATCCGGCGATCGCAAAGGTCGCAGCAGTCATGGTCCAGAAAGTCCACGGAATGTGGTGCCGCAATCCGCCCATGCGGCGCATGTCCTGCTCACCACCGACAGCATGGATCACCGAGCCAGCCGCGAGAAACAGCAACCCCTTGAAGAAGGCGTGGGTCATCAGGTGAAAAATCCCGGCGGAATACGCGGCCACGCCGCAAGCCATGAACATGTAGCCGAGCTGCGAAATCGTTGAGTAGGCAAGAACCTTCTTGATGTCGGTCTGGCAGATGCCAATGGTTGCAGCGAACAACGCAGTCAGCGTTCCGACGATTGCGACGACCATCAAAGCCTGCGGCGCGCGGTCAAAAATCACGTGCGACCGAGCCACGATGTACACCCCGGCAGTCACCATCGTCGCCGCGTGAATGAGCGCGGAAACCGGCGTTGGGCCTTCCATCGCGTCCGGCAGCCAGACATAAAGGGGAAGCTGAGCGGACTTTCCAGCAGCCCCCACCATCAGCAGCAGACCGATCGCGGTCAACAAGCCGGTGCCGGCGGTTTCTGCCGGCATGCCAGATACGCTGTGGAATACCTGCTCAAAGTTGAGTGAGCCAAAATGCTGGATCATTAAAAACAGAGCGATCAAGAATCCGAAATCGCCGATGCGATTTACAATGAATGCTTTCTTGCCCGCGGATGCAGCCGAATCCTTCGTGAACCAGAATCCGATCAGCAGGTACGACGCGAGCCCCACGCCCTCCCAGCCGATGAACATCAATAGATAGTTGCTGGCCAACACCAGCGTCAGCATGAAAAACATGAACAGATTCAGGTAACTGAAGAACCGGTAGAACCCGCCCTCTTCCCACATGTAGCCGACAGAATAAATGTGAATCAGGAAGCCGACGCCAGTGACGACAAGCAGCATCACGAGTGACAGTTGATCGAGGTAAAACGCAAAGTCCACCTGAAAATCGCCGGCGCGAATCCAACCAGCCAAGCTCTCTACATGAGGCAGAGTCAAAGAAGACAATTGGAGCGCGATCCACAGAGCTCTGACAAAAGCAGCGCCGCTGAATCCCAGCGCGATTGCAGAGACGATCTGCCGGGAAAATCGTCGGCCGAATAATCCATTGATGGCAGCGCCCACCAGGAGCAGCACCGGAATCAGCCAGAGATGCAGGTTCGGCGTCATAGTTTGAGAAGATTCACGCGATCCACGTTCAAAGTCTCCCGCGTGCGATATACCGCGATGATGATGGCCAATCCCACAGCCGATTCGGCCGCCGCGACCACCATCACAAAGAACACAAAAACCTGTCCGCTCAAAGCATGCCACTGCGCCGCGAATGCCACGAACGACAGATTCACTCCGTTGAGCATCAGCTCAATCGACATAAAGATGGTGATGATATTTCGCTTGATCAGAAACCCGGTCACTCCGCAGGCAAACAGAATCCCGCTCAGGACGAGGTAATACGAAAGCGGCACCATCAGCCCTCCCTCTTGTCTGGTTGCGTCGACCCGGGATGGCTAGCCAAAACGACCGCGCCCATAATTGCAATCAACACCAGCACCGACGTCACTTCAAACGGCAGAAGGAAATCGTGGAACAGCAGCCATCCAATCACCTTCGGAGGTCCAGGAAGCGCACCAACCGCGACGCTTCCGGTGCCGGAGTGTTCAAGCAGCACCCAGGCCACCAGCACGCTGCCAATCAACATGCCGGGAATTCCGAACAACATCGCTACCCGGCTGCCCTTGGTTCGCTCTTCCTCACCGGCGTTCAACAGCATAATGACGAAGACGAACAGCACCATGATCGCCCCGGCGTAGACGATCACCTGCACCGCCGCCACAAACTCGGCGCCCAAGAGCAGATATTCCACGGCGAGCGAACCCATCACCACGACCAGCGAAAGCGCGCTGTTGATCGGATGCCGCTGCACCAGCAGATTCACGGCACCCGCAACGCACACCAGCCCAAACGCCGAAAATACGATCAGATGAAGCATTGTGTCTTAAGCTCTCAACGCCACAATCAAAGCCGTGACCACCAGATTCGCAATCGCTAGCGGCAGCAGAAACTTCCAGCCGAACGCCATCAATTGGTCATAGCGAAAGCGCGGCAACGTGCCCCGCACCCATATATAAAGGAACAAGAACGCGAATATCTTGGCCGCAAACCAGAACACAGGCAGGATGGCCTGCAGCAGTGGCGGCCCAAACCGATGCGGCCCGTGCCATCCGCCCAAAAACAAAAGTGTCGCCAGACACGCCACTGTGATCATGTTGGCGTATTCCGCCATGAAGAACATGGCAAACTTCATGGCGCTGTATTCGGTGTGGTATCCGGCCACCAACTCTGTTTCCGCCTCCGGCAAGTCAAACGGAATGCGATTGGTTTCCGCGTACGCCGCCATTAGATAAATGAAAAATGCCACGAACTGGCCCTGGAAGATGTTCCAGCGCGGAATGAATCCCCAAAACGTTCCTGCCTGCGCATCGACGATTTCCCGCAGACTGAAGCTGCCCGAAAGAATCAGCACGCCCACCAGCGAAAGTCCCAACGAGATTTCATAACTCACCATCTGCGCGCTGGCGCGCAATCCACCCAGCAGCGAATACTTGCTGTTTGAAGACCACCCCGCCAGCGCGACACCGTACACTCCCAACGAAGTGATGCCCAGCACGATGAGCAATCCGATGTTGACATCGGTGATCTCAAGGGGCGTGTGGATTCCAAACACCGTAATCCAGTTTCCGACCGGAATGACCGAGATCGATGTTAGCGCGAAGATTACGGCAATCATCGGCGCCGCAATGTACAGCGGTTTGTAAACGTGTGGCGGTATCAGATCTTCTTTGAACATGAACTTTACGCCGTCGGCTAGAGGTTGCAACAAGCCAAACGGGCCGACCCGCGTGGGTCCCCAGCGGTTCTGAATGTGTCCCACGACTTTGCGTTCGAGCCACACGGTATAGGCCACCGCCGTGAGCAGCACGAAAAGTGCGATCACGATCTTAACCACTGAAACGAGAATGAATGCGCTAAGACTCAACGAGGTAACTTTCCTGACTCTGTATGTAGCGCCGGCGTCCCGCAGTTCTCGCGAGCGTCTCGCCCGCACACCAAACTGCCGAGAGGACGATTCAACAAGACTCTAGTCGGCGGCGACTTCCGCCTCCGCTGGCTGTTTGTGACGATTCTCAATTACCGAATTCAAGGTGCGGGAATAACGTCCCAAGGTCCCCGAACTGAAAAGATTGTCCTTGGCCGGTACGATCAATTCCGGATCGTGCAAGGCTCCAGGCCCGCTTCCGGACAAAGTCGTGTGCTGATCGTTGCCGGTCAGGATATTCATCCGCGACACATCGTAGCCGGGCACCAGTCGCTGGATCTCGTCCAAAATCGTCATGGGATCGAATGGGTTCATCTTCGGTTCGAGTCCACTGGCCTCAAGCCACACCCCATGGCGGTCCGCCTCGCCGGATTGCGCCCCACGCGATTGTCCCATGTCCGTTCCGGTTCCCCGACCAAACGGCACCAAACGCTGAACCTCGAAACCCATCGCACCTGCAATACGCACGATCATTTCGAAATCTGACTTCGTCCCAGTGACCTCGCCGGCTTTTTTCACCAATTGAAGGTCGCCGCAGGTGTTGGTGAACGTTCCCGATTTCTCGTAAGCATTCGCGGCAGGTAACACTACATCGGCGATCACGGCGGTTTCGGTCAGGAACATGTCTTGCACCACGACGAAACTATTTGAGAAAACAAAAGGATCGATGCCGAACTGCTCAATGGGATTCGCGCCCACCACATAAAACGCCTTCAGCTTGCCAGTTCTGGCGCCTTCCACCATCTCAGGCAGCGTCAGGCCCGGCTCTGGCGGCACTCCGCCCCACTCTTCGTGAAATTTGCCGGCATCCGAAGCTGGTTGATAGCCCGGAAGCAAGTCCGGATAAAGCCCCATGTCGGCGGCTCCGCGTGAGTTGGCATAATCGCTCAGGCAAACGACTTTTGCGCCCTGAAGACTGGAACTGAACTTAACTAGCGAAGCGATGTCTTTGCCTCGGATTTCCGATCCAAAAATAATGACGAGTTTCGGCTCGCCACGTAATTTGTCACGGAGAGCGATCCAGGCATCGCGATTAGTCTCGG
>Ga0206989_1079_pt1 | contig 18306 bp, 18 predicted proteins | sample Alteio_BWMinCont_10_FD_153276 | JGI IMG/M metagenome (GOLD analysis project Ga0206989, IMG submission 153276) | Enriched cells from forest soil in Barre Woods Harvard Forest LTER site, Petersham, Massachusetts, United States -... | ecosystem: Environmental > Terrestrial > Soil > Temperate forest >...
TGGCACTTTTAATGCTTGAAATGGTCGCTTAGACAATACTCAGGTTAATTACTGCTCTTTGTTCTTGCGTTATCCCCGCTAGAAGCGTGCGGGGATGACGTAATCGGCGAGAATATCTTTACCATTAACTCTTTTTAAAATGACTTGTTTAGATACTTATGCAGAAGCATGCCGGGACGATGGTTTTGTTTTTTGTCGTGTACTGAGTAAATATACCTTAATTTGTAAAAGAAAGTTGCTTTGAAGTTTCCTTATCGCTATTGCTCTGAGATAGTTTCTGAGATAGCTCAGGTTGAGTCGCATTTTTTGGCGAACTAGAAGATGAATCAGTAAATAGAGTCTGACCTGAATTGTTGGATGTTGCGTATATTTTTAGTTGCGGAATATCAAAATTCGGGAACATCCCGCTGTTATATAATAGGTTATATTTTACTTCTATGCCGACTACAATAATGTGTGTTATTCCACTTGATCTGAGTTGTTCGATAATGCTGTCTAGCTCAGATTTTTGTGCGCCTCTTATGTTTTTATAAATTTCCAAGATATCCGCGTCCTTTCTATTTAACTGTTCAGCTAAATCTTCAGAAACTGGAAATCCCCCCGCTATTTGCTGTCCAAGCGTTGTCAATAAAGTATTTGTGAGGTGATTGATACTGAAACTTGTATAGGCTGTTGGGTCGCGATGATTACAAGGATCTTGTCTTATCATTGAACTACAAGCATTATGCATATAACGTTTCAGATGCTCTTCGAAGTCACTTTTATCCGCAACATAAGGAGCAAGAGCCTGCCATTTTACATTCGGATTAAATTCCTCTAAACCAAAACTATCATTGCCAGAAGGTGAAATTAATTTACAAGTAATATTTTGATATTCCTGAGATGTTAGGACTTCGGTATAAAATTCTTTAATTGGCTTTTTTAATTCTTCAATATCATCATTACTATGACATTGCGGTTGAAAAGTCCATTCAAGTATAAAGCTACTTTGTAACGCATCTTTTTCTTCAGATGCTTTCAATTCTTTCTCAAGCTTTTCATAATAGGCTGGATCTAGCTGTTTTATCATCTTCAACGCAGCGGAATTAATTTTCTTTTCTAATGCATCCGCTAATAATTTTTGCTGATCCACATCAATGCCTAGAATGGGTAACTTGATGCCAACAAAACCTTCGCAAGCGATAATATTCGCATAAATTATCGCTCTATTATTATATACCACTATCAGAGGACCATGATCCAATGTAGATTCATGAGGATTTTTAGTTGTGCTTATTTTCCAATTAAATTGCTTTGTATTTTGAGTTAGCGGTTTAGCTTCAGCTCCATTAAATACAGTCGCTTTTTGAGTTAAAGATTTTTCCTGTTTTATTAAAAGAAATGCTCCCATGCCATCTGATTTATTTTGTTTTCTTGCATTGGGTTTATAATATTGAGCATTTGCTAAGAGATTATTTAACCTCCGCTTTGTGACAATTTCATCCAAATAGTAAGCTTGTACATTCCAACCAAGTGGAAAAGCTTTACATATCGTTTCTTCGAGCTTGACCCTATTGTCCTCTATGCGCTTAGCCTCATTCACATCATCAGCATTGGCACATGATGTCAAATCAAAATTAAAATCACCACCTATATGAATTATTATTATTTTACTGGCAATTGCTTTATATTCAGCTGATCTGATTACAGCATTTACAAACTGTGTAAGTTCTTTAAGGGTAATATCTCTTTTTCCACCACTTTGCCCATGAATATCTAGATGTAAAGCGTAAGAATCATTGTCTAATTTTTCTATAGACGCTAAATACATGTCTTGATCCATGCAAGTTGAAATAGTATAAAAAGTAGCTTTGACACTATCACCTGTGATTGCTATATCTCTTCTCATCATAAATTTATCTTCCTAAATATAAATGTAAAATATTGTTTCTTGACGCCGTTTTACACTAAAGTAGATTATATTTCCAATGCGCAGTAAGATGGGATACTAAAATTTTGCCTCTTCCATTTCGGAGAGTACATGTCTCGAGAAACGACTCTAACAAATAAAATTGCATTGCTCGCTACAGGCGATGAAATCTGTAATGGCGATATTTTAAATAGCAACAGCCAAGAAATCGCGCTGCGTTTATTTAAACATGGAATGCCCGTGGGTTATCATATGGCATCATCCGATGCGATTACTGAGATTGAACAAGCTATCACTTTTTTATTAGTTTCACATAATGCATTAATTATAACGGGCGGATTGGGTCCAACTTCTGATGACTTAACTCGATATGCTTTGAGCAACGCAATCAATAAACCACTTATGTTCGATGAAAATGTTTGGCAAGAAATCGTGGCACGCTTAAAACGTTTTGGCTACGACACACCTCCACTTTCCAATCGCCAACAAGCACTCTTTCCAGAAGGTGCATTAATTATTCCAAATCCGAATGGCACTGCAGCCGGTTGTTCCGTCGAATACAATAATAAAATAATATTTATGCTGCCTGGCCCTCCTTCCGAATGTTTATCTATGTTTGATCAAGTGACTCTTCCGAGCCTCAAAAAAGCAGGGTTTATTCAAGTTAAATATCATAAAAATTGGTTGCTGTTTGGTGTTAGCGAAGGACAAATTGCAGAAGTGCTTGATGCACTCGCAAAACCTTATCAATGCATGACGGGATATCGATTATGCTACCCCTATCTCGAATTCAAAATTCATTCTAATCATAAAAATGATTTTGAAAAATTAGTGATTGAAGTTGAAAAAGCCATTCAACTTTATATGCTTTATGATGGGCAAAATACTGCGTCTCACGTTTTGCAAACAACACTCGAGAAAATACATTTTGATTTCAAATTAGTGATCAGTGATTTTGCAACGGGTGGATTATTAGAATCCGTCATTAAAACACCTAAAACAGCAACTCATCTTGATTTCGTCTGTGATAAAAATAAATCACCTCATATTACCATTCATGGTTTAGATGAATTTTGGCAACACAGTGAATTAACACAAACGAAATTAACCATCCAATTTGATTTTCAAAATCAAAAAGATACTCTCACAACTGTGATTCCATTACGTGGCTATCGAGTCAAACAATATGCGGTTGAATTAATTTGCTGGAAACTCTGCGAACTGTTAGAAAAAATGGAATTGAAAAATACTGATAATTATCTCAATCAAAATCAATAAAATAATAATGGTTTCTAACATACTAGAATGCCGATGTTCTACCTGACTATTCAAGATATCGAATAAATCTTGCAATACATCAAGTTTTTGATTGAGCGCCATCACACGACTCGGAATATCCAAAAATTTTTTCGTAATTGTATAAAAAGGCTCTAAATTAGGATTACGCCAAAAAAATTCGGGCGTATCTAAGTATTCACTATTTAAATTGATCGAACTTCGCGCTAAAAATATTTCGCCCATGCGTTTAAATAAAGCATTACGCGATAAAGAAGTCACCCCACTGTTAGCAATTTCTTCCGGTAAATAACCATTTTTGCGAATCGCAATTTGAATAGCATCTTCAAATGCTTCTAACTTAATGGCTTGCGCCAAGCCATATGAAATCGCTAATTTGACTTGCGAATTATCCGCATCCAACGTAATCACGTCAATTTTGAATCGATCATGGGTATTAATGGCGATTTCTTCGCCTATTTGATAGCAAAAATGATCACTTTCGATGGTTGATAACGTATTACGTGCGAATTCTTTAACATACTCTACCCATTTCAATTCTTGGCGTTTATTAAAGCCCCAACAGACAAATGAACCATGGCTAAAGAAAAAAAGATCAGCTGATTTCTTTGTACTGAAAACATGTAGTACATCGCGAGAAAGACGAGTGAGATAACCTTTACGTTTAAAGGAATTAGCAAGCTCGCGTAAATCATAGCTTTCAGCTGTACAGAAAGATACGCAACGCATGAATGAACGGGTTTGACTGGCCATGTTACTCTCGTGGTAACAAAACAATGTTACTTATAGCCAGTTTAGTGGAATTACCCTAGAGCCGCAAGGCGGCTCTACATCATTGAACACCCACCCATACGACGACAAGCACTTGTACGTGTTGACTCATCTGTTGGTTGTGGTGATGGTGTAACGGCACGAACAATCGGTTGCAGACGGGCATTCTGCTTATAATGATCCACCAAAACAAGCAACTTTTGCATTTTTCCTTGATTCACATCCGTTGCAAAAGCAGAAGAAATAACATTATTGAATTTACCTACTCTCTTAAGATGATCTATCAACTGCTGAACATTTGATATCATATAATTCTTAAGATCAGACTTTTTATCTTCTGTAACTGCAACAGAACCTTCCATCAACTGAGATAATATATTAAGAGCATATTCTTTATCTTTTCGTTTTTGATATTCGAAATTAAACAAACTGTTAGCACCCGATCTTAAATCTGCAGCAAGTGCGTCTTTTGCTTGAGTTAATAAATCCTCTAATATCGTCTTGGGACCTGTATTATCATGTTGATCAACTGAAGCCTCAAGCTTACGAATTAAGTCATCGATATCATTGCGTTTCAAACTCTGAAACTGTTGTGGCGTTTTATATTTATTAAATAAAGCCTCATCATTTTTAAAGATACGAGGAATATGCTTTAAAGGAGCAACTTCATCTCGAGGTGATGCTGGCGATAAAAGTGATAGAGTGACGGGAGTCCACAGAGAACGCACCCCATTCACCAAAAAACGAAATCCGTTCGACACTTTTTGCGATACTGCACTGACCACTTTGGCAATAGGTCTCACAATCGGCGATAAAACACGATGCACAACAGGAATAGAATAAATAAATTTTGCAGCCGCTTTTAAAGGCGGATATAAAATAGCCGCGGCATTTAATCCAATAAGACTTGCACCGATGATTTTAACTGCCAGTACCACTACCGTTGCTAAAACCGCTAAATGAAAAGCAGGCGTCAACATTAAAAGACCAATAACGATGGCAGAGACCGCTATCAATACCGCGCCTCTTAAATGACCTTTAAATAGTGCCTTATGTTTTAACCCTTCTTGACTACCTGAAATAGATCGAAACCATTTAAAGCCGTGATAAAACATTTGTGCCGTATTAACCAGAAAATTGGTAGCGAGCATCGATACAAAAATAAGCGGGATAAATGCAGCAGCTATCAAAGCACCGGTAAAGGCAGCAGTAACCGCAAAAATTTCGGCTAACAAGCTAACAATACCAATCGCTAATAATAAACCTTTACCGGCAGTGGGATTCACTCGACGCAAGTAATTTCTAATATTAAAACCGGTTTTAACAATACTTAAAAAAGTAGCCGCACCGAAAAAAAGGAACTTCAGATCTGACTGAACGATATTTTCTAAATCAGCAAAAATTCCCGCAAATATGCCAGCTTGCGTTCCTTCTACAACATGCAATCCAATTCCAGGAACTTGTTCATCAAGCACTTGCTGGCGCACTGTTGGCATTTCAACTTCTTCATCGTTAATTTGTTTATATTCTTTAGCAGGTTTGCGCAAATTCATTGAGCCACTCCAGGAATTTTATTGTTTAATTTGCATATAGTATAAAGCTGTCATCTTAAGAAAATCTTAATTGAATTTATAAAAAAACTTGCATATATATTAATAAGTTAACGTCGTTCCCGAAAAAATTTCCTTAACAAATCCCCACACGCTTCCGCCAACAATCCGCTTGCATATTCCACCCGATGATTAAATTGATTTGAATCGCCTAACTGAAAAACACTTTTTACAGCACCCGTTCTCAGATCGGCTGCACCATATACCACTCGACTCACTCGCGCATGAACAATTGCACCCACACACATAATGCAAGGCTCAAGCGTCACGTATAAAGTCGATTGCACAATTCGATAATTTTTTATTTTGTCAGCACCGCGACGCAGCGCAATGATTTCTGCATGGGCAGAAGGATCATGCGCATGAATGGGATGATTCCATCCCTCACCGATAATTTGATTATCTAAAACCAAAACCGCACCAACAGGCACTTCCTGATTGGCAGCTGCAGTTTCAGCCAAGCGAATCGCATGCTGCATATAAATCAAATCTTGATCTGACACTGACACTCACTCCCACTCTATCGTTGCCGGTGGCTTACTTGAAATATCATACACAACCCGAGAAATGCCGCGCACTTCATTAATCATTCGATTTGAAATTTTCTCTAACAATTCATGAGGTATACGCGCCACATGCGCTGTCATAAAATCCACACTTTCAACCACACGAATCGCGACAACATGATCGTAATGTCTTGCATCACCTAACACACCGACTGATTTCACTGGGAGAAAAACCACAAACGCTTGGCTGACTTTTTCATACCAATTATTTTTATATAATTCATCAATCAAAATAGCATCTGCGTAACGTAATTTATCGACATATTCTTTTTTTACCTCACCTAAAACTCGCACAGCTAATCCAGGGCCGGGAAAAGGATGACGATGAATTAACTCAGCTGGCAAACCTAATTCTATTCCGACTTTACGCACTTCATCTTTAAATAATTCGCGTAATGGCTCAAGCAATTTCAACTGCATTTTTTCCGGCAGACCGCCAACATTATGATGTGATTTAATCACATGTGCTTTACCCGTTTGTGTGGCAGCCGACTCAATGACATCGGAATAAATAGTGCCTTGCGCTAGCCATTTTACATTTTTAATTTTTTTAGCTTCTATATCAAATACATCAATAAATAATTTACCAATGATTTTGCGCTTTTCTTCTGGATCATTTTTATTTTGTAATGCAGAAAAAAATTGCTCTGCCGCATGCACTGTTATTAAATTAATTCCTAAATGTTTCGCAAATAATGCTTGAACTTCTTTTCCTTCATTCAGTCGCAACAATCCGGTATCGACAAACACACATGTCAATTGTTTGCCGATGGCTTGATGCAATAAAACAGCTAAGACGGATGAATCAACACCACCTGATAACCCTAAAATAACCGACTCATCGCCGACGGTTTGTTTCACTTGCTCAATCATTTCTTGCAGAATATTTTTGGTGGTCCAAACGGGTTTGCATTCGCAAATATCTAAAATAAATCGCTCTAAAATACGAGCGCCTTGACGACTGTGTGAGACTTCAGGATGAAATTGTAATCCATAAAATCGACGTGCTTCATCCGCCATTCCCACAATAGGACAACCGGCAGTACTGGCAATTAATGAAAAAGCCGGAGGTAATACATCGACGTGATCACCATGGCTCATCCATACATCCAATAAGGGAATGCCATCATTATTAAAATGATCTTCAATTCCTTGCAATAAACGACTGGAACCGTGCACTGCCACTTCGGCAAAACCAAATTCCCGCTTAACGCTTTGTTCAACTTTGCCACCCAATTGTGTCGCCATGGTTTGCATACCATAACAAATTCCCAATACCGGACAATTTAATTGAAACACAATCTCAGGCGCACGCGCGGTGGTTTCTTCCGTTACACTTTCAGGACCGCCGGAGAGAATGATTCCGGTTGGATTAAAATGCCGAATGGTTTCTTCTGTTACGCAACAATGAAAAATTTCGCAATAAACACCTAAATCTCTGACACGTCGTGCAATAAGCTGTGTGTATTGCGAACCAAAATCTAAAATTAAAATTCGTTGAGCATGAATAGAAGATGTCATTTTTATTTACCCTTATTATAATTTTAATATACAAATTCTGTCATTCCCGCGTAGGCGGGAACCTATTTTGCTATTGGCATCATAATCAATAAGTAAAAATGGATTCCCGCCTTCGCGGGAATGACAGTGTTCTTTTTATTTAAAATAACTTTCATCAATCTGATAATTAGGGGCTTCTTTAATAATTTGCACATCATGCACATGACTTTCTCGTACACCTGAACTGGTGATACGAATAAATTCTGTTTTACTGCGCATTTCATTAATATCAACACACCCGGTATATCCCATCCCAGAACGCAAGCCACCCATCAATTGACTCACAATAGTCACTAACGCGCCTTTATAAGGCACTCGACCTTCGATACCTTCAGGAACTAATTTATCTTGTGAAATCATACCGTCTTGAAAATACCGATCACTCGACCCATGACGTTGCGCCATCGCACCAATGGATCCCATGCCACGATAGGCTTTGTAACTTCGTCCATGATAAAGCTCAACTTCACCCGGCGCTTCTTCCGTTCCCGCAAACAAACTACCAATCATAATCGCAGATGCCCCAGCAGCTATCGCTTTGCATAAGTCACCTGAATAACGAATACCGCCATCAGAAATAATTCCAACACCACTTCCCGCTAACACTTTACTGACATTAGCAATCGCCGTAATTTGCGGCACCCCAACCCCGGTTACAATACGAGTCGTGCAAATAGATCCTGGCCCAATACCGACTTTCACTGCATCCGCACCCGCCGCGACTAACGCTTCTGCTGCCGCCGCTGTTGCAATATTACCCGCAATAACATCCATCTCAGGATAATGTTGTTTAACCCATTTAACACGTTCTATTACACCTCTCGAATGCCCATGAGCTGTATCTACCACCAAGACATCCACACCCGCAGCAACTAATGCAGCAATACGTTCTTCTGATTCAGCACCCGCTCCAACAGCAGCACCCACACGCAATTGCCCATCCGAATCTTTACAAGCAAACGGTTTTTCCTGTTCTTTTAAAATATCTTTAACGGTAATCATTCCGCTCAATTGAAATGCATCGTTAATCACTAAAACTTTCTCAATGCGGTGTTTATGCAATAACTCTCGGACAATTTCACGATCTGTCGCTTCTTTTACTGTAACCAATTGATTTTTTGGCGTCATTATATTGGCAACCGGTTGATCCAATTGCGTCTCGAATCGTAAATCACGACTCGTCACTATACCCACTAACTGCTGATTATCTTCCACTACTGGCAATGCATGAAAATTAAATGATTTAATAATATCGAGTACTTGTCGCACCGTGGTTTGCGGTGTAACCGTGACCGGATCTTTCACCACACCGCTTTCATATTTTTTCACTTTACGGACTTCAGCAGCTTGTTGATCAATCGTCATATTTTTATGAATAATGCCAAGACCACCTTCTTGCGCCATCGCAATCGCTAAACGCGCATCCGTCACCGTGTCCATAGCAGCAGACAGTAAAGGAATATTCAGCGTAATATTTCGAGTTAATTGTGTTTTTAAATCAACCTCTTTGGGCAGGACTGAAGACTCAGCAGGTAACAGTAAAACATCATCGAAGGTTAAAGCATCTTGTACTAGGCGCATTGTTAACTTCTCCTCATAAATCATCGGATAAAATTAACTCAAGCATTGTACAGCTTTTTAAAATTTTTGCAGCAATTTTCTTAACATGGCGCTAAAATCCAACTTATGATTGATATTAGCCACACGGAAGAAATTTACACGGTAAGCCGCCTAAATCGCGAAGCGCGATTATTGCTGGAAGGCAGTTTTCCATCATTATGGGTCATCGGGGAAATCTCCGGATTCAAAGCCCATACATCCGGTCATTGGTATTTTTCTTTAAAAGACCAGGCTGCTCAAGTTCGTTGTGCCATGTTTCGTTCACAAAATCGTACTCTGAATTTTTTACCGAAAGAAGGCATGCAAATCATCGCGCAAGTACGCGTTAGTTTATATGAAGGACGCGGTGATTATCAGCTCATTGCAGAATGGATGGAAGAAGCAGGCGAGGGAAAGTTACGACAAGAATTTGAAGCATTAAAAAAACGATTAGCTGAAGCCGGTTTTTTTGATGTCGCTCACAAAAAAGCGTTACCTGCTTTTCCTCAATCGATTGGCGTTATTACGTCACCCACTGGAGCTGCAATCAAAGATATTTTGAGCGTACTCAAACGCCGCTATAGTTGTGCACCAATTATTATTTATCCGACATTAGTGCAAGGTGAGACAGCTGCAGCCAATATAGTGGAGGCCATTCTGCAGGCAAATCGACGCAATGAATGTGATGTTTTGATTTTGGCACGCGGTGGTGGCTCGCTCGAAGATTTGTGGTGTTTCAATGATGAGCGTGTTGCAAAAGCCATTTATCACAGTCAATTACCTATCGTCAGTGGCGTGGGTCACGAAATTGATTTCACTATCGCCGATTTTGTTGCTGATTTACGTGCAGCGACTCCTTCAGCCGCTGCTGAGTTAGTCGTACCTGATCAAATGCAATTGTCTGAAACATTAGATTACACTGCCAAACAATTTGTTAAATTAATCCAACAAAAAATCGCTCAGTTAGAGCAACATATCAACTGGATGCAAAAACATTTACAACAGCAACATCCCACACGCAAATTGCGGGAACAGTCCCAGCAATTGGATTTTTATGAAATTCATCTGATTCGTTTACAAAATAGCATTTTAGACAACAAAAAACATTTGCTCGCTAACCTCGTCGCAACGTTAGATGCGCTAAGCCCATTAGCGACTTTACAACGTGGGTTTTCTATTACAACACGTGGAACAGATAATCACATTTTGCAGGACGCAACTCATGTTCAAATTGGAGAAAGCGTTCGTATTCAATTAATGAAAGGGAATTTGGAGTGTACAGTGGATGGAAAATCGGAAAAATATTTTAATTCTAATGCACAATGATGCAACTCAGTTTATCGATATTGCTAATCAATACGTATCATTATTCGATAAAAACCAATATAAAGTCACTGTCGCTTATTTAGCGAATAATACCGACACGCATGCCAGAAATAAAACGCTCAGCGAAGAAGTCCTTTTTTTAAATTGCTCTAAAAAAGATATTCGTGGATTAAAAATCAATGCTATTAAAAAATTAACCGCTCTCTGTCGTAAAGAAAAATTCCATCTTGTCATTAGTCATCGATACAAGCCAATTTATATTATGACTTGGGTTGCTCTGTTTGTTCGGATTCCAGCGATTATTTTTGTGATGCATGCGATGAAAACATTAGAATATTTTTCTCGTAAATTATTTATTGCGATTTTCTCACGTAAGAATATGTACTTCGCTGGCGTATCCAATGCAGTACGTGATGATTTACGAAAAGCAATTTGGCGAGTTCCCAGCGATCGAGTGGTGACACTTTATAATGCTATTAATATGCAAGCAGCTGAAAGCCAATTATTTTCTAAAACAGAGGCCAGAAAAATATTAAATTTACCTGAAGAAGCTTTTATTATAGGTACAATTGGAAGACTATCCCCTGAAAAAGATCAGCAAAATATTATTCATGCTTTTGCTCGTGTCAAATTCGATTTTCCTCAAGCTAAATTATTAATTATTGGCGATGGGCCGCTTGAGCAGCATTTAAAAGCGTTAGTTAATACATTGCACTTACAAAACGATGTCATTTTTTCTGGTTTTGTCGCACATGCGCAGCGCTTTATCAAAGCATTTGATATTTTTATTTTAGCATCGACAAAAGAAGCATTTGGTCGTGTCTTATTGGAAGCGATGATTGGAAAAATTCCTGTGATTGGTACACGGACTAATGGTATTCCTGAAGTGATAGGTGATGCCGGAATATTGGTTGATGCGCGTGATCCACATGCGCTTTTTTCTGCGATATTAAATATTGCAAAGCTTCCACAGAATGAATTATCTGCATTTGGGAATAAAGGATATGAACGGATTAAATCTCAATTTTCGACGGATAAATTTAATCAGGATTTTTGGGGATCCGATTGGAAAAAAGCAGTAGCGAATTAATAACAAACCACGAAACCGCGGCTTGTCAGCGGTATCGCGCAAATAGCAAATAGAATTAGTGCATCGTAATCACTTTCGGCTTCACCAAGCGGGCGAAATCTGCGTACGACATTTTCACCAATTCAGAGTGCGAGCCTGCATTAAAAGCAATATCTCGCAGCCCAATCAAACTGCTTGAGACTAACACTGGCATCTCATAGAGGTTACCAAACGGCGGCATCGCACCCACTTCGCACTCGGGAAATTTACTTTTGAATTCCGATTCTTTGGCCAAATCCACTTCTTTCGAACCCGTCCACTCCTTCAAATCGCTAAAATTAATGTGCTCAGTCGCAGGAATCACAACCATATAGAGCTGCCCCCCCCGACTTAACAATCACCGTCTTAGCAAGCATTTTCCCAGATATATGCGCCGCTGCCGCAATTTCTTGCGCGGTATAAGTTGGTGAATGATCAATGCTCAAATACTTAACATGATGATTATCAAGAAATTCTTTTATCTGTTTTGTTGGCATAACCCACCCCCACCTCATATCTGTTTAGCTTTTATTATAAACCAGATAGTTTGTTATGTTTTATAACAATGGGAGACTAGTCATTCGGTCTAGATAACGTTAAAATGCAATACTTTCCAATCTCTTGAAAAATTATGATTAATGACTTTGTAAAATCATTTCAAGCAGAGCGATGGTTATTATTATTTATTTTCCTTCATGTATTCTTTTGGACACTTATACCATCCTGGGTCAGATACACTTTGCCGATGGACGCCATGGAAGGGACTACATGGGGCCATCAACTTGTCTTGGGTTATGATAAAAATCCCTTTTTAAACGCGTGGTTAACTCGTTTCGCGCTGTTTTTGGGTGGAGGATATGTTTGGGTAATTTATCTATTCAGTCAATTATCTGTCGCTGCTTGTTTTTGGGCACTCTTCCGTCTCGGTGAAAAATTTTTACCGCCCATTCATGCACTTATAGCCGTTTTGTTATTAGAAAGCATGCAATAATATAATTTGCATGCCATTGATTTTAACGACAACACATTAGAACTAGGGCTTTGGGCATTAACAATTCTTTATTTTTATCAAGCGGCACTTAAAAATAAATTGTCCGATTGGATATTAACCGGAATCTTTGCCGGGCTCGGCATGATGGCGAAGTACTATACCGCCGTGTTACTCGTTCCGCTGGCTCTGTTTTTCTTGATACAGAAAAGCACTCGCCAACAATTCAAATCTAAAAATATCTATATCGGTTTTTTGGTATTTTTAATGGTTGTTTTACCGCATTTTATTTGGTTATTTTTTCATGATTTCATCACGATTCATTATGCTGTTGAACGCGTGAGCAGTCCGCCAACTTTATTAAATCATTTACAATTCCCTCTGCAATTTACCTGGCAGCAATTTGAAGTATTATTACCATCGCTATTTCTTTTTGCTATTTTATTATTAGGGAAAAAACCTATTTTGATGGCGCTGCCGCGTTTATCAACATTTGATAAATCATTTTTATTTTTTACTGGTTTCGGCCCTTTCCTCATGACACTGTTGCTCTCCGCTATTTTCGGCATGAAATTACGTGCGGGATGGGGTCAACCATTGATGTCACTCTGGGGAATTATTTTACTGACTTGGATTACACCGCGTATCACACGCGAGCGATTTTTTTCTTTTATTGCATTCTTAATTATATTATCTACTGTCATGATATGTACTTATTCAATCGCTTTAATACGCGCGACTAAACCTTCCAGCGCTAATTTTCCCGGAGAAATTATTGCGCGTGAACTGACTCAACAATGGGAACAACGCTTCCACACACCGCTTGCTTATGTCGCAGGTCCGCGTTGGTTAGCAGGAAACATCGCATTTTATTCTAAAGATCAGCCGACAGTTTATATTGATTCAAATAACAAAGTGAGCACATGGGTTAATGAAGACGAGTTAAAAAAGACCGGCGCTATTTTTGTTTGGGATCCCACTGAAGCAACTCAAACGTCTCAACAAGAAATTCGCGCACGCTTTAAAAATTTAGGCCCATCTCTGGTCATGCATTTTTCATGGTTGCGTAATCAATCCATGAAGCCTGTGGAACTAAGCGTTGCGTTTTTACCACCTAAATAATTGGCCCAGTTATTTTTTGATTCGCACTATTAGCAACAACAGGACTAGCGGGAGCAGATACAGAAGGAGCAAATTGTCCTAGGATGGATAACCCCGTTGGTGAAGGAACCGTCACTCTCTGTTTTTCCCTTTGTAAATGTCTCACAGTCTTCTCAAGTGTCGCCTGTTTACTTTTTAATTCTTCTAACGAAAGATCTCCAGGCGATAAATTTTTTAAAAAATATACGCTTAATTCTTTATATCTCACTGTTTTTTGAGGGATTAACGTCGCTAATTCTTGATAAAGCGCTACAATTTGAGTAGAAAGTCTTACGCATTGCTCTTTCACTTTCACTGATTCTTGAAGCATTTTTGCAACATCCGCATCTATTTTGACTTCACCCTCTTTCACTATAGATCGATCTTTTTCTTGGCGAGGTAACGATTTTATTTTGTCCTCTAACTTTACAATTACCGCTTTCAAAGAGTTAAGTTGTCCCTCAGAGTCCTGCGAACAAATAATAGGAGCTAGAGTCTCAGGGTAATTTAAATTACCTGAAAGCTTTTCGCTTTCTTTCAAATAATAAGAAGCTTTAGGCTCATCTCCTAAGTCTCGATAACGATCCGCTAATGTGACACATAGCTTGATCACTTGCGCTCGAACACCCGTCAGATGTGTGATAAAAGCCAAATTTCCTTTTATATATTGCTTACCATCCTCTTCTGCTTGTCGAGCTTGTTTGTAAGCTTCTATTTGTTTGGATAATATTATATTAAGTGATGCTATTTGTTGGATAAGAGCCTGAGAATCTTTCATGTCAAAATTAGGGCCAATCAGTTTTCCAGGATTATTTTTAAAAATTTCACTCAGTGCTAAATAATCTATTTGCTTAGTATTTAATATCTTAGAGTTAGCAAAAACCATTTGTGCATGAGCTTGGAAATCTAACGGTCCTTCAGGTCGAATCGACAAAAGATGCAGCAAACGATCTCTATCAGTCAATACGGCAGGCTGCACGCGAGCGAACTCTTCGAGAAGTAAAACATAAGTCTCTATTTCAGAGCCCGCTACTTTCCTAATCCATTGATCTAATAAATCGTCTGCACATTTTACAAATTCAATGAAATCAGTACTTTTCCTGGAAACTTCAGCTATCTTGACAGACGCTTCCCGTAACTGCTCTTCATTTTTAGGATATGTTTTAGAATATGTTTTAGGATCAGCTTTTAATTCTTGTAATACAGATTCTGCCAACTTTAATTTTTTAATAAGGCAGCCATTCACTCGCGCATCAATTTTTCCAACCGAATCCTCTGGTATTATGTCAAAATAATCATCGCTATCTTTAGGGCTGATCGTGGCATCAATCTCTTCAAAGCTCTTGATTAATCTCACCGTTTTTTGGCGATACTCTTCTTTTTCGGGTGAATCAGGTAGAAGCAAAAGTAAACAATTGTAACTATCAATCAAACCTTTAACTTCCCATCTAAACATGATCAAACCCCGTTTATTTTACAAATCTGAGGGTTTAAAATGTACAGCATAAATATTAAGAAATTATTAAAAAAGCTTATTTAAGCTTATTTAGTCTCAAGTGTCTCTTGTAAAATATATCGAATACTTTCGCGTAACTGATCATCACTGCATTCAAAACACCCACCACGAGCGGGCATTGCGCCCAGACCGGTTGTTGTGATTTTTAAAAGTGCTGGCATGCCCATTTGCCGGCGTATTTCCCACGCTTTTTTATCACCTATTTTGGGCGCATTAATATCAATAATCGGAGGATTGCCATGACAAGAGGTACAAAATTGTTTAAATATTTTTTGGCCCGCTTGCGGATCGCCTTTCAATTGCTTCACAAAAGTCGACGGATAGTGATAAGTCTCTATCATCTGCACATCGCCAGTGATACCTTCCGGTTTTGGAATAGCATGCTGATAAAGCGATAAGGCAAAACCCAATAAACCACTCAGCATTAACGCACTAATAATCAATATGACACGAACATTTTTATTCATACTTGTTGCAATTGATGCAAAAGATCGCGTAATGATTTCTCAGTATTACCACCCACAATTTTTTTCACGACTTTACCTTTGGGATCAATAATAAAAGTAACGGGTAAGGCATCAATTCCATCTAGAGCAGGCCAGGTTTGTGATGGATCTTCTAAAAGTGTTGGAAAAGCAATATGCGTTTTATCAATCGCCAGCTGCAAATCAGCGGCTGGCATACGATCATAATTCACGCCATATATAACGATATTTTTATCTTGATTATGCTGATAAAAACGATTCAACTCTGGAATTTCTTCGATACAATTATCGCACCAATCTGCCCAGTAATTAACGATGACCCATTTGCCTTTTAACGCTGAGACTTGAATCGGATTTCCCTTAGTATCATGCAAGACAGAACCTTGTGGCGTGCAATTGATAACCATTAGGGAAGATAATAAAAAAAGTATTATTTTAAAATAACGCATAACTATTCTCGTCTCTCTGCTAGCCGATGGCTTTAATAATTAATCTATAATCTTTTGCCATTTGTTCAGCCTGATGAGGATAGGATAAATATGCCTGCACTTCCCCTTTAGGATTAAACAATAAAATTTCAGCACTGTGATTAATAGTATATTGATTGGTACCTTGACCATCTACTTCAATTTTAGCAGCAACAATATGTAATTGTTTTTCCAGTGCTACTGTTTCAGTAATTTCAGCACGTACACCTTTGAACGCTGAATTAAACGACGTCACATAATCTTTCATTCTATCTTGCGTATCACGATCAGGATCAACCGAAACCATCACCACTTGTGGTAATTGATTCGCAGGCAATTCTTTTTGTAATTCCTTGTACATGCCAGATAAAGCAGACATCGTAGTGGGACATACCATCGCACAATTCGTAAACCCAAAAAACATCATTGTCCAATGACCTTTTAAATTTTCACTGGTAAATGCTTTGCCATTAAAATCGGTCAAATGAAAATCATTTATTTTTTTAGTCTCTGCTAAAAAAACACCATTGACCTTAACGTTATTTGCTACTTCGTTTTTTTGCAAAAAACCAAAATAAATTTCGATCGTGGCAACTACCGCAATAATAGCTACAATAGTAAATATTAATTTTTTGTTACTCATCGTCAATCAACCTCTTGGCATATTTAAAAAATAATAATGATCAATTAATAATAATAAAAACAATATTCCAAGATAAGAAATAGAATATTTAAAAACAGCCATCGCATGTTTTTTATCATCGCTAAAAAATAAACGAATGACATAAAGCAAAAATATAATATTGGCAAACGTCACGCCGATAAAATAAATAAGACCCGACATGCCAATCAAATAAGGTAATGAAGATGCAATAATTAATAATATGGTATAGAGCACAATATTAAGCTTAGTAAATGGAATGCCATGCGTATTCGGCAACATTGGAATTTTTGCTTTTGCATAATCTTCAAAACGATGAATAGCCAACGCCCAAAAATGGGGAGGCGTCCAAATATAAATAATTAAAACCAGAAGCAATGCTTGTGGACTCACACTTCCAGTCACCGCAGTCCAACCCAACAAAGGCGGCACTGCACCAGCAATGCCACCAATGACGATATTTTGTGGAGTAACATGTTTTAAATAAAGAGTGTAAAAAACCGCGTAACCAATTAACGATAAAAAAGTTAAAACCACGGTTAATACATTGGTAAAATACAACAAGACTAATGAGCCAACGACACACAAGATCGTTGCAAAAATAATACTATTACGCGAGCTGATTTTACCTTGGACGATGGGACGATTTTGTGTGCGTCGCATGATTTTATCAATATGCTGATCAGCCACATGATTGAGCGCAGCAGCTGCACCCGCCACCAAAGCAATGCCAATATTACCAAAAACCAACGTTAGCAACGGGATAGAAGCAGAGGTTGCTAAACACATGCCAACTAACGAAGTCAAAATCATCAACATGACAACTCTCGGTTTACATAATTCCATATAATCTCGCACCATTGAGCTCATGCTGTCTTTGCTCCACGTTCAATACACAATAATTTAAAAATAAAAGTAATCAATGATAACAATAATAAAGCTGCCACAATCGTATGGCTCATCGCAATTATTAACGGCAACTTGAAAATAACATTACTGATTCCAAGACAAATTTGCACGCACAGTAAACCTAACATGAGATAAAGCGATTTTAATAAATCCGGTCGATTTTTTAATTGCAAACTAGTAATCGAGGCAAACAGCACTAAATATAAAGTCAGTATTAGAGCACCGAATCGATGCATCATCTGAATGGTTTGACGAATGGCCGTCGCTAAAACACCCCCTTCATAATTCACCCCGACTGTCGGAAATAAATTAAACGCTTCTTTTAAATGCCATACCATTGGTTGATCATTCGTGCAGAATGGAAAATCCGCACAGCTTAATGAAGCATAATTTGT
>Ga0206989_1081_pt1 | contig 18219 bp, 9 predicted proteins | sample Alteio_BWMinCont_10_FD_153276 | JGI IMG/M metagenome (GOLD analysis project Ga0206989, IMG submission 153276) | Enriched cells from forest soil in Barre Woods Harvard Forest LTER site, Petersham, Massachusetts, United States -... | ecosystem: Environmental > Terrestrial > Soil > Temperate forest >...
CGGCAGCTACAACTCCTACACCGGGGGGTACAACTGGTCAGCAGCCCGGAGCGCCCACCTACGTTTCACCGTTTCGACCTCGGTCATTTCGATCGATAACGAGGTGCACTCGACCTTCTACCTGGGCGCCCAGACGATCAACACCGGTAACAACGACGGGACGCACACCTATCAATGGAATGCGGTAGATCAGAACGGCTCCAGCTGCCATGTCAAGATCACTGTCTACAGGGATGGTTCGGAACTGGTCGTGGTCTTCTATAGCGACGTCGCCGCCGCTTACGCGATACCCGAATAATCTTAAATATAACAACCCATCATACACCGGGGCCGGGCAGCAATGCCCGGCCCTTTTTATCATCCTTGCCACAGCGGCCGGCCCGTTGTCAAATTCACAATTTTTCCATATTTTGGCGCTAATCCCTCAATTTATCCGTTATTTACAATAACGATCACCTATGACAAAAGCCAAAGTCATCCGTATTTTCTGGATCCTCTTCTTCTCAGGTCTCCTGGCCTTTATCGGCTTTGTCGCCCTCGTAGCCGGTGGCGCACTTGGTCAGCTGCCCTCGCTCCATGAACTGGAGAACCCTTCCCTCGTCCTGGCCTCCGAGGTCTATGCCGACGATGGTACTTCCATGGGAAAATATTATACGGCCAAAGGCAATCGCCTCGACGTCCAATACAAAGACATTTCCCCCAACGTCATCCATGCCCTTGTCGCGACGGAAGACGAACGTTTCTATGAACATTCGGGCATCGACGCCAAGGGAGTCCTCCGGGCCATCCTGCTCTTTGGTCGCGACGGGGGCGGCAGCACCCTCACCCAACAGCTTGCGCTCAATATGTTCAACGGCGAGCGGTCACACAACCGCTTCAGCCGCGTGATCCAGAAGCTCAAGGAATGGATCATCGCCATCCAGCTGGAACGCAATTTCACAAAGGACGAGATCCTCACCCTCTACCTGAATGACGTCTCCTTTAGCGACAACGTGTACGGCATCCGGGGCGCGGCCCGCACCTTCTTTCAAAAGGAGCCGGACAGTCTCTCCGTCGACGAGGCGGCAGTGCTCGTCGGCATGGTCAACAACCCCAGCCTCTTCAACCCCCGCACCAACCCCAGGGCCGCCACTGAACGCCGCAATGTCGTCCTCAACCGCATGGTCTCCAACCACTTCCTCACGGAAGACGATGCCATAAGCCTAAAGGAAAAACCGATCGACCTCTCCCGCTACCGCAAGCTCGACGAGAACAATGGCGTCGCACCTTATTTCCGGGATGTCCTGCGTGGCGATCTCAAGAAGTGGTGCAAGGACCATCTCAACCCCGCTACCGATAAACCCTACAATCTCTACACGGACGGATTGAAGATCTATACCACTATCGATCCCCGGATGCAAGCCTATGCCGACCAGGCGGTCGCGATGCAAATGCCTGTCCTGCAGCACATGCTCGATGGTCAGCGTGGCATCAAGTCCGGCGCCGTCTGGGACGATCACAAGAATATCCTCGAGGCAGCCATGCGTAGCAGCCAGCGCTGGCAGGATGAAGAAGATGCGGGCCTCTCCGACGACGAGATCAGCAGGAGCTTCAACGTTCCCGTCAGGATGAAGGTCTTTGCCTGGAATGCGGCCCGCGAAAAAGACACCGTCATGACACCGCTCGATTCGATCAAATACCACCGGCAGATGCTGCAAACGGGCTTCATGGTCATGGACCCCTTCAGCGGCGCGGTAAAAGCCTGGGTGGGCGGCATCGACTTTCGCACCTATAAGTTCGATCACGTCAACATCAATACGAAACGCCAGGTAGGCAGCTCGATCAAGCCCTTCCTGTACAGCCTCGCCATCGAGGATTTCAATTTCACCCCCACGACAGAATGCCCCGCCGTACAACAGTTCTTCCCCGAATACAACGCCTATGTACCGGCTAAGGGTGGTTCGCATTGGAGCCCCGGCCCCTATCCCCTGGCCTATGGCCTGGCATGGTCCATCAATGAGGTCGCAGCTTATCTTATGAAGTCTTATGGTCCGCAGGGCCCCCAGCGTTTTGCGGAATTCCTGAAACAGATCGGCATCCCGACCACGGTGCCACCCTATCCTTCGATGGCGCTGGGAGCCTGCGAACTGTCGCTCTACGAGATGCTCGGTGGCTATACGATGTTCCCGGCCGGCGGCTTCACGACCTCGCCCTATTACATCTCCCGCATCGAAGACAAACATGGCAATATCCTGGCGAATTTCGCCTCCCCGGAAAAAGAGGTGCTCAGCCAGTCTACGGCCTACACGATGACCAGGATGATGCAGGGCACCTGCGACTTCGGGACGGCTGCGGGTCTCCGCCAGCGCTTAGGCCTCGCCGAGATGGGCGGCAAGACGGGCACCACCAACGACAACGCGGACACCTGGTTCATGGGCTATACCCCGCAGCTGCTGGGTGGCACCTGGGTAGGCTGCGACGATCGCTTCATCCAGCTGGAAGGCCGGTCCTCCGATGGCGGTCACATCGCCCGGCCGATATGGGAGAACTTCTTCCGGCTCGCGCTCGCCGACAAATCGCTGGGACTCGACCGTAACGCCCGGTTCCTCAAACCCGACTCGCTAAGCACCAGCCTGCAATACGACTACGACCGTCAGTATGAAAAAGCGCCGCCGCCCGGAGCCGAAGGCGCCGATCAGGGCAATGGCAACGCCGGGCAGTATATCGACACTTCTGCAAAGGCAAAACAGCCCGCCAATCCATATTGACCACTCATCCACGAGGCTCGGCCACACGCGGCCGCTTCCGACCCCGCCGCTGATCGGCACGCTAATTGCTTGGGTCAGTATGAACATTTCCATTACCCATGCACAGTATGAGAGTAGGTTTGTCGAGTCTGGCAATACTGACGCAGCTGACAACAATACAAGTCCCTGTCTTCGCACAGTCCTGGTCCGAATCGCGGGCCAACTCCACCAATGATTCCTTTCCGTCGCCTGTTTCCTATATTATGGCATCGGAACCCCATGTATCCAATCCCGCACCGACAAGCGGGCCGCTCTTCCCGGCGAGACCGTTTCCCCAACATTCGTCCTATATGGCCGGCACCATCCTCCCCGATCATGTCGACCAGGAAGTGTTGGATGACAGTGTCAGGTCTTTCTATCTCGCCTGGAAAAAACATTATCTCCTGCCGGGATGTACCGATGGAGAGAAGTATGTCTGGTTCGAAGGGACAAAAGGCACCAACATCTGCGTCTCGGAAGGACAGGGTTATGGGATGATGATCGTTGCCTTGATGGCCGGGTTCGACTCCAACGCGCAGGAGACCTATGACTGTCTCTACAGGTTCTACAAATCCCATCCCAGCACCAGCAGCGCCGACCTTATGGCCTGGACACAGACAAAGAACTGCCGCAGCATGGATGGCGGCACGGCCACTGATGGGGACATGGACATCGCCTATTCGCTGCTTCTGGCAGATGCGCAGTGGGGCCGTCATAGCAATATCCCCTATCGCCAGCAGGCCCTTCAGATGATCGCCGCCATCAGGCGGGAAGAGATCAATCCGCTGACCTATATTGTCATGGAAGCGGATGACGAATCGCCGCGCAGTAAAGACTATTTCGACATGCGTTCTTCCGATTTCATGCCCGATCATATCCGCGCCTTCCGCGAGGCAACGGGTGACCCTTTCTGGGACACGGTCCTCGATAACAATTACAGGGAATTTCGCTACCTCCAGGAGACTTACAGTCCCGATGCCGGCCTGGTGCCCGATTTCATAAAGGACATCAAGGTGACGCCCGTAGTGTGCGGCATCCCGGCCCAACCCAATTACCTTGAATCCAAATTTGACGGAGTATACAACTTCAACGCCTGCCGTGTGCCCTGGCGCATCGCGGCAGATTACCTGGTCTCGGGTGACAAGCGCGCCGCAGACTTCCTCTCCCGGCTCAACCCCTGGATCCGCTCAACCACCCAGGATAAACCGGATAATATCTCCGCAGGTTATAACCTTTCCGGTGAAGACCTCTCCCACCGCAATTACGAGGCCTTATGTTTCATATGCCCTTTCGCCGTGGCCGCTATGGCCGGTGGAGACAACCAGCAATGGCTGGACAGTCTTTGGGACTATATCATCAATTTTAAGCTAAAGGATTTCGACTATTATGACAATAGCATAAAGATGATCGATCTCATCATCCTTTCGGGGAACTATTGGTCGCCTGCGCACCCTGACAGCGTCGCCACATCGTCGCGCTGAGCTCAAAGACCGCGGATCACTTTTTTCCACCAGCCTCCGCATTCCCGGTCGGCGCGGCGTTGACAACGCTCCCGTTCCTGATCTCTTCTGTCCCCTTCGTGATGAGCTTGTCCCCCTCATTCAGCCCCCTGGCAAAGATCTCGGTCTTCCCACCCTCCGATCGACCTGTTTGCACATTGACCCAGTCGGCCACATGATCGGGCGTCACCCGGATCACGAAGAGCCGTTCAGTTCCATCTACCACCGCGGAAGTGGGAACGATAAATGAGCTATCCTTTGCGGGTAGCGGCAGTTCCACCTCTCCTACCATCCCCGGAAGCAAAGTCTTGTCATCACTATACACATCCATTTCCGTCCGCTCCGCCCGCAGGTGGTTGTCCAACGCCCCTGCCAATCGCCGCACCTGTGCGGTAAAGACCCGGTTTGGCAAGGCCTTCACCGTAAAATTCACCTTGTCCTTTTCGGTCAGATAACCAGTATACGCCTCTGGTACGGAGATGACCAGCCGCATATGCTTCTGCTCCTGCAAGGTGAACAGCGGCAGCTCCGAACCTTTCCCTGAAGGTCCTACGTAAGCTCCCGGATTCACATTCCGCATACTGATCACCCCATTAAAGGGAGCCCTGACCTCAAGGTATTTTAAAGTTTCGGCCACTTCGTTATAAGCAGCCTTGGTGGCATCCCATTGCGCAAAGTCGGACTTCTGCCTGGCATCCGCCTGGTCGATATCATTCTGCGAGATCGTACCCGGCGTCTTGCTGGTTTCGACCACCCGGTCATAGTTGGCCTTGCTGGCAATATAAATGGCTTCCTGCGATTTCATCTTTGATTCCGCACTGGCCAGCTGGCTTTGTAATTCCGGCGCTTCCATCGTCGCCAGCAGTTGCCCCTCTCTTACCTCTGAGCCGATATCCACATAAAGTTTTTTAACAAAACTATTCACCTTTGCATACAGGTCCACCTGCTGGAACGCGATCAGCTCACCGGGCACAAACATGTTCGTCGAGAACTGGCCCTTTTCCAGGGTAAAGGTCGGTATACCTGCATTGGCGCTATCGGCATGCCCGGCCGGTACGCTCCCGCCGGCAACCGCATCGTTCTTATCTTTTTGTTCCCCATCGGAATTGGAGCAGGACACCAGCATCCCGCCCGACAACAACCCCACGGCCAACACGGCTATCTTCGATCGTTTATGGTTCATGATGTTCATATAATGAAGGTATATAATGTTTGCTTTCTTTGTCTGAAGGATCTAGGGATACGGATGCTGTTGAAGTCTTCCCCTGCACCCAGGCAAAGATCAACGGCAAGAAGAACAAGGCGGCAAAGGTACTCGCGATCAAACCGCCGATCACCGCACGACCCAATGGAGCGGCCTGATCCCCGCCTTCCCCGAAACCCGACGCCATTGGGATCATCCCGACCACCATCGCGACACTCGTCATCAGGATCGGGCGGATACGACTCGCGGCCGCCTCCCTTGCAGCCGTCAGCGCATTCCCCGAAAGCATACGCAGCTCCTCTGCATTGGTGACCAGCAAGACGGAATTGGAAATGGAGACACCGACGGACATGATCATCCCCATATAGGACTGGAGATTCAGCGTCGAGCCGGTCAGCATCAGGATGCCGATCGATCCGAGCAGCACCGCAGGGACAGTACACAGGGTCACCAATGAAACCTTGAATGATTGGAAATTGGCCGCCAGCATAAGGAAGATCACCACGATGGCCACGATCAGCCCCGTCTGCAAGCTGCTCAGCGTATCCGACAACACCGTCGTCAGCCCCCTCGTCTCTACTACTAAGCCCCGGGGCAGTTTCCCAAGCGAAGCCAACGCTTTCTGCACATCGACCGTCGCATGACCGAGATCCTTTTTATACAGCCCGGCAGTTACGGACAGCACGGGCGTTGCCCCGATGTCATCGTCATCGCCATACACCGAATCCCGCGTGATCGAGGCCACATCTCCCAACACCGGCCGGTCGGCATTCGGAGTGATCGGGATCTCATTGATATCATGGACGGAAGTCATCTCGTTCGTCGGCACCTCCACCTGCACATTGTAGCCAAGATTCGACTTCGTGTCGACCCAGAGATTCTTTTCCGTATACCTGGAAGAGGAAGTCGCGGCGATCAGCGACCGGCTGATCACATCCGCCGTCGTACCAAGCTGTGCCGCCCGGACGCGGTCAATATTGATGTCGAGCGCCGGATAATGCACGGCCTCGTCCAGCTGCACATCCCGCAAATACGGGATCTCCTTTAGCTTGTCAATGACCTTTTGCGCGTACTCCTCATTGAGCTTCTTATTTTTTCCTATCAGTTTGACCTCTATCGGCGTAGGCGAACCCTGGCTCAGGATCTTGTCGGTCAGCTCTATCGGCTCGAAGGACACCTTCATCCAGGGCATATCCTGCGCGATCCGGTGGCGAAAACTTTCCTTGAAATCATCCATGTTCACCTTATAATCCTCCTTGAAGCTGGCCTCCAGCACACCCTCCTGCGGGCCGGCCATAAACAGATAAACGGGGTCGGTGGAGAACTGCGCACTGTGCATCCCCACCATTGCCGAGGTCACTGCAACATTCTTATGTCCCACCATCGAATCCAGGATATGCAAAGTCCGGATCATATATTCCTCCGACCGCTCGAGCCGTGTCCCGTCAGGCGCCCGCATCCGCACCTGGAACTGACCCTGGTTGGATTTCGGCAACACATCCCGGCCAATCGTATTGATCAATAGGTATGCTCCGCCAAGACCGAGCACAATGTACACCAGCGCGATCGTCAGCCGATAGGGCATAATGCGGTCAATGAATCGCAGGTACCGCTTGCGGAACTTATCGAACCTCGTCTCCTTTCCGCCCTCACCCGATCCATGTTCCGTGAGTCGCTGCTTCTCCTCCGCCATATGTGCCTCGCTCTCCGCCGTCAACCCCGACGCCTTGAACTCTTCCTCATCCGAGGCAAAGGTCTGGCCGCCTTTCTTGCGATGCCCCTTCATAAGCCAGTTGGCCATCACGGGTACAAAAGTTTGCGCCATCAGATAGGAGGTGATCATGGAAAATCCGATAGCCAGCGACAACGGCAGGAACAGCGAACCCGGGATGCCGCCCATCGACAAAGCCGGCGCAAAGACGGCGAGAATACAGAACAGGATCAGCAGCTTTGAGAAGGCGATCTCCCGGCACGCATCCCAGATCGCCAGCGACTTGGGCTTGCCCATCGCCAGGTGCTGGTGAATATTCTCGATCGTCACGGTGGACTCGTCGACCAGAATTCCGATCGCCAGCGACAGCCCGCTCAGGGTCATAATATTGATGGTCTGATGAAAAAGATTCAGAAAAAGCACCCCCGAGATCACGCAGATCGGAATGGTCAGGATCACGATTGACGCGCCCCGCAGGTCGCCAAGGAACAACAGGACCATCAGACCCGTCAGGACCGCCCCGATTGCCCCCTCGCTCAACAGGTTCTTCACCGCATTGATGACATAGGTCGACTGATCGAATTCGTAGGACAATTTCACGTCCTCCGGCAATTGCGCCTGGAAGCGGGGGATCGCCTTCTTCAGATTCTGTACAACCTCCCAGGTGGAAGCCGACGCAGCCTTGGTGATCGGCAGATAAACCGACCGCTTGCCGTTGACAAGCGCATACCCCTGGGTGATATCCCCGCCGTCCTCCACCGTCGCCACATCTTTCAGATAGATGTTCTGGACCCCGTTGGCATAGATCGGGATGTTCTCAAAATCCTTGACGGTGAGAATAGTCGTATTGGTAGGTGTAAGATAGTTCAGGTTCCCGACCCGCACATTCCCCGACGGGGTCGCCTGGTTGTTTATGCGCAGCGCCGCAACGATCTGATCGGGCGACAGGTTGTGCGCCCGCATCAGTTCCGGGTTCACGCTGATCACCACGGTCCGGGAATTGCCTCCGAACGGCGCGGGCGATACAAGGCCCGGTACACTGGTAAACTGCGCCCGGACATAAACATTCGCCAGGTCCTGCAGCTCATTGTTGCTTCGGATCGGACTGCTCAGCACCAGCTGCCCCACTGGCAGAGTGGATGCATCAAAACGTAAAATGAACGGCGGCTGCGACCCTGGCGGAAAATTGGCCTGCGCCCGCGTGATATACCCCGTCACCTCCGACGCTGCCTGCGCCATATCGGTCCCCGGGTAGAAGGTCAGCTTCAGGAGGGTAAGCGCCTGGATATTCCGGCTCTCGATACTTTTGACGCCACCCACATACAGCAGCAGGCTCACATACTGTTTGCCAAAAAAGGTCTCCATTTGATCGGGGGTGAAACCGCCATAAGGGTGCGAAATATAGATCACCGGCAGATCCAGCTTCGGAAAGATATCTATCTTGATACTGTTGACGGCGCTGATGCCAAAAAAGAGCAAACCGGCTACCAGCACAAGGATGGTGATCGGTTTTCTAAGCGCAAGTCTTATTAATCCCATGGTTGAAACGATTCAATTAAAATTCATTAAAAAACATCCCAAAATCCCCCGTACTCGCCGCCTTATAAAGCAGCGCCTGCCAGACATTCGTATCGATCACATCCCGCTCCGTCTCCGCCTGGTTCAGGATGGCCGCCGCCGTCGTCACATCCACGATCGTCGCCAGCCCGTTCTTGTACAAGGTCTCCTTTTGCAAATACGCATCCGCCGCTGCCTTCACCTGGATCGGCGCCTCGTGATAATTATCCAGCGCATTCCGGATCCTGGTGTCTGACAGGATGACCTGGGCCTGTAACTCCTGGCTGATGAGCCCGTACTCCTCCCGCAACCCCTCCGTCGTGAAATTCTGCGCCGCCACCTGCTGACGGACGCGAAGGGGTGTGGTGAGATCCCAGGTCACACCGACCCCGACCAGGTAATTGGCCGTCTCAAAACCGACCCCTTTAAAATAGTTGGGCGTATACGCGTTGGGAGCTTGCGCGCCATAATTGTAGTCAAACCCCGTCCCCCGGTCCTGGAAGACCCCGAACAAGGAGAATGTAGGATAATTGAACGTCCGCAGATATTTGGCCTGTTGATCGCTTAACAGCACCCTTTCCTGGAAGAACTTCAGCAACGGATGATCCGTCAGCTGCTGCGCCGTAGGACCATTCAGCGCATTCGGCAGCCGCGAGACAAAGGCAGAATCGAGCGAATAATTATTGGAATCCGGCGGCCTCACCTGCATCAGCTGCGCCAGCTCGTTGGCATACTCCTGTTCGGCCTCGATCGCATTCGTCAGCGCGATCCGGGCATTCGAGACCTCAGCATTGGCCAGCGAAGAATCTACTCCGGGATTCAGTCCCGACTTAGCCCGCGCCGTCGCCACCGTCTGGAAAGAAACCGCGCGGTCCAGGTTAGCCTGCTGTGAAAGGATCAGCTTCTGCGCCGCGATCAGGTTGAGAAAAGCCCCCGCCACCCGCACGCTTTGCTCGAATTTCTCCTGGTCCAGATCGCTTTGATTGAGATCGAGCCCCTTCTGCGCCACTTTAGCCTTCTCCTTGTAACGACCGAATTGAAAGAAGTCCCAATTGATATTCGTCCAATACAAGGACCCGAAGCCAGCATTCCAGCTCTGCGACGGCAGCACCGGCCCCGAAGAAGAAGCAGAGGGCGCCTTATAACCGATCGCCGGACCATAGTTGGAATTCGCCGTGCCATACACCTGCTCGGCAGCCAGATTCAGGTCGGGGAGATATTCATTTTTTACTTCTTTGACATTCGCACGCGCGGCTTTGACATAATCCGTTTTGGCCCGGATCGTACCATAATTAGTGAGCGCGGTCTGCACGGCCTGCTTGAGCGTCAGCACCTGCGCTGCCACCTGGCCGGTAGGCCAGCCAAGCAACAGCACCCAGGACAGGCCCCTAAGTAACGGTTTTGACATGATGCAAAGGGAGCCCAAGATTTTGAAGTAATCTTGAAGCAGGCACCCGGTCGGTAAATCCAACTGCCAGGGTATGAATACCATCGTGAAATTGATATTGGATTGTAAACCCCGTCAGATCACAGATCTGCCGGACGATCGCCAGGCCGATCCCGATCGAGTCACCCCCAGGATTCCCTTTTTTAAATCGCTCGAACAATTCCATCACCGGTACCTGTGGCTCACGGCCGCTATTGCTGATCATCAACCCTTCCTTCGCAAGATTCACCATGATCCATCCCCGCTCACCCGCCGGGGCCTCATTATGTCTTATCGCATTGCTCACCAAATTGGTTAATAAAAGATCCGCCAGAGCCGGATTCAACGGCACATACACCTTTTCCGCGATCTTTGCATCCAGCCGCAACGATTTCATCTCGATCAATTCATCGAACGAGTCCAATATCCCCCGCGCCAGCACACTGATACAGACCGGCGAGCTCCCATCATACTCCTGGTTCTCCAGCTTGGTCAGCAGGGTCAGCGAACTGTGGATCCGCGAAAGCCGCTCGAGCGCATTTTGCATTTCCGCGATCAGGATGGCCTGTTCATCGCGGATGTCGGACTCCATCAGCAGGTCGAGCTTGCCGCGGATAATAGCGGTCGGCGTTTGCAGCTCATGCGACGCGTTTTCCGTAAACTCCTTTAGCGACTGGTAGTCCTCGCGGGCCTTCTCCGTCATCTTCTCGAGAAAAACATTCAGCTCCAGGAACTCGGAGGTGCGCGTTTGAGGCAACCGGATCGCCGAGTGCTGCTTGACATCGAAGGACTGGATCACCTTCAGGGTGCGCTTGAACGGCGCCAGGATATATTTGGGGATGAGTCCCGCTGACACGATGACCAGGACCAATAACATCAACAGTATCCACTTGAACGAGTCGACCACTCCCGGTAACAGCTGGTAGAAGGAAGGGATAAAAGAATAGGTCGTGATCCGGTAATATTGTCCCTTGATCTGGTAATACGATGTGACCATCAGCCGGTATTCATTGACCTGGAATTCCGGGTTCCAGTCGATCCCGCGGGTATAGTAGCTGGAGCCCCCCCTGGGTACCGAATCCGCAGGGATCACGGTGACGGTGGCCCGCTTCCTGGTCGGACTGTTGCTGTAATCTCCCCCGCGCCGCACCTGTTCGGCGATGAGATCGTTCAACCGCTGGTGCCGGGCTACCTCCACCCGGCTGATCTTATCCTGGATCTCGTAGTAGACGATATACCCTCCGGTCAGCAACACGACCAGCATGATCGCAAAATACCACAGCGTAAATTTTGTTGTCAGCTTCATGATGTTCTCCCGCGTTCCGCCCAGCATTCCTGGTGGCCCCGCCGCTCAGCCGTCCTGGTGGGAATTGAATTTGTACCCTAACCCATAGACCGTACCGATATAGTCCAAACCACCCGCATTGCTGATCTTCCGGCGCAGGTTCTTTACATGCTGGTAAACAAAATCGAAATTAGCCAAATTATCCGTGTAATCTCCCCAAAGATGGGCGGCGATCGCCTGACGCGACAACACCCTGTTTTTATTGACGATGAAGTACAGCAACAGGTCGAACTCCTTTGGTGTCGTGTCCAGCAGCTTGCCCGCCACCCGCGCCTCAAAGGTGTCCGTGTTCAGCGAGATCTCATTGAACTCGACGATATTCGTTCCCCCGAGGTTCTTCCGCCTGTAGACGGCCCTGATCCGCGCATGCAGCTCGGCAAGATGAAAGGGCTTTGTGATATAGTCGTCGGCCCCCTTCTCCAACCCGATGATCTTGTCATCCAACGCATTCTTTGCCGAAATGATCAGCACATTGCTTTCTTTATGCTCGCTCCGGATCAGGTTTAGCAACCCTATCCCACTGCCGTCCGGCAGCCCGATATCCAACAGGATACAGTCATACTGGAAAAGCGTCAGCTTTTCCGTGGCGCCTTCCACCGTCTCGCTGGATTCACAGATATAGCCCTCCCGGCCCAGAAAATCACGAATATTGCGGGCAAGTTCCTGGTTGTCTTCGATGATGAGCACCTTCATGCCTCCAAAAATCGGTCAAAATCTTGAAGCAACCTTGAAGCCCTCACCTGTACCCTCGGGCCTGCAACTGAAATAACTCCGCATATCTCCCCTCCGCCTGCAGCAGCTCCTCATGGCTTCCGATCTCCTGCATTTCTCCTTTGTCCAGTACAAGGATGCGGTCCGCCATCCGCACGGTGGAAAACCGGTGCGAGATCAGCACGGCAGTCCGGCCCTCCGTAAGCTCGGAGAATCGCTGGAAGACCTCATATTCCGCACGCGCATCCAGCGCAGCCGTAGGCTCGTCCAGGATCAATAGCTGCGCATCCCGCATATAGGCCCTGGCCAGGGCGATCTTCTGCCACTCACCCCCGGACAGCTCCACCCCTTGATGGATACGCCGCCCCAGCGGTTGGTCATAGCCGCCTGTCAACCTTGCAGCCAGGATGTCGGCGAGACTTTTTTGCGCCGCCTGTTCGATCTGCGCACGATCATCCTGGTGCTCGATATGACCAACCGCAATATTCTGTGCCATCGTCATCTGGTAACGAAGATAATCCTGGAAGATAACGCCCACCGCCCGCCGCAGGTCATCGGGATCGTATTCGCGCAGGTCAACCCCATCCAGCAGGACCCGCCCTTCGCTGGGATCATACAGCCTCGTCAGCAGTTTGATCAGGGTCGTCTTGCCGGCGCCATTCTCACCGACGAGGGCCAGCTTCTCCCCGCGCCTCAGGGTGAAGCTTAAGTGACGAACGGCCCAGCGCTCGGAATGAAGATACCTGAAACCGACATTTTCAAAGGTGAAGCCTTCCCGGATAGGATGGGGAAATGGCCGGGGGTGTTCTACACGTACGATTCGTGGCTGGATCTCGAAGAACTCGAACAGGTCCTTCAGGTAGATGGCGCCCTGTGATACACTGGTGAACCTGGACAGAATGCCTTCGAGCAGGCTCCTCAGCTGCCGGAACGACCCCGCCAGAAAGGTGAGGTCGCCGATGGACAGCCTGCCATGGATGGCCCGCAGGATGATGATGACATAAGCGCAATAGTAACCAAGGCTGCCCAAAAGGGCGAAGACCGTACCCCACGCATTCCGGCGGATAGCCAGCACTTTCCCATCGTGATAGAATTGATCCGACAATACCCTAAACCGGCTGACGAGGAACCCGGAAAGGCCAAATAGCTTTACTTCCTTGGCCGTCTCGTCGCTGGCGCCCATATAACGCAGGTAATCCAGCTCCCGGCGACCCGCCGTCTGGTTCCTCATCAGGTCGTAGCTCCGGTCATTGAAATAGGACTCACCTAGAAAAGAGGGCACTACGGCCACCAGCAACAGCAGGATCAGCCAGGGGTTAAAGGCCATCAACCCCACCGCCAGAAAGCCCATGCTGATAAGATCCTGCACCTGGCCGAGGACCTGGGAAAGCAGCACGGTGCGGCCATTCGTCTGCTGTCTGGCCCGTTCTAACTTATCATAAAATGTCGTGTCCTCGAATTGATCCATGTCCAGGGTCGCGGCATGCTCCATGATCCGGATAGAGGTAAAATTGGCAAAGCGCTCACCCAATAGGCTATCCATCAGCTGGATAACCCGCATCAAAACGTCCGATACGATGGCCAGCGCGAATTCCAGGGCCACCAGCTCCCAAATAAAATGTTCACCGGCAGCACCCGGCCGGGGGCTAAGACCGAACAAGCCTCCATGGCCCGCGGTCACCGCTCCCCCACGCACCAGCAATACCACCTGATCGATGATGAGCTTACCGACATAAAGGATGGAGACGGGGATGGCCGATCGCGCGATCCGTAACAAGACGTCCAGCGCCATATACCTGGGGCTCGTCTGCCAGACAAGCCGGAAGAACCTGGGCAGGTTGCGCAGGGCGGTGATCCGCTGCTTCCAGGTCAGAGGCACGTTCGAAGATGGGGTATTGGGATTTCTCATTACCCAAAGTAACAAAATCCTTACCTTAGTGTTCGGTCCAAAATGCAACCGATTGCGGCCTTGTCATTGCCACCCCCACATTGCTCATTGCTCATCGCCCCATTTTGTATGAAAAAACTTTTCCTCCCGGCCTTGCTGGCGATCCTTTTCCCGGTCTGTGATGCCTGCCATTCCACTCACGACCGATCGCAGGATGACCCCTCCTCGCTCCCTTTTATGAACCCCGATCTGCCCATCGATCAACGGGTCAACGACCTGGTGGGCCGTATGACGCTGGAAGAAAAGATCGGCCAAATGATGAATGCCGCACCTGCCATCCCGCGGCTGGGCATCCCGGAATACAACTGGTGGAACGAATGCCTGCATGGCGTGGCGCGGGCCGGTGTGGCTACTGTTTTTCCGCAGGCCATCGGGCTGGCAGCCGCCTGGGATGAAGACATGCAGTTCCGCATGGCCACTGCCGTCTCCGACGAGGCGCGGGCCAAATACCACGACTTTGTCCGCAAGGGCAAAAGGCTCATCTACGAAGGCCTGACATTCTGGTCCCCCAATATCAACATCTTTCGCGATCCCCGCTGGGGCCGTGGCCAGGAGACCTATGGTGAAGACCCCTGGCTCACCGGACGTCTTGCGGTCCAGTTCGTGAAGGGCCTGCAGGGCGACGACCCCCGCTATTTTAAGACGATAGCTACACTTAAACATTTTGCCGTGCACAGTGGACCGGAACCGGAGCGGCATTTTTTCAATGCGCAGGCGGATGAACGCGATTTCCGGGAGACCTATCTCCCCCAGTTCGAGATGGGCGTCAAAGAGGGCGGGGCTTATTCTGTGATGTGCGCTTACAATCGTTTCCGGGGTGAACCCTGTTGCAGCAGCAATGAGCTGCTCACTACCATCCTGCGAAACGAATGGGGCTTCCGGGGCTATATCGTATCGGACTGTGGCGCCATCGACGATATCTATCAGCATCATAAAGTTGTGGCCACTCCCGAAGCCGCGGGCGCCCTCGCCGTAAGGGCGGGTTGTGACCTGGAATGCGCCACGACCTTCCAACACCTGAAGCAAGCGGTGCAAAAAGGGCTCGTCACGGAAAAGGAGATCGATGTGGCCGTTAAAAGGTTGTTCACCGCACGCTTTAGATTGGGTATGTTCGATCCGTCCGACCGGGTGAAATACGCCTCGATCCCCTATTCGGTCGTGGATAGCAGGGAGCACCGGGACCTCGCGCTGGAGGCGGCGCACAAATCCATCGTCCTGCTAAAGAACGAGCAGCATCTACTCCCCCTGAGCAAAGACATTGGAACCGTGGCGGTCATCGGTCCCAATGCCGATCAATGGCAGATGTTGCTTGGCAATTACAACGGTCTTCCCTCAAAGGCCTGGACGCCGCTGGAAGGCATCCGCGCAAAACTGGGCGATGCTCATGTAGTCTACGCGCCGGGCTGCGAGCTGGCCGAAGGACTACCCACCTTTGAAAAAGTACCGGCGGTCGTCCTTTCTCACGGCAATAAAAAAGGTCTGAAAGCCGATTATTACAACCATCATGACTTTAGTGGCGGGGTGCTCTTTTCCGCCGTCGATAGTCAGTTAGAAGCCAACTGGGGAGATGGCGCCCCCCGTTCCGACATGAATGACGATGACTTCGGCGTAAAATGGACCGGCGAGATCACCCCCGATCAGACCGGCAGTTATCAGCTCGGGATCATCACCACGTGCAAAGTGAACCTCTATCTCGACGACAGCCTCATCGCCAATACCAGCTATCATTTCCGGGATGAGTTCAACGATCCGCGGCTAAGGAATTCAAAACTTCTGCACTTGGAAGCGGGGAAAAAATACAGGCTCCGCGTCGAAGCCGGGGAGTCCTATGGTGACGCCCGTGTTCAGCTGATGTGGTCCAGGAAGGAACCCAACCGGAATGAAGCACTGCTACAGGAGGCGCTTGCTGTGGCCCGGAAGGCGGATGCCGTTGTGCTGTGTATGGGTCTTTCCGCAAGGCTGGAAGGTGAAGAGATGGACGTAAATATCGACGGGTTCAAAGGTGGAGACCGGACAACGATGGACCTGCCGAAGGTCCAGGAACGCCTGATCCGCGAAGTGACAGCCCTCGGCAAGCCCGTTGTACTGGTGCTGCTCAACGGCAGCGCGCTTTCCGTCAATTGGGAAGCCAGTCATATCCCGGCCATCGTGGAGGCTTGGTATCCCGGAGAGGAGGCAGGCCACGCCATCGCCGACATTCTTTTCGGCGATTATAATCCTGGGGGGCGTCTGCCCGTTACTTTTTACCAATCCCTCAAAGACCTCCCCGATTTCGGCGACTATGCCATGGCAGGAAGGACCTACCGCTACTTCAAAGGTCCCGTACTATATCCATTTGGCTATGGGCTCAGCTATACCACTTTCCGATACGATAGCATTTCCGTCTCACCGGCAGCCCGCCACGGGGACTCCGTCCGGGTCCGCGTCAGCGTTAAGAACACCGGCTCACGGGAAGGCGATGAAGTAGCCCAGCTGTATGTCTCGGCCCTCGGCGCCAAAATCCCCGTCCCGGTGCCGATCCGCTCCCTTCGCGGATTCCGCCGCATCCACCTCCAACCCGGTCAAACAATGATCCTCCACTTCACGATCGCCCCCGACGCATTCACCATCATCGACGACCGAATGCTGCGCGTACCCATAACCGGTAACTTCTTGATCTCAGTGGGCGGCGGCCAGCCGGATCAGCATGGCCCTGCGACCTCGAATACGCTTACCACATCCATCCACCTCTAACGCAACCAATATGCTCCGCCAGCTACTTGTCATCATATCCTGTATATCCACCTGCGGCGCATGCGCCCAGCAAATCGCTACGCTCCAGGTTCACCTGGCCCGGCTTTCCAACGGCGTCGCCGTTCCCATCGAAACCGATCTCGACGCCATCACCTTTTTGCCCGATTCGGCTTTAGATCTGCTGGAAGTAGACGCTCATGGTCATACCTTTTCAATCCCCTTCCAGATCGAAAATGCCGGTCACCGCACGTTGCACTGGATTGCCGATCTCTCAACCGAATATTACCTGCTCGTCACCGGGGCCGCCTATCCTTTTGATCCCATCCGCGCCGTAGCCAATGACGGGGCTCTCACCATTTTTAGCGGCAACCAGCACCTGCTCCAATACGTCTATAATACAGTCTACCCTCCCCCCGGCATCGACACCTTCTACAAAAAATCCGGATTCATCCACCCGCTATACACCCCACAAGGTCAGATCCTCACCCGCATCCAACCCCCCCGACCACTACCATCACTACGGCGTCTGGGACCCCTGGACCCATATCCTGTTCAATGGCGACACCATCGACTGCTGGAACCTTGCCGCAAGAAAAGGCACTCAACGCTTTGCCAAATTCACTTCCATTGTTAGCGGGCCTGTCTTCGCCCAATTCCAAGCGCTCCAGCAACACGTCGCCTTCCACAGGGACGGCAGCGAAGACGTCTTCCTCAACGAACTCCAAACCACAAGGATCTATCGCAGCTTCGGCGCGAACTATTATCTCCTGGACATCACGATCGACCTCACTCCCGCCACCCTGAACCCAGTCAAACTCCTGGCCTACCGCTATGGCGGTCTCGGCTGGCGCGCCACCGCCGAATGGAACCGCGAGAACAGCCAGGTCCTCACCTCCGAAGGAAAAGACCGCCGCCATGCCGACGGTACCAAAGCCCGGTGGTGCATCGTACAGGGCGCCCTGGGCGGCGCCTACGGCGGCGCCGCCATGCTCTCCTCCCCCTCCAACTACAACCATCCCGAACCCCTCCGCATCTGGCCCGATAGCTCCAACGGCCGCGGCGACCTCTTCGCCAATTTCTCGCCTACCAAAGACACCGACTGGCTCCTCGAACCCGGCCATACCTACACCCTCCATTACCGCTGGGTCGTCTTTAACGGCCACTTCACAAAAGAAGAGGCTGAAAGCGCCTGGCAATATTTCGCCAGACCGCCATCAGTGACAGCCTCCCTCGTCAAAGACAACGCCACAGAAACTATCGCCCCTTCATCCGACACCCTCACCGCTACCGTCGCCGAATGGAACAAACTCCCCATCCAAC
>Ga0206989_1029_pt1 | contig 17645 bp, 10 predicted proteins | sample Alteio_BWMinCont_10_FD_153276 | JGI IMG/M metagenome (GOLD analysis project Ga0206989, IMG submission 153276) | Enriched cells from forest soil in Barre Woods Harvard Forest LTER site, Petersham, Massachusetts, United States -... | ecosystem: Environmental > Terrestrial > Soil > Temperate forest >...
GCGTTCCTCGCCCACCGGGTATTGGCAGCATTGGGAGAATGGCGGCGACAGCAGTGATTATCGCGTCGACTACGTGGTCGGCTCCGGAAATCATGCCAGCGGCTATCTCGTTGACATCGGCGGGCATCTGTTCCAGTCGCCGGTTGCTTTTTATACCAGCCGCAAATCCTATGACCTGGCGCCCGGCTTCGAGAATGTGCCCGATCCGGACTTCACGCGTCCCGTCAGCGAAGAATGTGTGCTCTGCCATTCGGGAACCGCGCTCCATATCTCGGGCACGCTGAATCAATATCGATCTCCGATTTTTTCCGCGGAAGCGATCAGCTGTCAGCGTTGCCACGGCCCTGTCGAACGACACCTCGCCAATCCACGCGCAGGCACGATCATCAATCCGGCGAAGCTCGAGCCCGCGGCGCGCGACAGCGTCTGCGAGCAATGTCACTTGTTCGGAGCAGCGCGTGTCCCCAATCCCGGAAAGAGACTTAGCGATTTCGTTCCCGGGCAACGATTGGAAGACACGTTCACCATATATCACAATGCAGTGCCGCCTGGCGCGTCAGCTGGCGCTTTCAAAGTGATCAGTCATGTCGAGCAACTTGCCCTGAGCTCCTGCGCCCGCAACAGCGGCGGCCGCCTGTGGTGTGGAACTTGCCACGATCCGCACGACAAGCCGCCTAAGCCGGTCCAGTATTACCGGGCGCGCTGCCTCACTTGCCACCAAGCGAACTTCCCTGCTTCGCATCCCGGCCGGGACACGGACTGCCTTGGCTGCCACATGCCGCGCCGGAATGCGCAGGACGGGGGGCACACTGTTTTTACCGACCACAGGATTCAGCGCCGCCCCGAGACGACGCAAGCCGATCTTCCAGCGGACGCCGGCCTCGCCGCGTGGCGCGAACCTCCACCCGAGCTGCAAAAAAGGAATCTCGGGATCGCTTACATCGACGTCGGCATGCAGCGCCATTCGTCGTCTTTCATCATCCGGGGCTACCGCACGCTGACGGAAGTCCAGCGGCAATCCACGAATGACAGCGACTTTTTCAAATGGATTGGCGAAGCGCTGCTTGTCGGAAAACAAATATCCGACGCGAAATTCGCCTTCGAACGCGCGCTACAGTTGGATCCTGATTCGCCGGTGACGGAAGCGGGCGCTGCTGCGCCGTACATCCAGGAAGGAGACGCGGAGCGCGCGGTCGCCCATTTGGAGCGCGCCGTCACGCTTGATCCGCTGTATCTGCCCGCGGCCAGCACGCTGATTGACCTGTATCAAAAACAGGGGAAGACCACACAAGCCGCTGAACTCTCGGGCAGAATCAAAGCGGCGATGAGCCCAACGACCTCTGAGCATCAGACGACCCACCATCCCTCTGCAGACACCGCGCAAAAGAAGTCGGAAGAAGTCTTCAAGAACATTCGACTGCTCGCGGGCGTTCCGGCCGAGCAATTGATCCCCTCGATGGAATTTATCTCATCGTCATTAGGCGTGGAATGCAGCTTCTGCCATGTTGAAGGCCACTTCGAGAACGATGATAAGAAGCCGAAACAAACTGCGCGCGACATGATGAAAATGATGCTCGCCCTCAACAAGAATAGTTTTGAAGGTCGCCGCGAAGTGACCTGCTACTCCTGCCATCGGGGAGCGCGCAACCCCGTTGACACGCCGATTGTCGACGGTGAAACGGGTGCGAAGGCCGGCGCCGGGAATTCCAAAACGCAGGAGCTTCCTACCAATTTACCCACGGCGTCTCAGTTGCTTGAGAATTACGTCGGCGCTGTCGGCGGCGACACGGCTATCGAGAGAATCACAAGCCGGATAGTAAAGGGCAACGTCAAATTCCGCGGCCAATCCACGAGCCTGGAAATCTTCACGAAAGCTCCGAACAAACAGGCGGTGGTCCGCCACTATCGGGAGGGCGACAGCATCACTGTTTTTGACGGCCACGCGGCGTGGTTCAGCACTCCGGGGCGCCCCGCACGGGAGCTGCAAGGCGCAGATCTTGCTGCCGCAGAGTTGGATGCCGACCTGCAATTTCCACTGCACCTCCAGCAGTATTACTCCGAGTTACATGTCGAATACCCTGAGAAGGTCGGCGAGCGCGAAAGCTACGTACTCTTGTGCGTGCGGGAAGGTCAGCCGCCCGCCAGGCTCTATTTCGATGCCCAGTCGAGCCTGCTGGTGCGGGTGGTGCGCTACAAAGAGTCCGCACTCGGCGTGAATCCGGAGCAAATCGATTATTCCGATTACCGCGATGTCAACGGCGTGCAGGTGCCATTCCGAATCACGATCTCTGAGCCAACAAGCAGTTCCACCATCCAGATTGACGAGGTGCAAGAGAATGTCCCCGTCAACGACGCGAAGTTTTCCAGGCCGTCTTCGTAAAAATCAAAGCCTTGCGACTACCCGCGCGTGACTCGAGGCAGGTTGGCTCGCTAGGCCCGGGACTCTTGCGTTGGCGACTTCGCGCCGCTTTATCCCCGCGCACGTCGCCGGGAGCGCAGGAGCTACGGGATTCAAATCTCGGCGCCCCGACCAAACATCTCGCGTATTTTCTTTAGCTTATAAGCAGCGCTGTCTCGCTGCCGAAGACTAGGGCCAGGTACCGCCGAGCGGCTTGATGAGCGCCGGAACGATCATCACCGACAGGGCGGATTGCGGGAGAGTCCACAAAGAAGGAGTCCACGGCCGACGCCCAGGCCCTGCGGAACCACGGGGACTGCCTCGCGGGGCCATGAGCACGGCAACGACCTTCGACCAGGGCCGGCCTCTTACGTCAAATAGAAACAGAATCCGCATGCCTTTACGAACTCCTTAGGATTCCCTCAGATGTTTCATATTCCCCGTTCCTTACCATTGCGAATGCTTTACTAGGTGTGCGAACCCTTCGCTTCGTCCCATGCGTCGTTGGCGTCCACTCCCGGTGCTTCCGCAGAAAACGAGAAATCGATGAACAATCGAACCATACTCGTGGTCGACGACGAGCCGCAAATCCGCCGAGTCCTGCGAGCGACGCTTTCGAGCAACGGCTATGAGGTAATCGAGGCGAAAAACGGCCAAGAAGCCATTGAAATTGCCGTTCGGGAGCACCCTGATCTCATTCTCTTGGATGTAAACATGCCGGAGATGAGTGGGCTGGAGGCTTGCGGCAAGATGCGATTGTCCTTCAGCACACCCATCATCATGGTCACGGTCCGAAATTCGGAGCAAGACAAGGTTCTCGCGCTGGATTCCGGGGCGGATGATTACGTCGTAAAACCTTTCGCGATCGGAGAACTACTGGCACGCATTCGAGCTGCACTGAGACGCTCCAGCTCTCTAGAGCCGCTCCCCAAAATTGAGACTCCAGAATTGAGTATCGATCTCGAGAAAAGGATCGTGGACGTGCGTGGAGTGAGAGTCCACTTGACCCCCAGGGAATTTGACGTCTTGCGCATTCTCGTAGTGCAGGAAGGAAAGCCGCTTACACATAAGAGATTGCTGCAAACGGTCTGGGGGCCGGATCACGCCGAGGAAACGGAAAACCTTCGCGTGGTAATCAACCAGCTGCGCAAAAAGATCGAGAAAGATCCTGCGCATCCCCGCTACATCTTGACCGAGCCCTGGCTGGGGTACCGCTTTCAGTTGCCAAGTCTGGCCTCTGAAAAACGCTCACGCCGCAAATCGTGACTCTTATCGCAGGGTAGCTAGCGTATCGAGCTCCAGATTCAGTTCCAAGACATTCACTCGCGCCTCGCCAAGAAATCCCAGATCGCGGCCTCGGATATATTTCTCGACCAGAGCGCGAACGTCTTCTTGTGTCATCCCGCGCGAATGAGCAATGCGAGGAATCTGGAATTCCGCAGCCGCCGGAGAGATGTCCGAGTCCAAGCCGGAGCCCGAGCTGGTCACCAAATCTACGGGGATCGGAGCCCCAGGATTCTCTGCCTGAAGTTTCTGTACGTCGCCTTTCACACGCTCGATCAAAGCCTTGTTCGTAGGTCCCAAATACGAACCGCCGCTGGACGTGGGGTCATATCCAGTTCCCGCGTTGGACGGCCGCGAATGAAAATAACCGGGTCCGGTAAATGCTTGGCCGATGATTCGAGAGCCCACGATCTTGCCGTTTTTCTCGATCAATTGTCCGTTGGCACGGTCAGGGAACAGCACCTGCGACAGTGCTGTGACAACCAGCGGATACAGCAATCCAAACATCACCGTCGTCACCAAAGTGAACCATAGCGAGATCAGAAGATTCTTTTTCATAGATTCCTCACACAACCCGAAGATACGTCAGCAACACGTCGATGAATTTGATTCCGAAAAACGGCGCAACAATTCCACCCACGCCGTAGATCAGCAAATTGCGCTTCAGCAGGGCCGCTGCGCCGAGCGGACGGTAGCGCACTCCGCGAAGTGCCAGCGGGATGAGAGCAACGATAATCAGAGCGTTGAAAATTACGGCCGAGAGGATTGCCGATTCCGGCGTGTGCAGATGCATTACATTCAAGACGCCAAGCACGGGAAAAGCCGCGGCGAACATCGCGGGTATGATGGCGAAGTACTTGGCAACGTCGTTGGCGACCGAGAACGTAGTGAGTGCGCCGCGCGTAATCAGCAATTGTTTGCCGATTTCCACGATCTCGATGAGCTTGGTGGGATTGGAGTCGAGATCCACCATGTTGCCGGCTTCTTTGGCCGCCTGTGTTCCGGTGTTCATGGCCACCCCGACATCCGCCTGGGCAAGAGCCGGAGCATCGTTCGTGCCGTCGCCGGTCATGGCTACGAGCTTCCCCTTCGCCTGTTCACTCTTGATGAGCGCCATCTTGTCTTCCGGCTTGGCTTCGGCGAGGAAATCGTCGACTCCCGCTTGGCGGGCGATCGCGGCCGCGGTCAACGGGTTGTCGCCCGTGATCATCATCGTGCGAATGCCCATGGCGCGAAGTTGGTCGAAACGCTCCTTCATGCCGCCTTTGACGATGTCGGTCAGAGCGATCGCGCCCAGGACGCGACCGTTTTCCGCAACCAGCAGCGGCGTGCCGCCGGCATTTGAAATGTTCCGCACACAAACCTGCAGTTCGGCCGGGACAGCGTTACCGCGGCTGGCGGTTAGACGGCTAATCGATTCCAGAGCGCCTTTACGGATTTCCCGACCGTCCATATCCACGCCAGACATTCTCGTTTGTGCAGAGAATGGGATGAATGTCGCCGCATGGGAAGCAAGATCCCGGCCGCGGAGGTTGTAGCGCTCCTTTGCCAGCACAACGATGGAACGCCCTTCCGGAGTTTCGTCCGCTAGCGAAGAAAGCTGCGCCGCATCGGCCAGATAGGCTTCTTCGACGCCGGGCGCAGGGAAGAATTGGGTGGCAGCGCGGTTTCCGAGAGTGATTGTCCCGGTCTTGTCCAGCAACAGCACATCCACGTCGCCCGACGCTTCCACCGCGCGCCCCGACATCGCGATGACGTTTCGCTGAATCATGCGGTCCATGCCGGCAATGCCGATGGCCGACAGCAGCCCTCCGATCGTCGTGGGGATCAGGCAAACGAGAAGCGAGACCAGTACGAAGATGTTCTGCGGAGCTCCGGAATAGATCGCAAACGGCTGAAGGGTCACAACAGCGAGGAGAAAGATGATCGTGAGACCGGCCAACAAAATATTGAGGGCAATCTCATTCGGAGTTTTTTGACGCGAGGCTCCTTCCACCAGCTTGATCATGCGGTCGAGAAAGGTCTCCCCCGGATTCGAGGTGATGCGCACCTTGATTTCATCGGACAGAACACGAGTTCCACCGGTAACCGCGGAACGGTCCCCACCGGATTCTCGGATGACTGGCGCGGACTCACCGGTAATCGCGGACTCGTCGACCGATGCCACACCTTCGATGACTTCACCATCTCCGGGAATGAATTCCCCCACGGTCACGACGACAATGTCTCCGGAACGCAGCTTTGAACTGGCCACGGTCTCTACGCAGCCGTTAGCCCGCAAGCAACGCGCTTGGGTGTCCGCCCGTGCTTTGCGCAACGTGTCGGCTTGCGCCTTGCCCCGGCCTTCGGCCATAGCCTCGGCGAAATTGGCAAAGAGAACCGTGAACCACAACCAAAGCGTGATCTGTAGCCCAAAACCGAGGTGCCCCGCACCGTGAAACGCGTTCCACGTGAGCTGCACGGTCGTCAGGACGGCGCCCACCTCTACGACGAACATCACCGGGTTTTTGACCATCGTGCGCGGATTCAGTTTGCGAAACGAATCCACAATGGCTCGCGAAAGGATAGCGCTATCGGCGAGCGATTTTTTCCTGATTTGAGCGACCGGGTCCATAGACACCTCAGAAAGCCTTTCCTGCGTTCATCAGCAGGTGTTCGAGAATCGGTCCTAGACTCAGAGCCGGGAAAAACGTAAGAGCGCCCACGATCAAAATGGTGGAGACCAGCAAACCCGCGAACAGGCCGCCGGTCACGGGGAATGTTCCGGCTGATTCGGGGACCGTCTTTTTCTTGGCTAGGCTTCCGGCAATGGCAAGCACCGGAATGATCATGAAGAATCGGCCGAGAAGTTGCGCTGCGGCCGTGCTGGTGTTGTACCACATGGTGTTCACGCTCAAACCCCCGAAAGCCGAGCCATTATTTCCGGACGAGGAAACGTAGGCGTACAGGACCTGCGACAATCCGTGCGGCCCGGGATTGGAAATGCTCGACGTACCAAAAGGCTTGACGATGGCGACGGCGGAAAAACCGAGGATTGTCAACGTCAAGATAAGAATCGCGAGCATCGCCATCTTCACGTCATACGATTCGATTTTCTTTCCCAGGTACTCCGGCGTTCGGCCGACCATCAGCCCAGCAATAAACACCGCAAGAATCACAAACACGATGATCCCGTAGAGACCGGCTCCCACTCCGCCGAAGACCACCTCGCCCAGCATGATGTTGATCAACGGAACCATGCCACCAAGGGGGGTAAACGAATCGTGTTGGCCGTTGATCGCGCCACAGCTCGCGTCGGTCGTCACGGTAGCAAACAGCGCGGAGTTGGCAATTCCAAAGCGTACCTCTTTGCCCTCCATGTTTCCGCCGGGTTGCAGCGCGCCTACCCGCTGGTCGGTGCCCGCCAATAGCGGATTGCCTCTGGCCTCGGCCCAATAGGCGGTGGTCACGCCGGCCAAAAACAAGAAGGCCATGGCCGCCCACACGGCCCATCCGTGCCGCTGCGAGCCCGTCATCCGGCCCAGCGTGTAGGTAAGGCCAGAAGGGATTGCGAAGATCAATATCAATTCAAAGAAGTTGGTGAGTGGCGTAGGGTTCTCGAATGGGTGCGCGCTATTGGCGGCGAAGAATCCACCCCCGTTCGTGCCAAATTCCTTGATGACCTCTTGCGATGCCACCGGCCCTTGCGCAATGACCTGCTGGGTCACCGTCTGCGTTGTAGTTTTGCCGTCCGCGCCGGTCACCTGAACAGTCTGGGGCTCGATCAACTCCACCGTTGTATACGGCTTCAAGTTCTGTACCACGCCCTGGGACACCAGCACCAGGGAACCAACCACGCAAATGGGAAGCAGGACCCACAGCAGACAACGCGTCGTATCCACCCAGAAGTTTCCGAGTTTGTCCGTTTCCTTGCGAGCAATACCGCGGATCACCACGATGGCAAGCACAATGCCGACCGCTGCGGAAACAAAGTTGTGATAGGCCAGCCCGGCCATTTGGGTGAGGTAGCTCATAAAAGATTCGCCACTGTACGCTTGCCAGTTCGTATTGGTGGTGAACGACGCAGCCGTTCCAAACGCAAGACCGGGCTCCACGTTGCCAAATTTCTGTGGATTGAAAGGCAGCCATTTCTGTGTGCGCTCGATCAAGTACAGCAGAGCCATGGAGACGCCGCTAAACAGCAGCATAGCAGTGGCGTATTCCGTCCAGCGCATCTCATGCTTCTCGTCTACGCCGGTCAGGCGATATACGACCCTTTCCACGGGCCGCAAAGCTGGATCTAGGAATGTCTTCTCCCCACTGAACACGCGCTTCATGAAGACGCCCAGTGGCTTGGTGACTAGAAAGATCACCAGAAGAAAAAACCCGATTTGCAACCAACCGTTTACGGTCATGGGCTAGAACTCCTCCGCCTTCAACAGCGCGTACAGCAAATACCCAAACAGAAGCACGCAAATCACTAGCAGTGCCGCATCGCCTGCGTTCATAGAGTCACTCCTATTTCAAGCGTTCACAGCCCCGAACGTAGAGAATCCCAATTCCGAAAAACACCGCGGTCGCCAAGATGAAAACGATGTCAAGCATGATTGTTGCCGTCCTCCCGCCGTTTCATACCCGAGATATCCGCACTCACCAGGAGCTCTCCTTCTGTCCCCACCGCCATTTGACGCCGACCGTCACGGTATTCTGCTCGTTGCTCAAAACGCCCTGCCGATCATCCGGGAACGACAGAGCTTCGCGGAGGTACCGGCACGGTATTTCATACACTCCCTGGAATCCCATGCACGGCAGCCTTCCGTTAACGCGGTGATACCGCGGATCAGAATTTCACGAGGATGGCCATGGTCGCGCGATTCTCGGATTTGCGAAGATCCGGAAACCAGGTATTGCTCGGTGAGCCGTCGCAAGTCGTAAAACCGCTCAAGCACACCAGCCCCCCGGGTGTTCCCGTATTACCGCCTGGGGGAGTCACGCCGCCGGAGCCAGAGAAATAAGGCACGTTGGCTGCGCGATGGTTATATTCCCAGCGGAAGGTAATGTACTGGCTGGGCATCCAATCGAAAGTCCCGGAAATATCCCAAGCCTTATATGGATCGCCCGGATTCTCTGTGAAGTAAGGTGTCCCGGAAGAAGCCGTTGCGCCGTTGATCGGCGGCAACAACACCAGGTAGCGGCCAGGATTGTTGATCTGTCCGCCGCCAATGGTCAGAGCGTACTTGTCTCGATCGAACCACAAACGGTTGTAGACCATGTAGCCGAGAAAGCTTTGCTTGGGACCCTTCAGAGAATTGCCGGCGCAACTGACGCCGCCGCCATGCTCACATCCCATGTCCCCGGTGAACGAGAAGGCGGCTTTGCTGATAAAATTTTCCTGGTTGTCATAGTACTTGACTTGAATGCTGTCGTCGGTGTGATAGCGCACACGGCCCGGCGTATTCAGGGCGTCCTCCCCCAACATGTACTGATTGCCGAGAACCGATAGCCATCCGTTTGGCCGCCATAGAATTTGCATTCCGATGCCAGGCCGGTTGTTGAAACGCCCGTATGACTGCCAACCATTTACAAACCACGGCTCGATCTTCAAATGTTCGGAGGGGAATATTTGGACACGCACGCCATTGAAGAACCACGGAGTGTTGGAAGAGACGTAGGACGGCTGATAAGCCCAGTTGTCAAATTGGTAGTAGCTGAACAGTCCCACATAAGACATGAAGATACCTGCGTCGACATTCACTCCATGTAGCACGTTAAAATGGTAGCCACCATAAGCTTCCGATAGATACCTGTAGGCGTCGGCGAGATTCCATTGGCCGCGCGAAGGACTGGCGTCATTGCGCGGGGTCGTCTCGGAATACAGCCCGAATTGCGTCATCAGCCGCGCTCGAACATTGTCGTAGTGGAAATCGCCGCCGACGCCGAGTTGCGTCACTTGCACTTCATTGGATCTAAAAATCTCACTCGAACCGCCTATCGTATCGTCTTTCGGATGTGCGAAGTCGTAGACGTAGTCGATGTCCGCCCTGATTTCCGGCGTGAAGAATTTCGTGTCCATGGGCGATTCTTTGGTTCGTGCATTACCGGTCAGCCATGTGAAGTCGGCGAACGCAAATGGCTCGGCCTTCGCCGGTTTCGTCGAGACCCTTTCCTGGGTACCGGGCGCAGCAGACACGGCGGCCGGGGGAGTGGCACTCGTCACTTCGCCGCTCGAGACAGTCCCGCCGACGCCAGGCGGCGCGGTCTCAGGCATAACCCCCGACGGTCGCGACGCGGGTGCCTCGCTGGAGGATGGAGCCGCCGGTTGGCCCTTAGCCTCGAGCTCCGCCATGCGCTTTTCGAGCTGCTCTACGCGGTCCAGCAACAGGCGCTCACGCTCCGTCAAAGGCGCGGGAGCTTCCACCTTAATAGTGCCCGGCTTGGCCTTCTCGGGCTTCTCCGCCGGAGTACCGTCGTTCTTGCCATCGGCGAGTACAACACCGGGCGCCGCGCTGGAATACAGCAATACCGCCAGGACCAGCCCAATAAAACCCCTCTTCTGTCCGAACGCACTCATATCTCTCTCCCGTACGGCATTTGCAAAGAAAACGTGTTCTCAGTCCATGACCACGCCGCACGAACGATGTGATTCGCGTCAAAGATGGCGAGGTACAAGATTTATCCCGTTAGATTTTCTTTCCCGAACTCCGTGATCTGCAATCGTTTCCTACACATTCCGCTCGCACTCATGGCAACCAAGGCCGCTAACGCGCAAGCGCGTTGCCAAGCGGGGGCCGCAGTAGCCTGGCCGCAAAGCGACCCCCACATCCTGCCGCCCCTTCGGGAGCCAAGGATAGGCTGCGTTTCTGCCGAAACTTCCTATCGGCTTAGCCTCACCTCACGAACGAGTTCCGTCGCCGGCGTCAGTCCAGTGGACTCGAAGAACTCAGCCGATCTCGACGAACAAGAGGCAAGATAACGAAACGCTGTTGAAGAAGTCCTGAGGGATTTATAAGGATTCTGTAAACAACGACGGGCAGTTCTTAAGGAAAACAAACACTTAGGGAGCCACGTCTAGGCAGTTGGTATTTTCGCGCTCGATTCAAGAAACCCATCCAAGCTATCAACTCTTTGATGAAATCGCTCACGACTTCTTTACGCACGTCCCGGTATTTTTCAGACACTGCTTCGCGCACTGGAATCGCGCGCAAGGGAATAGGGGGCTTGAACATGTTGAGCAAGGTATCGTCGTTCTTGATTGCAATCCTGTTGTCTGTGCCGTGGGCAACCGGCCAATCGACTTTTGGGGGCATTGTGGGCGTCGTGAAAGATCCGAGTCAAAGCGCCGTCGCAGGCGCACAACTTACCCTCACTAGCCTGGACGATGGCAGCCAGCGCAACGCCAGCACGGATGGCAAAGGAGGATTTGAATTCATCAATCTGAGAGCCGGACACTACGAATTGGTGCTTCACGCGGATGGCTTCGCTGACTACAAAGTTTCTTCAATGCAGCTCGACGCCCGCCAAAGCCTTCGTCTCGATGTATCTCTCAAACTCGCGGGCTCCTCACAAAGCATCGAAGTCAGCGGCGATGCCGGTCCGGTGATCAACACCGAAAACGGCACGATTGGTGATACCAAGAATTTCCAGGAGATCACCGGTCTTCCGGTGAACTACCGGGGCGCCACCACCAGTCCACTCGCGATGCTCGCTACCGTTCCGGGCGCGCAGCAAGACGCCAACGGCAACGTCTCCGTGGGTGGCGGACTTCCTTCCCAGGTGCAGTATTCGGTCGACGGCTCTTCCACCGTGAACATTCGGCAGAACGGTGCCCTCGGCAATATGAACCCATCGTCCGAGCTCATCAGCGAATTCAAAGTCACGCAATTCAACAACAACGCCGAATTCGCCCAGATCGGGGATGTCACCATCTCAACCAAAAGTGGCGGCGATCAATTCCACGGCAGCGCGTTCGAATATTTGCAAAACGATGCCTTCGACGCCGAAGTCTGGAACTCCGGGGACAAGCCGCACAAGGCCTACAATACGTTCGGCGGCAGCTTAGGCGGCCCTCTCGCCCTTCCGAAGCTCACCCACGGCAAAGCCAAGACTTTCTTTTTTGCGGACTTCGAAGCCAATCGCCGGCGCTTTTCCACGCCGCTCTTTCTTTTTGTTCCCACCAGCGCCATGCGTCAGGGCGATTTCTCGGCGCTTTCCACTCCACTGATGGATCCCTTCACGGGCCATGCTTACCCCGGGAACAAAATTCCTAGCGGCAGCCAGTGCGCCAAACCCCAGGACTGCATCAATTCAGTCGCCACCAGCTTGCTCAACAACTATCTCCCTGCGCCCAATATCAACGTGAGTGCGGCCAATTTCGGCTCGCAAGCCAACTACCTGCAGCAAACCCCGACCCCCAGTGACACCAACGGCTTCGATATGCGCTTCGACCGCACCATCACGCCCAAACAATCCATGTTTGTCCGCTGGAGCTGGAAACATCTCACCGCGCAGTCCCTCAGCGATGCGGCGCTCAACACGGTCAACAATTTCCTGCCGCCCGATCAAGATTCCGAGCACAACAACAACGTCATCGTTTCGCATAACTACCTGATCACCAACAACCTTGTGAACGAAGCGCGCTTCGGCCTCTCCTTCTGGCAATTCCAGACCAGGTTCCCGCTGCAAGGCGTGGCAGCAATCTCCACCCTGGGCCTGACAGGCTTGGACCTCAGCGACCACCCAACCACCGGCGCTTTTCCCATCTTCAATTTCAGCGATGACTCCGGGAACTACTCGCCTATCGGCCGCGACAAGGATGGTGTCACCAAATCACAGACCATCCAATTCGCCGACAATCTGAGTTGGCTCAAGGGACGCCACACTTTGAAGTTTGGCGCCGACGTGCGTCGCGTGCGCTACCAGGATCTGGAGAGTTTCGGCGGCGCCGACGATTTTGGCGCGTTTACTTTTGACCAAGGCGTTTTCACCGGCAATGCCTTCGCCAATCTCCTTCTCGGCTTGCCTACCAAAACGTATGTAGCGCAATCCGGCCCGGACGTCCACGCCCACACCATTCAGACCGGTGTCTACGCGCAAGATGAATTCCGCCTCAACGACCGCCTGACGTTGACGTACGGTCTCCGTTGGCAAGCCCTTCCCGCATTCGTCAGCGATCTCGGCAATCTCACGGCGTTTGACATTCGCAACGGCGGCATCATCCTTCCTGTCGGCAATCAGCCGCGACCCGGCTTCCTCGCCAGCATCAACAGCTGCAATCCCGCCGACGCCAGTAATCCCGCCGATCCTTGCGGGACAGCCACGGTTGCCGATGCTGCCCTGGGCTGCGTGCCCGTCCTGGGCTCAGCCCCCAACATGCCCTGCGCTCCGGTCCAATTCGCCAACAAAGTCGGCCTCGGTCCGGGTCTCCGTCAGTTCTACGGGAAGAATTTTCAGCCGCGACTCGGTTTCGCCTATCGCCCGTTCGGCAACAACAAAACCGTCGTCCGCGGCGGCTTCGGTATCTTCACCATGACCAATCTCGGCCAGCTCTCCTTCAATACCACCAACATCGACGTGTCCGTCGTCCGCACGACCGCCAATTCCTTCACCAACGGCCAGCCCGCGTTTCAATTTCCCAGCGCGCGGACGCAAGACGCTCCCGCCGCCATCGCAGGCACCGGTGATTTTTACCAAAACACGCTCACCAACTACCGCGACCCGCAATCCGCGCAATGGAATTTCACAGTTGAGCGCGAACTCGCTCGCGACATCACTCTTCGTGAAAGCTATCTCGGCATGAGCTCTTATCGCATGAGCCAGACCGTCGATCTCAACCAGGTCGCGCCCAGCGCCACGCTTCCCAACCCTAACCCCAAACCCTATGCCAACTGGGGCCGCATTCTTTCCACCACCAACGCCGGCCACGTGAACTACAGCGGCCTGCAATCCGAACTCAACATGCGGGCGCGCAGCGGCGTGACTTTCCAGGCCAGTCACGTGTGGGCCAAGAGCCTCGGCAACATTGGCGGTGATGCGCCCACTATCTTCAATCCTGAAATCATTTACGGCACGCCAGTCGCCAACCGTTTCGATCTCGCCGCCAACCGCGGCAATATGGCCGACACGCGCCGCAACCGATTCTTGCTTTCCGCCGTCTACGAGCTGCCCGTCGGCCGGAATCGCCAATTCTTTTCGCACATGAACCGTTTCTCCGATCTCGCGTTGGGTGGGTGGTCCACCAGCACCGTGAGCCTCTGGGAAACGGGTCCCTATCTTACGCCCGTCACCAGCTCAAGTTACGATCCCGGCAATCTTAATCTTTCCTATCGCGGAGCGTTTCAGCGCCCTGATTGCATTGGCAATGGCAACGTCCGGAATTCCGCGACGAGCAGCATGTTCAACAACAGCGCCTTCAATCCCATTCCCTCAGGTCCCGTTGGAAACTGCGGCGTTGGTATTCTCGAGGGCCCCGGCACCACAACGATTGCCGCCGGGCTCTCGAAGACATTTCATGTGACCGAGCGCATGCGCCTCCGCTTCGAAGCCACTTTCACCAATCTACTCAATCATCCGAACTTCGCTCCGCCTCCGACGAATGTGACCTCGTCGTCCTTTGGTGTAGTCCAAAGCGTTCAGACGGCCGAGAACAGCGGCAATCGTACAGGGCAGCTGGGCCTGCGGTTTGAATTCTAGCCACCGCCTAGACGTGGTCCTTGTTCTGGCTCACTGAGAAAATTGGCGTATTGTCAGCCCAGGCTGGAAACGCCGACAAGGCCCCACGTCGGAATGCTGCTCACCCACCTGCGACTCAAATTGGCGATACAGAATATTCAAACTTTGCTTTTGCATTGGTGTTGGGAAGGCGTCAGGATGCTTGCGAAAAAGGGGCCGTCCAACGGTACTCGCGTGCCCAAGATTGGATCCTTCGGCTAAGGAGGAGAGCAAATGAAAAAGCCACTGTTGATTTCTATGATAGCCTTCCTGACGTGTGCGCCGATAATGGCTCAAGCAAACCAGAACGGAGGCGCAGCTCAGGATCGCGGCTCTGAAACACGCCAGATGTCTGGAAAGCGAACCAGGCTTTCTGGCACGGTTGGCGCCGAAGGTAAAACCCTAACGGCGGACAAGGACCGCAGGATTTGGGTGGTTAGCAACCCGGAGGTCCTAAGTGGGATCGACGGGCGGCACGTAAAGGTAAAAGCGCTGCTGGACGCGGCTCTGAGCCAAATTCGAATCGTGTCGGTTAGCGCCTTTGCGGAGGAACGAGTGGGCGTAAAGTTCGGCGACGCTGCGTTCAGAAGGTAAGCGACGCGACATCCGGCGGCAGGGCGCTACCGGAAATGTCGATACCGACCCAACTAAAACGCTAATTCTCGAGAATGGGCCCGCTCGAGCATGCGAGCATTGATCTCGGTACACGCAGCCACTGGAAGTAGTGTGCACGCAAACCTCGAAGTGACTAGGCGACTCTCAAGAGTTCACAGGCGAATACCCTTCACTCATAGCCTATTGGACAACAGCTTGTAGGCCAAGTTCGAATCAGCACTCAGCCGGTATAAACTTGAACTCCCTTCCTAGACAACCGGCATAAGTCTCCGGGCCGTACCGTTTCGGCCATTCGGAACTATAACCGGCCTAAAGCGTCCACTCCTTAAATGAAGACGAATTCTCGATCGACTCGCAAGGTGCAACTCGCGCTCGGAGCCGCCATTTTGGCTTTGCTCGTTCTAGGTGCGACTTCCTACCGCGCTATGACTACGTCCACGGAAAGCGACCGATTGGTCCGGCACACGTACGAGGTTCTTGAAAACCTCCAGAATCTGCTCTCCGCAACGGGGAGTATTGAATCGAACTATCGCGGATTTGCATTGACTGGCAAGGAATCCTATCTCGATTCCTACCGTGCCAGCGTTTTAAGCGAAGAGCAGGATGTGGCAACCATTCGCAACTTGACGGTGGATAACCCCAAACAGGAGATCCTGATTCCGAGCCTCGAAAGGCTGGCTGCACAGAAGATCCAGTTCGGCGAGAGGGTCATCAGCTTGCGCCAGACAAAGGGTATGGAGGCGGCCGCGGATGCCGTTCGAAGTGGAACTGGCGAGAGGGTCATGGATGAGTTTCAAGATGTAGTTCGCCAGATGCACGACGAAGAGCTGCGATTGTTGGTACTACGCGCCGCGGACGCGAAGCGACACTTGCGCCAGACCAGAACTGTTTTGATCCTGGGGACCGCCTTGGGCTTGTTGATCGCCGCCGCCGCAGGTTGGAGTGTCCAGCGCGACAGCATCGACCGCGGGCTTGCGGAGGAGGCGCTCCGCGACCAGGAAGAAAAATATCGGCTGCTCATCGATGGGGTGCAGAACTACGCCATCTTTACCATCGACCCGCATGGGATGGTCGCCAGTTGGAATGCCGGGGCCGAACGCATCAAGGGCTACAAAGCCGGTGAGATCATCGGGCAGAATTTCTCGCGGTTCTATCTTCAGAGCGATATCGATCAAGGTAAACCGAAAGCGGAACTCCTGGTCGCGGCGGCCGCTGGCCGGTCTGAGACAGAGCACTGGCGCGTGCGTAAAGATGGATCGCGGTTTTGGGCCAACGTCGTCATCACTGCGGCACGCAACTCATCTGGGACCCTCCTTGGTTTTTCCGAGATCAGCCGCGACATCAGCGAGCGCAAAGAAACGGAAGCCAAGTACCGCGGCCTGTTGGAGGCGGCTCCGGATGCGATGGTGGTGGTGAACCAGGACGGGGAGATCGTTCTGTTAAATGTTCAAGCGGAGAAACAATTCGCATATCACCGCGATGAACTAATAGGGCAGCAGGTGAAGAACATCATTCCCGAGGGGTTCGCAGAACGGCTTCGTGCAGACGGCCTTCGATCCGTGGAAGACGCGTCGGCGCAGCAGATCGGCACCGGGATTGAGCTCACCGGCCGGCGGAAGGATGGAAGCGATTTTCCGATCGAGATTATGCTGAGCCCGCTGGAAAGCGCGGAAGGAATCTTGGTCACGGCGGCGATCCGCGACATCACGGTACGCAAGGCTGGGGAAAAATTTGTGGCGCAGATGGAGGGCAGGTACCGCGGACTGCTGGAGGCGGCTCCGGATGCGATGGTGGTGGTGAACGAGGACGGGGAGATCGTTCTGCTAAATGTTCAAGCGGAGAAGCAATTTGGATACCGACGCCATGAATTGGTGGGCCAGAAGGTGAAGAACATCATTCCAGAGGGCTTTGCGGAACGGCTCATCGCGGACGGTACGCGAACCGCGGCGGAGGCGGTGGCGCAGCAGATCGGGACGGGGATTGAACTATATGGGCGGCGGAAGGATGGAAGCGATTTTCCGATCGAGATCATGTTGAGCCCACTGGAAAGCGCGGAAGGAATTCTGGTCACGGCGGCAATCCGGGACATCAGCGTGCGCAAGACTGCGGAACAACATCTGGCACAGATGGAGGGCAGGTACCGGGGACTGCTGGAGGCGGCTCCGGATGCGATGGTGGTAGTTAACCAGGGCGGAGACATAGTGCTGCTGAACGTTCAAGCGGAGAAGCAGTTTGGATACCGGCGCGATGAACTGGTTGGGCAGAAAGTGAAGAACATCATTCCAGAAGGCTTTGCGGAACGGCTCATCGCGGACGGTACGCGAACCGCGGCGGAGGCGGTGGCGCAGCAGATCGGGACGGGGATTGAACTATATGGGCGGCGGAAGGATGGAAGCGATTTTCCGATCGAGATCATGTTGAGCCCACTGGAAAGCGCGGAAGGAATTCTGGTCACGGCGGCAATCCGGGACATCAGCGTGCGCAAGACTGCGGAACAACATCTGGCACAGATGGAGGGCAGGTACCGGGGACTGCTGGAGGCGGCTCCGGATGCGATGGTGGTAGTTAACCAGGGCGGAGACATAGTGCTGCTGAACGTTCAAGCGGAGAAGCAGTTTGGATACCGGCGCGATGAACTGGTTGGGCAGAAAGTGAAGAACAT
>Ga0206989_1086_pt2 | contig 16963 bp, 15 predicted proteins | sample Alteio_BWMinCont_10_FD_153276 | JGI IMG/M metagenome (GOLD analysis project Ga0206989, IMG submission 153276) | Enriched cells from forest soil in Barre Woods Harvard Forest LTER site, Petersham, Massachusetts, United States -... | ecosystem: Environmental > Terrestrial > Soil > Temperate forest >...
CTCCTGCGAACATCGCGCCCGTGGTGGCAATCGACAAGTAAGAACCCGTGGCGAAGGCCAGAGACCGGACGCCAAGAATTTCTACGGCAATGACCAGCGCAACTCCCATCAGCACGAGCCGCCAAGGCAACCTCTGATTCAAGATGCCGCTGATGACCGTAGCCATTAGGCGCGCCTGTGGAGCTGGCGCAGCGTCGCTTCCGATGCCTTGCACCCACTGAATCTCGATTTGCTTCGTGTCGCGGTCGTAGAGAAATTCGCCGTCGGGAATTTCGTGCGAGCCGAGCGAGTTGATGAGGACGTACGTTTTGCCGCGACGCACGAAGGAATCTCGCTCGACCTTCACGCCCGTTGGCAATGCCTGAATGTTAAGAGGAATTGGCGTGGGGACGTACCGCTCCAGGCCCGTATTCATAAGGTTGAGAGTGGCGCCGATGGCGAAGGTTGAGATCGTGACGCCTACGAGCAGCCCCATCTGCTGCCAGAAGGGTGTGGAGCCCACGAGATAACCGGTCTTGAGGTCTTGCGAAGTGGCGCCGGCAATCGCTGCAGCGATACACACGATGCCGCCGATCATCAACGCGAGCACGGAATATTTCGGCGCCGTCCACCCCGCCACAAAAAAGATTGCGCACGTGGCCATGAGGGTCGCGATGCTCATGCCGCTGATGGGATTGGAGGAATTGCCGAGCAGTCCGCTGATGCGCCCTGCCACGGTTACAAAGAGAAATCCGAACACCACCACGAAGATTGCGGCGAAAAGATTCTGGTACCAGTAGGATTGCGCGCCTTGCACCGGAAAGAATGTCAGAAGTACGAGGATCATGGCCACGATGACGATGGAGCCGACAATGACCCAGCGCATGGGAACATCGCGGTCGATGCGAGAAGCGGAAGTTGCTTCGCCCGCTCCCTCCGCGCGCACATCTTTGAGGCCGGCTCGAAGTGCGGAAACGATCGTGGGCAGAGTGCGGAGTAGAGTGATGAGCCCAGCAGCCGCAACGGCTCCCGCTCCCATGGGGCGAATGTAACTGCTCCAGATCTGATCGGGCGTCATTTGCGGGATAGGAATCGTCGATGGGTAAATCGGAGTATTGCCCGCGAGCTGCCCGTAGAACTTGATGGCGGGCATCATCACAAGCCAGGAGAAAATGCCGCCGGCGAAAAGAATTCCAGCGACGCGCGAACCAATAATGTACCCGACGCCCAGATATTCAGAAGTGATGTTCATGCGAAAGCTGGCGCCAGGGAACCAGTTCGGGCGCGACTCAGGCAGTTCCGTCCAGGCGAGGCCGATCTTCATTAGAAAGGTGTAAACGCCTCCGAGGCCGAGCCCCCAAAAAACGCGGCCTGCGAACGATCCGCCGCGCTCTCCTGCCACCAGCACGTCAGCACAAGCCGTGCCTTCCGGAAACGCGAGGTTGCCGTGCTCCTTTACGATCAGTTGGCGGCGCAGCGGCACCATGAAGAGCACGCCCAGCCATCCGCCCAGCAGCGCCAGCGGAAAAATCCGCCAGAACGTAAACTCCGATCCGAACCCCAGAAAAATCAGCGCCGGAATCGTAAACATGACTCCCGCCGCCAGCGATTCCCCCGCCGACCCCGTGGTCTGCACAATATTATTTTCGAGAATCGTCGAGCGCCCGAACGCCCGCAAAATACTGATCGACAGCACCGCGATGGGGATCGACGCCGACACCGTCAGCCCCGCCCGCAATCCCACATACACGCTCACCGCGCCAAACAGCAATCCAAACAGCGCGCCCAGTATCACCGCGCGGACCGTAAATTCCTTCACGCTTTCTTCCGCCGAAATGTACGTCCGAAATTCTCCTGGAGGAGCCGTGGAACTCCATGGACGATCGCTCACTGAATCCTCCCTGTTTGCCGCTCGAATTTTAAGTGTTGCCCCTGTGCGGCGGGATTATGCCGTAAATCAGTGCTCGGTGGGTAGAAGTTCCGCAGCCGCTCTTCTCACGACGCGCCAATGCCAACGCTCAACGCGCTCAAGCCGGACTCTTCTCCGGCCACGTAATCTGTCCCTTGCGCCGGTACGCCAGATTCACGATGTGCCCTGCCCGCGCCGCCGCCACGCCCGTTTCCACCGGCGCGTTCGGCTCTTTCCGGCTCTTGATGCACTCAAAAAAATTCTGCATGTGGTCGATCGTCCCGTCGCGAAAGCTCTCCGCCCGCAGCACCGGATTTTCTCTCCCCGACACGCCCTCGCGATACACGCCAAACCCGCTCCGGTTCAGCTTCATCGTCGCGTCCGTTCCGCGGAATTCCAGCCCGCCGTCGTCAATCGACGACGCCATCATCCCCTCATACACTACGTCGAACCCCGCATACCGCAGCGCCGCCTGCACCGTGTCGGGACAATCCCACTGCTCGAAAATATATTTGTCCGCCAGCATCTGCGCCTCGCGCGGCTGGTCCACTTTCATCGCCCAGTGCACCACGTCGATCCAGTGCGTAAACAAATCCGTCATCGCTCCGCCGCCAAAATTCCAGAACCAGCGCCATCGGTAAAACTTCTCTTCGCTGAACGCCTGCTCTGGCGCCCCGCCCAGCCATTGCTTCCAGTCCAGCGCCTGTAAGTCGGTCGGCTTGCCGCCCGCCATCCACGCCCTGTAGTTCTGCCACCAATACGTCCGCACCTGTGGCACGCGCCCCAGGCTCCCTCCCTGAATCAGGTCCACCGCATCGCGAAAGTGGCTCCAGCTCCGCTGCTGCATCCCGCATTGCAAAATCTGTTTGCCCTTGCGCACCGCCCGCGTCAGCGTCTCGCCTTCCTCCAGCGTGTGTGTCACCGGCTTTTCCAGGTAAACGTCTTTCCCCGCCGCCAACGCGTCCACTGCCATCCGCACATGCCAGTGATCCGGCGAAGCGATAAAAACCGCGTCGATCTCCTTCGCCAGCACTTCGCGATAGTCCCCGTGCGTCGTCGCCATCCCCTTCGATCGCTCTTTGACCGCGTCCCGCCGCGGCCCATACACGTCGCTCACCGCCACAATCTGGTACGTCCCTGCCTTGTCCGCCGCATTCAGCAGGTCGTTCATCCGCCCGCCCGCTCCCAGCACTCCAATGCGCAACGTATCGTTAGCCCCCAGCACGCGCGTTGACGCCAGCGCCGTCAACCCGCCCGCTATCAAAAAACTTCGCCGATCCGGTGGATATCTCATGCCGCCCATCTTAACCCCATTCCCCCTCCTTTGTAGGGGCACAGCATGCTGTGCCCATCTTGCCCTTCTCCTCTGTGCCCTCTGCGTCTCTGTGGACTCTGTGTAGATTCCTTTTCTTTCCTTTCGCCATGAACGTCGCTCAAGCCTGCAAAGTAAGCCAATTCTAGATTTGACTTACATCCGATTCTAAAGTATACTTTCCTCCAGTAGGCCAACTCATGAAAACCGAAGTCTCCACCGTCACTACCAAAGGCCAGCTCGTCATTCCCGCAAAGCTCCGCCGCAGATACGCCATCCGCGAAGGTACCCAAGTCGCCTTCCTCGAGGAAGAGAACCGCCTGGTCCTCCAGCCCCTCACACCGGAATTTGTCCGCAGCCTCCGCGGCTCCCTAAGAACTGGCCCATCCGCGCTGAAAATTCTTCTTGACGACCGTAAACGCGAGCGCGAGCTATGAAGCCCCTTAAGCCATGAAGCGAGTCGTTCTCGACGCCAGCGCTGTTATGACCTTCTTCGAAAACCGCCCCGGCGCGGACAAGGTCGAGGAACTCATCCATCTCGGCGTTGCGGGCAAACGGCAGCTGCTAATGTCCGTAGTCAACTGGGGCGAAGTCTACTACTCCACCTGGCGCGCCCACGGCCCCGGCGTTGCCCGCAAAATCATCGAAGACATAAGCCAGCTCCCCATCGAAGTCGTCGACGCCAACCTCGACTTGACCCGCGCCGCCGCCGAACTTCGCGCCGGCCAGAAACTCCCCTATACAGACTGCTTCGCCGCCGCCCTGGCCGCCCAGCGCAAAGCATCCCTCGCCACAAGCGACCAGGACTTCGCCGCCGTCGAAAAACAAATCGACATCCTCTGGACCATCGCGTAGCTGCCGAACCACAGATGGGGGCTAACTTCTAACCAAGCCCACCCAGCGGACGTCCGGTCTGGGTGCACTGACGACGCATGTGGATTAGCAGGTCGTTCATCCGCCCGTCTGCTATCAAAAAACTCCGCCGATCCGGTGGATATCTCATGCCGCCCATCTTAGCCATTCCCGCCTCCCGCGAAAGTGGCACGTCGCCTTAACCAGCTTGTGAAGCCGGATGGTCCTCGCGCCTTAGCCGAACGGCTGTGATAATGTTTGTGCCACCATGCCCGACTGGTCAAAACTCCACACCTACGGTGAACAGCCCTGGAAGAGTTTTGAAGAGCTGTGTTATCAGATTGCGTTCCGCCTATTCTCCGCCAAGGGCGAGATGACCCGCATCGACGACTCGGGGGGAGGAGACGGAGTCGAATTCTATCTCACCTACTCAAACGGACAGCAAACTGGCTGGCAGGCTAAGTTTTATTACCCTCAGCCAAGATTAAGCCCTGACAGAAAACGGCATATCACGGAGTCCCTCCTTAGGTCGCTGAAGAACCACCGAAAATTAAAGAAATGGATTCTGTGTACACCTGCGGCCTTTACCCAGGACGAGCAGAAGTGGTTTAAATGAAAGCTTCAGAAGACTGCCGGAAAAGTGCGTCTCGAACATTGGGATACCAGCAAAATAGACGCGATGCTAACAAGCCCCGAAATGGCAGGAATTAGGCTTAATTTTTTTGGCACTCTCGAATTCACGCCCGAATGGTTCCGGAGCCGGGTCGAAGGTCAGTTACGAAACGTCAGGGACAAGTACGATCCCCTACTCCACACCGAAGGTCCTGCTGACCTGGCAGCCCACACGCTGGTGGGGGACAAGCCCTTCCTGGAAGAACTGGCCCGGCTCCAAGAAATATACCACCAGTATCGCCGGGCGGGTGGCGAAGAGACTAGCAGCAGGGGGTGCAGTTGGTTTTGATTTATTCTTGGGGGGGTGCCGCACCCTTCGGTTTTAAGGGTGCGGGTTTTGATTCTCTCTGTCTCCTTGCATCGTATCTATCCCAATTCTTCCTTGTCCTCTCCCCGCATAGTGCGTCCAACTGCTCCACGGCCAGTCTTACGGATGCTGTACCAACTTTCTTTGCACCGGATTGGCGTGCATATACTCCAGCTTTTCCTTCAGCTTTTTCTCGCTCCACACATTGAAATCATAAAACCGTCGCTGCCAAAAATGTGCTCCTTCCGTCTCGCCACCATCGAATGGCAAAGACAACTGGGCACTAATCGACACCTTTCGTTTCGTCAGAAGAGCCCGCGCCACCTTCTGCTTCAGCACTTGCAGAATCTTGGAAGGATTTTTCTTCGCGGGCTCACTCAACAGTAGATGCACATGCTCAGGCATTACGACGTATCCGACCAGACGGAAGGCATGTCGGTGGCGAACTTCATCCAGTATCTTTACAAAACGGTCCCGCGCCCGAACCGTTCCTAACAGTGGCCTCCTCCGATAGCAACTGAACGTAACAAAATGCAGATCGCCTTGTCCGTAGTGCCGCTTGAGAGGATTGCGCATCGGAGAAAAACCAAAACCCGCACCCTTAAACCCGAAGGGTGCGGCACCCCACGTAGCACCCTCGGCGAAGTGCCGAAGTGGTACGCTAATCCAGTGCGCCTCTCCCATGAACAAAAACTTTCTCTTCGCCGCCCGCCGTGGGGCAAATCTTCAAAGGTATTGGTACCACGGACAGCCAAGGCCTTAAGCCCCGCGCTACATTTGGGCGGAAAGTTCGTGGGGGTTGCAGGATGGGTTCTGTTGGCCAAAGATGCTTATGAGGCAGGTAAGACATGCAACGCCCCAAGCGACTAACGGCGGGGCCGGAATCCTCCGATACCGCGACAGACCCACGAAGAGTACTTGCGGCATTCGCTGTGTTGCTTTACACGTTTTTGTGGCTGACACAGTCGATTCTAACACGCGACTTTTGGCTGAAGGATCTCTTCCGGCCCCTCCTTCCAAACTGGGCTCTATTGGCGGTGGCATTCACCACCCCAATCACTTGCGTCCTCGTCGGCCTGCGCTCCATTCCGTGGAAAACGAGTTTATTAGCCTCGTTTGTCCTTTCGATCCAAGGGGCTCTTTTTGGGTTAGTGGGCGAAAAATATCGCTTCGTCCAAGGCGCAGTCACACTGTTTGTTTATGTTGAGGCGTTTGTCATACTTCCGCGTTGGAACCGCCGAATCGAGTCTGGAAAGGGCGACGGAACAGTTTTGCACCTAAGATGAAACACAACCGGGAGACATACGGAACGTCTTCCCGTTTTTAACATCTCCACAGCCGTATCAAATGAGTTAGCCCCGCCCAACCCCTTATAATCCTTCAACTTCCGCCATCCTCATTCGAATACAAACTCAGTAATCAAAATAGCTATTGACAATCAGTAACTTTCGTGCTATCATTCCCCATGATCGCCGCCAACCCTGCTCCGTCCCTCTTTCCTTCCTCCGTGAACTCTGTGTCTCTCTGTTTAGCCCTCTCTTTCCGCCCATCCACTTTACAAACCCGGGGTGGCACTTCCCCACGGTACCGACCGACCTTAAACCACCCCCTCAAACGCTACTCCACGATTCTTCCTCTTTCTGTCGGCTGTCAGCTCTCAGCTGTGAGCTCCCCTATCAACCGCCTCTTTGTCTTTTCCCCCTTCAACTTTAAACCGCCTGCCCTGAGCGGAGTCGAAGGGTCGACTGTCGACTTCCTTAGTGCTATCTCCTTTAGAATCCGCACTTACGCAAAACGCGCCCGCAACCCCTTTATAATGAACACTTCCAAAAACACAGCACTTAAAGTCCTTTAGAATGAACACTTCCAAAAAAAACGGGGAGGGGGACTCGCTCCATTCACGACTCACCACTCACTACCCACGACTCACTTCCTTTCCCTTGAAACCCCAACCCCAAATGGCGCATCTTTACCTATGTACATGCAAGAAAGGCCCGGCGGCCCGGGAACCCAGGTATTCACCATGCGCCGCTTCTTGATTGCTGTCGTTTCTCTCGCGGCTCTCCCCGCGATCGTTTCCGCCCAGCGCGGAGGCATGGGAGCCGGAATGGCCCGCCCCGCAATGGCTGCTCCTGCCCCCCACGTCGCCATGCACGCCGCTCCCACCAGCAGCGCGAGTCACGTAAGTTCCCCCAGCCACTCTTACGCGGGTTATCCGCGTTTCGTGCGCACGCGCTCCGGCGCGATCGTTGCTCGCACATCTCCTCGCCCAGGCACTCCTGTTCGCAGCAATGGCTCCGTGGGCTCTGGCAGGCCTCTGCGTTCGCAGGACATCGTCCCCGGTCTAGGCTTCGATTACGCGCATCTCGCCGCCACGCATCCCAATGGAATTCACGATCGCAACCGTAATCGCGGATTCAACAACGCGTTTTTTCCACTTTTCTTTGGCGGCGGATTCGGTTTCCCTATCTTTCCTGACGATGTAGAGGACGCTCCTGCCACCGAAGCGCAGCAAGTCGACACCGCGCAATATGAACCTTCACAGCCGGCAAGAAGGCCCGGCGACTACGACACGCGTCAATACCGCCCGCCCGTCGCTTCGCCGTCGCAAGACGTCGCCGAGCAGCCCGTCGAACCTTACGTCTTCGTTCGCCGCGATGGCACAGTCTTTTTTGCAACCGCCTACGCCTGGGAAAACGGCACGCTCCGTTACATTACCGCCGAAGGGCTGCGCCGAACCGTCACCTCCGACAAGCTCGACCTCGACGCCACCCAACAATTCAACGAACAGCGCGGCCTGACCTTCCGCTTTCCCGCGTAGAGTGAACAGTGAGTAGTGAGAAGGAAAAACGAAAAACGAAAAACGAAAAACGAAAAACGAAAAACGAAAAACGAAAAACGAAAAACGACCAACCCAGCTAGCGTGTTCTGCCGCTTTTATTTTTTCACAGGCTCGGGCATGACATATCCCGAAACAGCAGGCAACCCAGCACGCTCAAGCTGCACCGTAGTGTGGTCAATCTTGAATTCCTTCGCCGCTTTTTCCTGAATCGCCCGCAGCAACCTCTCGCACTGATCCAAATGCATATCCGGAATCCGCGCATGCAGACTCAGCGCGTTATGCCCGCCACCAAGTGACCAAATGTGTATGTCGTGCACTTCCTGCACGCCCTCCACGGTGAGGATCGCCCGCGCCACTTCCTCCACGCGCATTTCTCTCGGCCTGCCTTCGAGAAGGATGTGTGTCGATTCGCGAAGAATGCCGATGCTGGACCAGAGAACGAGGAGGCCGATGGCGATGCCGAGAAGCGGATCGATCCAGAGAGCGCCGGTAATGCGAATGGCGACGGCGCCAACGATGATGGCGATGTTGGAAAGGGCGTCTCCGAAATTGTGGACGAGTATGCTGCGGAGATTCAGGTCGCCGCGTCCGCGGACCAGAGCGAGAGTGATGCCGCCATTTACCGCAAGGGCGGCGAGGGAAGTCCAAATCATCCAGCTTTCGACGACGTGGACGGGAGAGCGGAAGCGTTCAAACGCTTCGTAGCCCAACCAGACAGAGAGCAGAACTAGGAGAATGGCGTTGGTGAAAGCGGCGAGGATGCCGGCGCGATGGTAGCCGTAGGTTTTTTCGGAGTCGGCAGGGCGCGCGGCCCAGCGCATGGCCAGCCAGGAGATGCCGAGAGCGGGAACGTCGGAGAGATTGTGGACAGCGTCGTTTAGCAAGGCGACAGAACGGCCGAGGATTCCGCCAAAGATTTCGGCGACGACCAGGCCGAGAGTGGCGACCATGGCCCAGCCGAGGACGGATGAGCGCAGGGGTGGGTGGTCGTGATGGCTGTGAGAATGCGGGTGATGCACGTGGCCGTCGTGGTGGCCGTGCTCGGGGTCGTGGTCGTGACTATTCGAATCGTCGTGCATGCCGTCCATCTGCTCTATTTTACGCGCCTTAGCTGTCGCGCGCAGCCCGGGTCAAACGAGTCAAAAGCGCACAGGCAGGTTGTGCTCAGTGCCATTTTGCAGCAAATGCGTACTGGCTGAATATGCTCAGTGCCGTTTCGCAGCAAAAAAGCGCACAGGCAAGAGTGCCTGTGCTACCAGTGGGAAGTTTGACACGTCCTTGTTGCGAATTCATTGACGCATTTGGGCTTGGCTGCCAACATCGAACTAGCTTCCCATCCGCTTGTCTGGCGGCGGGAATGGCCTGCGCGCAAAGTGTGCGCCGAGGGACATGACGGCTCCCATCGCAAAATTAAGTTTCTGGGGTGTTCGCGGGTCGACGCCGACGGTGGATCCTGCCACCTGGCGATTCGGCGGGAATACGCCTTGCCTTGAATTGACGGCGCCGGACGGGACGCAATTTATTCTGGATTGCGGGACGGGGCTGCGCATGCTGGGGAACCGCTGGGGAGCGCCGAATAGCGGCGGAAATTCCGATACGCATATTTTCGTGACGCATTATCACTGGGACCACATTCAGGGGATTCCATTTTTTTCGCCGCTCTACGCCGAGAATAATGAGTTTCATTTTTATAGTTTTCGTTCGAAATTTCTGGGGCGCGACAGTTTGAAGCAGGTTTTTGAGGCGCAGATGGCGCTGCCATATTTTCCGGTGGACATGTCCGCGATGAACGCGAAGAGGAAGTTCAAGGAAGTGGAAGGCGGAGACTCGTTCACGATTGGCGAAAACAAAATCACGGCGAAGTGGCTGAACCATCCGCAGGGCTGCCTGGGGTTTCGCATCGAGACGCCGGCGGGGACAGTGGTTTATGCGACGGACAACGAGCCGGGGGATACGAAGCTGGACGAGAGTTTGCGGGAGCTGGCGGCGGGCGCGGACATATTTATTAATGATGCGCAATTTACGCCGGAGCAGCTGAAGACGACGCGGAAGGGCTGGGGGCATTCGTCGTGGCAAGAAGGGGTGAAGTTGGCGCGTGAAGTTGGCGCGAAGACTCTGGTCTTGTTTCATCACGATCCGGACTCGACGGACCGCATGGTGGATTTGATTTTGCGGCAGGCGCGGGAAGAGTGTGATTCGGTGTTTGCGGCGAGCGAAGGCATGGTAATTACGCTGGGGGCGACGGGAGACAATGTGCAGGCGCACATGCCCGGGGCGCGGACGTCCTTGCGGCGAGAGGCACAGTTTCGCGCGAAGGTTTCGGGAGTGACAGAAGACGGGAAAGAGTTTCAGGAAGAGACGGTGGTGCGGGATATTTCGCTGCAAGGCGCGCTGATTTCGCTGCAAAACCTGCCGCAGCTGCAATCGGAGTTGCAGGTGACGATGCAAACGCCGGGGGAGAACGGATCGCAATCGTCGATGCGGTTGAAGGGGTACGTGGTGCGGATCGATGAGGGAACGGAGAAGGGGCAGGTGGCGGTTGGCGTAGTTTTTACGGATTAATTTCCAAGAACAATCCTACAATCTCTGCACAGGAGGCTTGTAAGAAAACGAAGGACCCACCCTTTGCATAAAGCAAACCCGCAAGGATGGGCCACCCCCGTCAGAAGAAGAGAAAGTCGAAACCTCTTCGGTGAGCTAAGGATGTTCCACCCGCCCAAGTGGAAGTTTAGCAAAGCACTGTGCGGCGAATGGGTGCACTTGGTGGCTGTCGAACACCGCGTGCTGGTCTACTACTGCGCCACCCTGTTCCGGGAAATCGACCTTCGGGTCCAATGCTCGACGATCGTCGAGCATTGGATCCCCCGAAACCCGTCCTTTGTCTTGATAGCTCGATAAGAGCGTTTGCGACAATTTCCAAAAAATTCCCCATTACGATAATGCACAAAAGAGAACATGCGAGGGCTACTCTCCTTGACAACTTAGGAGAGACGGTCCTAGACTCCTAATCACCTTAGGAGGGAACGTGACGGGCCAAGCCCAACTTCTACCTGGAACTCTCGATCTCCTCATTCTGAAAGCCGTCTCCCTCGGCCCCCTCCATGGCTACGGAATTCTTCTGCGCATCGAGCAAATTTCTCGCCGCGCCCTGCTCATCGAACAGGGCGCGCTCTATCCGGCTTTGTTTCGCCTGGTCCGACAGGGACTACTGACGGCAAATTGGGGGACTTCCGACAACAATCGTAGGGCCAAATTCTATGAGTTGACTGCGGCAGGCCGGAAACGTCTGCGGCAGGAAGCGGACGACTGGAATCGTCTCGTTGCGGCCATGGGTGCCGCTCTTGGTGCGCAGCCGGAGGAAGTATGAAATTCCTGACCTGGCTTCGACTTCACCTTTCCTCCCCTTTTTATAGCAAGCACATTAATGCCGAGATCGATGAGGAGATGCGTTTACACATCCAGAATCGCGCGGAGGATTTGGAACGCTCCGGACTGTCGCGAAGTGAAGCGGAGAGGCGTGCGCAGGTTGAGTTTGGCGGGGTGGAGCGATTTAAGGAGGAAGTGCGCGACGCGCGATGGGAGACTCACGTCGAAAACGTGTTGCGTGATTTTCGGTATGCGGTGCGGAGCCTTGCGAAGGACCGAAGGTTTACGTTTGTGGCGGTGTTTGCGCTGGCGTTGGGGATAGGAGCGGCGACAGTTGCGTTCAGCGCCTTCTACAATTTGCTGTTCAATGCATTTGCAGCGAAGGAAGCAGAGCGGTTGGTCGTCTTGTCGATGCAAAACGCAGAAGCGGGCGGACATCCCGAGTTCGACTTAACGCCCATCAGCGGTACGCTGTCGGACCTTGATGCGATTCGCAGTCAGAACGAGGCGTTTGAGGATGTCATCGGCTTTGGACGCGGGATCGAGTTGCTGAACGACGAGAAAGGCAATCGCCAGGTCTACGTGGGGCATGTAACGGGGAACGCGTTTGACTTTTACGGAGTGCCACCGCTGCTGGGCCGCGGACTTATTCCTGCAGATGCGAAGCCGGCAGCTGTTCCGGTCTTTGTAATGAATTACGGAACCTGGATGGGAGAGTTCGCCGGAGATCCAGGGATCCTGGGGAAAAAGTTCTTATTGAAGGGCAAGCCGCGAGCGCTTGTTGGCATTATGCCGCCCCGATTTCAAGCGTTCGGAGCGATGAACCAAGTCTGGGTGCCGATTACGGACGCGCGCGGAGCGGGAGGAAAAGAACGGGAGGAATCGTTCGGCACCGTGATGGCGCGGTTAAAGCCGGGAGTGAACATCGGCGAGGCGTCGGCGGAGCTGGACGTGATTGTCAAGCGAATCGCGAAAAACAAACCCCAGGAATTTCCGAAACATTTCACAGCGCGAGTGCAAACAGCGACCGATTTCATGATGGGGCCGTGGGGCATCGGGAGCGCAGGCGGGCCGGAGACGGAACACTTCGACATCAGGCACATGTTGTATGACTTGCTGGCGGGCGTGATGATGCTGCTTCTGATTGCGTGCAGCGGCGTGGCGAATTTATTGTTGTCGCGAGGCGCGGCGAGAGAAAAAGAGATCGCGGTGCGCACGGCGTTGGGCGCATCGCGCTGGCGCCTAGTCCGGCAATTGCTGGCCGAGAGCGCTGTATTGGCAATTGCGGCGTGCGCGGTGGGATGCGCTTTTGCTTATTTCGGGATGAGGGTGGTAGCCGCGGCTATTCCGCACAAAGGGTAGAGCGCCGGTGGCGAAGCGGTGATCGGATTGGATACGACGGTTTTGTTTTTTACGCTGGGCGTCACGGTGTTGACGACGCTGCTTTGCGGGTTGGCTCCTGCGATTCATGCTGTCGGACGGGATGTGCAGCCGATGTTGACGGGCAGCGGGCGCGGGACGGGCGGGAATTTCCGTCATGGAAAGTTTCGTGCGGGATTGGTGATCGTGGAAGTAGCGTTGTCGATCGTGCTTCTGACGGGTGCGGGGCTGATGATTCGGAGTTTCTACGAGCTGACACACATCGATTTGGGATTCAATGCGAAGAATCTGTTCTTTGCGCCGGTGGGGGCGTGGGGAAACAAAGCGACGCCACAACAGCAAGACCAAACGAAGAGAATCGAGGAAGGATTGAAGGCCATACCCGGCGTGACGGATCTCGTGGTGAACAACTCGCTGCCGGGCTACAACCCGGGAATGCGCTTTGAAACAAGGGTGCCGGGTTCAGAGCGATTCGAGAGGATTGGATTTGATGGCTGCAGCGAGAATCTTTTGAGTGCGCTGGAAATGCAAATGGTAACCGGCAGGTGGCTTTCGGCAAGTGAAATTGATGAGGCGCAGCCGGTGGCGGTCATCAATCAAACGATGGCGGCGCATTTCTTCGGCGGAGAGAATCCGCTCGGGCGACAAATCGAGGCGAAAGGCTTCGATGAGAAAGCAGAGCCGGCGCGCGATGTCCATTTTCAAGTCATTGGCGTGGTGCGCGATGCGAAGAACTTCGGGCCGCAGGTGCCAGTGCTGCCTATGGCGTTTGTTCCGTACACCATTCGTGGAGGACTGCTGTTCTATCTCAAGACGAAAGGCGATCCTGCATTCTTGATGAATCCGGTGCGGCAAGCCGTTTGGGCAGTGGAGCCAGACGCGGTTTTTTCTCCTCAGATGGGTCCGTATCTCAAAGTTTTTTACGATTTGACGTACTCCACGCACGAATTGGGATTGACAACGTTCACGGGAGTGGCGGGGATAGCGCTTTTGTTGGTGGTGATTGGTGTGTTCAGCGTGATGGCGTACACGGTGACACTGCAGACGCAGGAGATTGGAGTGCGGATGGCGCTGGGAGCGCAGCAAGGCGAGATATTAAGGATGGTGCTGCAGAAGGGTTTTGTGCTGCTGGCTGCAGGGATTTGTATTGGGCTGCTTGCGAGTTGTGGGTTGACGCGATTTTTGGCGAGCCAGATTTGGGGAGTTTCGCCGACGGATCCGTGGACGTTTGGGGCGGTGGTGGGGCTGGTGGTGACAAGCGGGCTAGTTGCGTGCGTGCTGCCGGCGCGACGAGCGGCGAGAGTCGATCCTTTGGTGGCGCTACGGTACGAGTGAAGGTGCTGGAGACTCCGGGGAATAGTGGGACGGGCGATGCGCTGGAAAATTACTCGCAGCGCAGAGCGACGACGGGGTCGACGCGCATGGCGCGACGCGCTGGAATGTAGCACGCGGCGATGGATACGATCATCAAGAGCATGGCGACGGCCGCAAAGGTCAGCGGGTCATGCGGACTTACGCCGAAGAGCTGACTGGCCATGAGGCGCGTGAGTAGCAGCGCGGCGCCGATGCCTATCGCGACGCCAAGCAGCGCCAGCAGAGCTCCCTGCCCAATTATGAGGCGAAGCACATCGCGGGGTTGCGCGCCAAGCGCGACACGCACACCGATTTCGTGAGTGCGCTGTCCAACCAGGTAGGAAATGACGCCGTAGATTCCAATGCAGGCGAGGGCCAGCGCCAGAGCCGCGAAAACGCCGAGAAGAAGCATCGAGAGTCTCCGCGCGGCGAAGGAATTGGAGACAACTTCGTTCATGGTCTGGACGTTGTAGACCACCTCGCGAGAATCGATTTCGGCGACGGCGCGGCGAACGGAGTCCATGACCGCAGTGGGATCGCCTTCGGTGCGCAGAACGACGGCGACGGCGTTTGCGGCGAGCGGCATCAGTTTTTCGGGCAACTGCATGAAGGGATAATCGAATTGCGCCTCGATGGCCGATTTTGCGTCGGCGTCGAGCCCCCACTGCTTTACGTGGCCGACGACACCGACGATTTCGGCTTCCACTTCAAAACCGGCGAGATGAACGTGTTTGCCGACGGGATCTTCGTTGGGAAAGTAAGTGCGCGCGAAGATATCGTCGATGTCGATGACTATCGGGGCATTTTCGTCGTCCTGCGGGGTGATGAAGCGGCCGCGTTCGAGGGTGACGCCCATGGCTTGCTGGAAGCCGCTCTCCACGAGATAGAACATGGCTTGAGACATCTCGGGAAGGTTGGCGGGCTTGGGCTGACCGTCAATCCAAAAAGGCTCGGAGGAATTGTGAATCATGGGGCGAGAGCCGAGGGTGACGGAAACGGCTTGGACGCCGGGGATGGCATGCATTTTATCGTCGAAGTGGCGAAGACGGGCGCGCGTTTCGGCAGAGTTGGTTGAAGGTGCGGCCGGGAGAGACAAACTAAAGGTGATCGCGTGGCTGGGATTGAAGCCGGGATTGACGCGCCAAAGAGCTGCAAGGCTACGAAGCATGAGTCCTGCGCCGACGAGGAGAACGAGAGCCATAGCTACTTCAACGACAACGAAAACTCCCTGCAGACGGTTGCGCGCGCCGCTTAAACCGCGGCCACTCTCCTTGAGGATCTCCTCGAGATTGACGCGTGAAGTCTTGAGAGCGGGAGCTAAGCCAAAGACAATCCCGGCAAACAGCGAGAGCGCGAGGGTGAAGAGCAGGACGCGCGAGTCGAGCGCGACTTCATTGGCGCGTGGCAAAGCGCCCGGTAAGGTGCCGAGCACCGCTTTGGTGCCCCAGACGGCGAGTAAAAGCCCCAGTGCTCCGCCAAAGCCAGCAAGCACGAAGCTCTCGGTGAGAAGCTGGCGAATGACGCGGCCCTGGCTCGCTCCAAGCGCCGCGCGAATCGCAAACTCGCGCGAGCGGGCCATCGAACGGGCCAGAAGAAGATTGGCAACGTTCGCGCAGGCAATCAGCAGCAAGAAACCAACCGCAGCAAGAAGCACAATCAAGAATGGCTGGACGTTGCCAACAATATCTTGCTTCATGGAAACGAGAGCGATGCCGACGGCTTTGTTGGCTTCCGGATAGGCCAGAGCAAGATTTTGGGCAATGCCGTCCATTTCGGCCTGGGCTTGCGCTAACGAGGCGGTTGGTTTGAGGCGGCCGATTCCGTGCGAGCTGACGTCGACGCGACGGTCGCGAAAGGAAGCGTTGTTCCACTGGCCGATGGGAGTGTAGATATCGCGGTCGCGGCCATAGAACGTGAAGCCAGCGGGAATCACGCCGATGATCGTGTAGGAAGTGCCATTCAAGATCATCGATTTTCCGGCGATGTCGAGCGAAGAGCCAAATTTGCGCTTCCAAAAGCCACCGCCCAGGATTACGACCGGAGCGGCGCCTGGATGATCGTCATCGGGGCGAAAGGTGCGGCCAAGAACAGGGGCTACGCCGAGGGTCGCGAAAAAATCCGCGGAGATCATGTATCCGCTGAGTCGTTCGGCTTCACCGATGCCGGTGAAGTTGTAATCCTGGTTGCGATAGATGGCCATGGAAGAAAACGTTTGCGAGTCGCGCTGCCAGTCGAGGAAATTCAGGTAGGAGATTGGCGCTTGCTCGAATCCGGTTGATTTTCCGTAAAGCGCGACGAGTTGGCCAGAGTGCGGATATGCCAGAGGATTGAGGAGCACGCCATTGACGACCGAGAAGAGAGCGGTGTTCGCGCCGATGCCAAGAGCCAGAGTGAGTATAGCGATGGCGGCAAACCCCGAATTCTTGCCCAACATGCGAACGGCGTACTGCAGATCTAGCAGCAAGTCGCGAACCCGGTTTACCCGGCGCACGCCTCGATATTCACTTTGGAGCTCATTACCACCACGCATTTTGTCCTTCATCTCTTGAAACAAATCGCCCAAGTACCAGCCTGGGTGGCGGAGAGTAGGGTGCAACGAATTTCGCCGGCGAGCAAGAGGGCAGATGTTTTTATCGATAGGAAGCTGGGGACGTCACACTGCGCTACAATCATGGCCTGATGACCACGAATAGTACGCGAACGGCGAATTTTGTTCCGGCGAGTTCATTAGATAAGAGAAAGCCGTCGAAGATGGCGCTGATCCGCGGGATGGTGCGGCAGGCGCCGTTTGTGGCGAAGAATTTTGGGCTTTATTTTCGGAATGGCTGGCGGCGGAACATTTTGCATACGAATGTGGTGGCGCCGTATGCGGTGACGTTTTATGTGACGCATAAGTGCAACCTAGCGTGTTCGTATTGCACGCAGAAGGAGCCGGATATTTTTAGCGATGAGTTGACGACAGGAGAGACGATCCGGCTATTGAAGAGAATT
>Ga0206989_1089_pt1 | contig 16661 bp, 15 predicted proteins | sample Alteio_BWMinCont_10_FD_153276 | JGI IMG/M metagenome (GOLD analysis project Ga0206989, IMG submission 153276) | Enriched cells from forest soil in Barre Woods Harvard Forest LTER site, Petersham, Massachusetts, United States -... | ecosystem: Environmental > Terrestrial > Soil > Temperate forest >...
CGAAGATTGCCCCTCCTTAAACAGTGCCCAAGAGACCTCCGATTCCGGTCTGCATGTACTCAGTCCCAAGGAAAGCCCCGAGGAGACCTCTGAAACCCACGCACCGGATGCAGCGGGCAGTTACTTCGACGCCAGCTCAACCCTCATCGCATCCCAGCCAAACGCTAATTCGGGTTTTCATTGGCGTCGCGCATTGCTGGAATCCTTCACTTTCCTGACGATTGAGCAGGGGTATGTAGTGCACTCTGACTTTTTCTGGGTGACGGTGGAAAATGGCGTGCCGTTCAATCACTACTGGCGTGACTACACCCGTTCGCTTTCGACGTGGGTGCATTCCGGGTGGAACGATGGCGACCCGAATTGGTACGGCTACGTCGGACATCCTATCCAGGGAGCGCTGACCGGCTTCATCCAGATCCAGAATGATCCCCACGGTGAAAAACTGGAGTTTTCCAGGACGAAGGCCTACTGGTGGAGTCGTCTTAAAGCTGGATTGTGGAATGCCGCTTACAGCACACAATGGAATCTTGGCCCCCTGAGTGAAGTGACTGGGGAGAAGTACGGCACAAAGGTGCGAGGACCATGGAACTACGACGGGTCATGGCCATGTCATCGACATTGCGTGACTGGCGTGGGGCAGATAGACATCGTGATGACGCCTCTTGGTGGTACCGGCTGGCTCATAGGGGAGGACTTTCTGGATAGGTTCATTGTGCGACGAGTAGAGCGTGCGACACCGAATCGTTTCCTGATCGATACGGTCCGTTGTGCCCTGAATCCAATTCGCGGAGGAGCCAACATGCTCACGGAGAACCGCCATGGTATCGCGCCTCCCGCGATACTCGAGAAGTAGGAATTCCGTTGGAAGGAAAAACGGCTTTCTCGCCCTCCGAGGTACAAACGATACCGGTTCCTCACCGTGGGGACGTGTTTCTTGGATACTCACATATGAGCGGGGACCCCCTATCCGGCGGAGCGGCAAGTGAGAGTGGCTGGAACGTGTCTGCGGAGAAGAAGCTCCTGCGATATTTTGGAGCTGTTGCTGATTTCAGCGGGCAAAGCGGCACTACGACTCAGCGTGGTTTCTTGTTTGGTCTGCGTGGCGGGACCTCCATCAGAAGGGTCCGCCCCTTTGCGCAGGCCTTGTTCGGGGCCGTGCAACTCCCTGAGAGTAACCATTACGCCTCGAAGCCAGTTACGTCTTTTGCTGAAGCCCTGGGGGTAGGAATCGATTCTCCCCTGACTCGTCTCCTTAGTTGGCGCGTTGAGGCGGACAATTTGATGACCTCCTTCGACGGCCATGTGCGACAAGACCTTCGGCTGTCCATCGGACCAGTTCTCAATTTCTAAAAGCTTGGTCATGCTGGAACAAGGAGTGGGAGGTGACGTTGTCGAGATTCGGTGCCGCAGGCTTTGTTCTGACCCTGACAATCGTGCTGTCTCATCATGCAGCTAACGCCCAAGAGCCTTTTCCTTCTGAAGGAGAGTGGGACATTAGTGTGTGGGTGGCTGGCGCAACCGGTGAAGAGACCAGCAACTCGTTTGCGCAAGCCCAGATTTCGACCGCGGGAGTATTTGTTGGACGATTTGTCACCGGTGAACTCGGTGGAAGTTGGCGCAGGGGCAGATTGGAGTACGGAGTCAACCTGGTTCCGGTACTTGCGCAATCAAGAACTCAAACTGTATACGGTGGCGGTTTTGAGCCTGTCGTACTCCGGTGGATGTCCAGCCATCGTCTAGGTCGCGGAGCACCGTATATCGAACTGGCTGGAGGCGGCGTATTTACGAGTGCAAATCTACCTCCTGGGCGCAATACTTCACCCTTTAACTTCACCGCCCGAGGTGGCGGGGGGATTCTTATCTTTACCAACGGGCGGCGGTCCTTGGATATCGGTTGCCACTGGATGCACGCTTCCAACGCCAATCTGGCTTCGTTCAATCCCGAATTCAACGGCATCCAGGTCAGCTTCGGGTACCATTGGTTAAAATAAGGACGCGATGAACACCCTATACCCAGCGATACCGAGTGGCGCTGTAGCGTTGATTTGGTGGTTCCTCACAACTGTCCTAAACATCGCCATTACACTCATTGACTTTTCGTGAACCTGCTCCATCATGTTTGTGCAATTTCCGTATCGAAATTCCGGGAATACAGCTCGCCGCCGAGTCATGCGGCGCGGGCCTTCGCAGAGGACAGGCACGCCGCAACTTCACGGAGGAGGTGCTCGTAGTCAGCAACTGTCGCCCGCTCCACGTGAATGCGAGCGCCCTTTACGCCTGCTTCTTGCGCCAACCTCTTGAACTCACTCTGAAGAAAAACTTCTAATTGCTTCGGTGTCAAGACGGCAATGGGAACAATAGAGGACTGGCCGGTCTCGGTCTCAACCCTCACGCAGTATGGAGATTCGGACTGTTGTGTTTCCGGACTCATGCGACACCCGCCTTTTCTGGAGTGACGAAAGTGGCAGGCAAGATCCTTAACATTCTAGCGCGTCCCGCCGCTCCGCGCGCGATTCGGTTCTCAAGGGTACTGATCTGATTTGACGGATCAGTACCTTCTCAAGTGGTGAAAAATCGCCTCTCTGACAATGTTGGCGGTGTCAAGTAGTTTTCGAGCACACTTCAGCATGCACTCGCAGAAGAGCGCCATTCAAGACTGGGCCGGCGAAATCGCGGGCGGATTGACCACGGTCACGGTGAATTAACCGTCCTCATTCAACTGGCCTAGGGAATTGAAAAATCTGCATGCCCGAAAGGGTACCGGCGGTTCGAATCCATTGCGCTCCGCCATGCAGTCTGGGTTGCAGAGAAACCCGGCTGCATTCCTCCGACAATCGCTCGAAAACGCCGCAATTCTGCGATTCTCGCCCCGGAACCGGACCGGAGAAAGTGCCCTGCTGACGGCCGCAGCCAAGCTTCGTGGCCATTTTCTCTGGAGGGCGATAAGGCAGTCTGGTTTCGACGAGCCCACTTGACGAATGTAATGCGATCACAAACCGCTCACTCGGCAAAAGCGCCTTGACTTTCCGCTCTCCTTGAGTCCATCTGCCTCGATTGCCTGCTATTTTTGTTGCCAGCCTTCGTAGGCATCAATCTGGTGTTCTGCAATAGCCTGAATGGTGCTTGTTGCGTTCTCATTGGCACTCCGCCGCCTCGCCGCAACGCGATGTTTTCGGCGATGCAGTTTCTCGGTCGTAGGAAGGAAGTATAAAACGGCATTGCTGTCGAAATCGCACTGGCACTCGTTGACCCTCAATGAGTGATATAGAGATTTATTGCCAACTGACCCGGCCAGGCAGCATACGCCAAGCGAAAGGAATTTCTTTAGACAACCGGCCATTATCTCGTGCCATCGAAGTCACCGAAAAGACTAACCCGCCAGCAGGAGCCGATCCCGATGTCAAAGCCCTTCACAATCCTTTGCCTCGGCGCAGCATTGAGCGCAGCGTCCGCTTCCGCGCAAGTTTCGCCGTCCACCGGTTCACAATCCAATCTATCGAGCGGCGGCCCAGTGGCTTACGTTTATGTGGCCAGCTCTCCCGGAAACGGAGAACCAAACGTTATTGTCGGATATTCTGCAAGTTCGAACGGCGCGCTCACTCCCATCCCCGGCTCACCCTTCCAGCAGAACGCCGGTTCCATGGCGGTGAACGGAAAATACCTCATGGCTGTGAACAATTCGAGCCCTCCGAATATTGACACTTTGCAGATCGGATCGAAAGGCGCGTTGACCTACTTAACTTCAACCCCGTGCGCTCAGACAAGTAACGGGTGCCTGACCGCATTCAACTTGTTCTTTGACCATACCGGCAGCGATCTTTACGTAATGTTGTTCGATGAAAATACCAATGACGACACGGAATCTTTCGCCGTGGATAAATCTTCGGGAACCCTCAACTATCTGGGTGACACCATCACCGGGGCGTTTCCAGGCGACTACACGGGCACATTTTTTATCGGCGATAACGTCTATGCATATTCGACCGATCAGTCTGGCTGCATGTACTACAACATTTACGGATTTCAGCGCGAGAGCAGCGGACTTCTCAACCTCCTCAACATTCAGTTCAATGTGCCGATGCCTCCCCCGGGAGTACGCATCTATTATCCGGACCTCACGGTGGCCGATCCCAACAACAATCTTGCGTTTCTTGAGCAGCCCGCCAATCCGCCTGGCTGTGCCGCTGGGCCTTTGCAGATCGCCGTTTACGCCGCCGACGCGAACGGCAACATCCACACGAACAGCACCTATAAGGATATGCCGGCGACCTTGATCCAAAGCCCTTATGACATGAAGATGTCGCCTTCGGGCCAACTGCTCGCCGTGGCGGGTCAAGAGGGTCTACAGGTCTTCCATTTCAATGGTGCAACTCCCGTCACCCATTACACGGGCTTGCTCACAAAAGATCCGATCCTGCAGATGTTTTGGGACAACAGCAACCATCTCTACGCCATCAGCAGTGCCGGCAAACTCTATGTTGGCACCGTTACTCCGACGAAGCTCGCAATGGCTCCGGGATCGCCATACACGGTCACAGGTCCGCAGTATGTGATCGTCCAACCGTTGACGCAATGAGGCGATGCTTTAGCAGTCAAAAACCCTCGTCGAGGCGAATGCAATACGATTACAAACCGATGCTCAAACGAAATCGACTTGACCCGCTGCCCTTACCGCACCTGCGGACTTTAAGATGCTGGTCGCCTACAAGAAGTACAGGTAAATCCCCGGTTGGCCTACCAGAAACGCTTTATAGAATCCTGTTTTGCGCTGTGGCAGCCTGTTGTCCGTGCCATCTCGTCGCCTCGAAGACCGAATCCGCGAATTGTGTGCTCAGGCCATAGCACCGGACACCACCAACTTCACAGATACCCTCGCGGAACTCCGGTCGGTTTTGCATGAACACGTTGAACAACTGCGCAAACTGGCTCGGCAGCAGCTGGCCGTAGCGAAGAGAGTGGCTCAGACTCCCATCTATGGAGAAACAGCCATGCCCGGTCATGGGGATAAGCAACAACGAATCATGGAATTGGTCGCGGAAATCGAAGCCGAAAAAGACCAGACCAGGTTTTCCGCTCTCGTCCACGAACTAAACGAACTATTAGCGGGCAAGCCACACAACCTTACGATTCCCCGCGAGTCAGCGCGGTTAGAGAAACCTGGAACGCGTCTGACCTCTTGACGGAGAGGCACTGGAATGACCCGACGCTGACCTGTCGTACGAATCGATGCGGACGTCGATCGGGTGCCTAAGCTCTTACGGGTTCACCCTAAACACAATGCCATTGTTGGCTCGGCCCCCATAGTAGGTTGTGCCGTAGACGTTGCCCAATTTGTCGAGCGTCAGGCCGGCCTCAGGAGCCATGCCTTGCTGCCCTCCGGTAAAACTGTGGAGCACGGTTTCGTTACCACCAGTGTCAAGTTTGAAAACGGTGCCAAGGTCCGCTGGACCACCCTGGGTTGTGATGCCATACAAGTTCCCTACCGTGTCGCGGACCACTCCAGCGGAAGGAAATGCGCCATCTGACCCACCAGCGAAACTGTGTAACGCGGTGACGGCACCGGTTTTGTCCATCTTAAAAATGGTGCCGACGTGTGAGGTTCCGCCCTCATAGGCTGTTCCGTACAGGTTGTGTGCGGTGTCGGCGATCAAACCCGTATACGGATAAGCCCCTTCAGCCCCCACGAAACTATGGAGGAGGGTTTCGTTCCCGGCAGTGTCGACTTTGAACACAGTTCCGAATCCAGAAATCCCGCCCAGCGTGGTCGTGCCGTAAAGATTTCCCGCCGCATCCCGAACCAAGGTCGACCAGGGGTTTGCTCCATCGATGCCGCCATTCTGGGTGTCTCCCGTGAAACTGTAGAGCATGGTCTGTTTGCCGTTCGCATCGAGCTTGAAAACGATTCCACAGCCGTAATTCGCGCAACCAAGGAATGAGCCGCCGCCCGCGGTCGTGCCGTACAGATTCCCGGCCGAATCCTCAATCACGCCGCCCTCAGGGTTGGCCCCATCAGTCGTCCCACCCTGAAAGCTGTAGAGTACACTTTCCTGTCCGGTCGCATCCACCTTGAACACAGTGCCACTGTTCGAAACCCCACCCCAAACTGTGGCACCATAGATATTCCCCGCCGCATCTCGTACTAAATTGCCGGCCGGGTTTCCGCCGTCAGGCGGACCGGCGAAGCTGTAAACGATAGACTCCTGGCCGGTGTGATCGAGTCTGAACAGGGCGCCGTAGCCATGCGCGCCTCCGTAGAAGGTGGTGCCATAGGCGCTGCCCTGACCGTCGGGGATCAGTGCCGCCTGTGGGTTAATACCATCCGGGGAATTTCCAAATGAATAGAGCACGCTGAAAGTTTGCGATTGCGCTGCGCTGGCGACGATGAGGATCAGGGCGATCGATCCGATGCGGACTATATTGCGGGTCACGTTCTTCCTCCTAAATTCTGACTCTTACAATCGATTCCTTGGGTCGAGATCGCAATCCAACTTACGGTGCGAAGCGAAAAACCTGATCGCCATAGACCCCATAGAGGTTGTCCTCTCTATCGCCTATCATGGTGGACGTCGCTGCGGGAAGCTGATAAACCATGGAGAAGTTCCCGGAGCTATCGATCTTGAAAATGCCGCCGCCAGCGAAGATCGCTTCTGACGATCCGTAGAGAGCGTCCTGATCGAAAACCAGAGCGGTGTTCGGGGCTTGGCCATCCTGTTGATTTTCGAAAACGTGCAACACGGTTTCGTTCCCGGAGGGATCCAATTTGTAGACGACGCCGCAACCAAACCCCGAGTTGCAAGTTAGATCGCCGCCTCCTGGCGCTGTACCGTACAAGTTGCCGCCCGAATCGCGGATTACGCCGGCTACCGGACCGATGCCATCTGTGCCAATAAAACTGTGAAGTACGGTTTCGCCAGCCTTATCCACCTTGAAAACAGTCCCGCAGCCGGGAATAAAGCCCTGACCCTGACAGAACCCGCTGGTGTTGCCGCCTACCAAGGTGGTGCCGTAGAGAGCACCACCTGAGAGCAGCAGGCTAGCTCCGAAAGGTGTAGCACCGTCTGCGCCCCCGTTGAAACGGTAGAGCACAGTCTCCTTGCCTGTGACCGTCACCTTGAATACCGTCCCACAGCCGAAGGAACAATTTGTTTGGAGTCCGCCTTCGAACGTGGTTCCGTAAAGATTGCCGTTTGAGTCGGCGATCAATCCCGCGAGTGGACCTTCACCATCATTCGGCGGGCCGGCAAAACTATGCAGGACGGTCTCATTGCCCTCGGAATCCAGCTTAAATACCGCACCGAAGTTGTAGGTACCACCGTACTCAGTTACACCGTAAAGACTGCCGGCACTGTCCAGGACCAACCCAGGCATGGCCATCGCTCCATCGGGTTGACCTCGGAAGTTGTACAGCACGGTTAGCTTGCCGGTGGGATCGACCTTATAAATGAAGCCACAGAACGGCCACTGGTTGCAGGACTGGTTTCCGTAATAACTGGAAGCCCCGTAGATATTGCCCTCGATGTCTCGAACCACGGGCCCGCTGACCTCTATCCCAAGGTTCTCCACGGTGGCGATGACCGTGAAAATCTGCGCGTGCCCCAGGGCCGGGAGAAACATCACGACAGCTAAGATAATGAAATGAGCTGCACTGGTCTTCATGTTTCCTCTGACATGGCTACGTCTTTTCGGCTCAAGGCATGAAGCGGAAAAACTCGTCGCCATAGGTTCCATAGAGGTTTCCCTCGCTATCGCGGATCATCGTGGACGGACCCGTCCCGTTTGAATTCAGCGCATAAATGACAGAGAAATTTCCCGACATATCGATCTGGAAGATTCCACCACCGACTAAAGTTGATCCGTACAGATTGCCTTGATCGAGCACGAGGCCTGCATGAACCGTCTCTCCGTCCTGTATTCCCTGGAAGGTGTGCAATACGGTTTCGTTCCCGGACGGATCCAACTTATAGGCGACGCCGCAACCAAATCCGGAGTTGCAGCTGAGATCACCACCGTCTTCAGTACCGCCATAGAGATTCCCGGCTGCGTCTCGTACAACGCCCGCCACGGGGAAGCCACCATCGACGCCGTCGTTGAAGCTATAGAGGACGGTCTCGCCGGTATTGTCCAATTTGAAAACCGTCCCACATCCTGCTATGGCGTTTCCCGGCGCCTGACACTTGAGGTTGCCGCCGTCTGCCGTGGTGCCATAGAGAGCGCCTCCAGCGAGCAGCAAACTCGCCCAGGGGATCGCTCCATCTGCACCGCCGCTGAAACGGTAGAGCACCGTTTCCTTGCCAACGGGACTAACCCTGTATACGGTTCCACAGCCGGCGCCGAAACAGGTTCCGAGTCCGCCTTCTGAAGTGGTGCCGTAGAGATTGCCACGAGCATCGCGAATCAGGCCGCTAAAGGGTTGTTCGCCGTCGTTCGGCGGACCGGAAAAACTGTGCAGGACGGTTTCATTGCCGGCGACGTCCACCTTGAAGACCGTTCCGAAGTTGAAGGCTCCACCGGACTCAGTGGTCCCGTAAATATTGCCTGCGCTGTCTAGGACCAGCCCCGGTAACGGAGTCGCTCCGTCAGGTTGACCTTGAAACCGGTAGATAACCGTAGGCTTACCCGTAGGGTCGACCTTCAGGATGAAACCACAGCCTTCCCCCTGCATGCAGCTTTGCAGGCCGCCATATCCCGATGCGCTATAGAGATTGCCGATGGCGTCTCTAACCGGTGGTCCGTTGTTGGCGGCCGAAAATGCTGGCACCGTCACTATTTCCGTGAAGATTTGCGCGTATGCCGAGGATGCCGCAAAGATTGCGACGGTTGCGACGATGAAATACGTAACGATTGTCTTCATGTTTCCTTCGATCTTGGAGTGACCTTGGGCTTTACTCTGCGGCCAGGGGTTGGCCGTTGGTTTTGAGTTCTGTGTGCATCCGGTGGCATTTTTTCTCACCCATCGGGATGAAAAATTGTTTCCGTGCTTTAGAGAAGCGTGGCTCGTGGCGGGTTGCCTGTTGATTCTTGGTTCCGCAACACTCTGCTGAGCTCCGCTTCGGGGTCGTACACGAGGTACCGCAACAAGTTCAGGCCATAGCGACAAAGCGTAGTGATATTCGTTTTGTACCAGCAACATTGGCCCATGTTAGGAGACAAGCCGCAGAAGAAGCGAAACCTTTGGAGCGCTTCAGGCGAGCTGAGTCCAGCTGCGACCAGCCGATGGTTACCGTCCAGAATCGTCATTGGTCCAGTCTCATTCACGCCGATCAGTAGAACTGCACCGGCATCAGCGCTCTTCGTCAGCCAGTCGCCCAAGTCCACTATCTTTGAAAGAAACGTCTGGTCCGCAACTTCGTAACTGTGTCCTGAACGAAAGGACTGCAAAACTCGTGTGAAGGCGAAATCGCCTCGCGCCAGCTTTCGCCACTGCGCTCTTGGGAAAACACGGATTCGTTCCAGATCTGGCATCCGCAGTTGTACCTCGAACCACTCAGTTGACACCGGGAGTTCCCTCCACAATGCTCCATGACGAAGGAACAACAGGGCGCGACGTCTCACATTCTCCGCCGCATTGCTCAAGTCGGGGTTCGTTACCAGAGTATCCAGAGCCTCCCGGTAGCCCTCGAACTCAGGGCTTTCGAAATCATTTTTCAAGAACTCCGCAATGACCTCGTTTTCCGAAACCCGCCGAAGAGTTCGGAGCCCACGAAACGGGGAGAAATCCTGCTCTTCTTGCGTGCCAGCCAGGGCGTTTCGGAGGAAGGGGACCGCAACCACTATCAGCAGCACAATCATCATCACGAGTTGTACCAGCACCACCTCCTGCAGGGATCGATGGTAGTGATGAATGCCGACGATCAGAACGCCGCTGAAGGCCAGTTGTACCCATGCGGTATTGGCGATCCGGTAGGCCATCTCGTAGGCGATTATTACCACGCTCAGTGAGTACACACAGGTGGTGGCCGCGTAAAGAGCCAACAGATAAGGAAGGCCGTATTTGCCGGTCATGGCAAACTGCGGACCAAACAACTCAGTCCAGATCCAGGCGGGAGCCAGCCGCAGACTGAGAGCCACGGTGCCACCGATAGCAAACACCAACAGAAGCGAAATGCCTAGAACACGATGACCCTTGCGCTCTTGGGGATGGGCCCCCGCCACAATAGGAAACATGGTGTTCACGACAGCCCACGAAAAAGCAAAGATAACGCGGCCAACCAGTGCCACTGCGGCATAGAGTCCAGCGGGTGTAGGAGGAAAGAAATGCTTCACCAATACGATGTCGCTATTGTTGATGATGACCTGACCGACAAAGAAAACGATCGCTTGCAACACCTCGCGAAAAGCGTCAGGTATCCGCAAATCGCGTGCGGTGGGTGCCGGGAGTTTCGGGGCGGCGAAACAGTATGCGACTGCGAGTGCGGCGGCGTTGGCCGCAATCACTCCGATGACTCCGTATCCCAGCGCAATCGCGAGAAGAGAACCGAACAGCCTTCCCAGACCCTCCAGCGCCAGGTTTGCGGCCAGACGATTGAAGCCATAAGCGCCTTGCAGATAGCCCCGCCGGCTTCCCAAAGGAACGTAGAAGGCCACTCCCACCGCAAGCCAGACAATCAGCAGAGAGCTGGGCAAATTTAGGTATTCCGAAACCACGTTTCGCGACCACGCCAGAAGCACTCCGATGAAGATCCCGCTAACCCAGGCAGTCTTGTGAAACTGTTGATAGGCTGCGCTTTTCGCCGGCACCGACGTTTGCTGGGCGACAACTTTAGCTGAAACTATCTGGAAGGACAGTGTCACAGCGGAAATTAGGATTAGTAGGGTGTATACCGCGCTGGCGTGACCAAAGCCGGCGGGGCCAAGGAATCGCGCGACTGCGATGTTGTAGGCGAAATTGATCGCGGCCACTAATCCCGAACCCACAAGCAACACAAAGCTCCCAGAAAGCACGCGCGCCTGAAGGTTCTTGGATCCTGCACTTGGATGAGCAACCACGTTTAGACTCCGACCGGTGGAGGGATTCGCTGCCCGAACGAACGACCGCCCGCGCGGCAACCTCTCTGATGCCGAAGGTGATGTCCAGGCTGCCCAACACGCAACCGGTGAGACCCGAAAATTGTGGCCTTTCCACGACAACCTGAAGCTATCCTGCAGCCTCTAAACGAAATCAATCCATGTGTGGATACCGAGCCATCTTGGGAGTGCTGTTTTTGCTCTTGCTACAGGGGTGCACTCGCACCAACCTGCACCAATCACTGTCGAATCTGCCTTCCGCTCCAGGGTACCCGCGTCTCTTGGCGGTCTACGAACCCTGGTTTGGTCACCCCCAACACATCGCGGTGGGCTATTCGACTCAAGATCCCATCGAGATACGCAAGCAGATCGACCAAGCCAAAGACCTGGGAATCTCTGGATTTGTGGTGGATTGGTACGGGGACCGCGAGCCCTTTCTGGATCGCAGCTATGCTCTGATCCAGTCCATTGCAGCAGAAAAAAACTTCAAGGTCGCCATGATGTATGACGAATCGAGTGGAGATGCAGCGGAGGCGACAGACGATGCGCTCGCCGCGTTCGACAAAGCCAGCCAAACCTACCTTGCGCCGAATGCAGCGGGGCGCCAGGCGTACCTCACCTACGGCGAGCATCCGATGATTTTCATTTTTCCCAAGGGTGGGCAGACCGATTGGAATCGGGTGCGGGAAGTGATCAACCGATGGAACCCTTCTCCTTTGCTGATCTATGAGGACCGGCCTACTCCGTATACGGATTTGATGGATGGCTTCTACGCGTGGGTCAATCCCGGCGAAAAAGGATGGGTGCCGGACGGAAGCAATTGGGGGGAAGACTACCTGCGGGGGTTCTATCACCGCATGCAGTCGAAGTATCCGAACAAGATTGCCGTGGGCGCAGCTTGGGCAGGGTTCGACGACAGCAAAGCCGCGTGGGGTCTTAACCGGCACATTTCAGAGCGCTGTGGCAAGACGTTCAGTGACACACTCAGCCTGGCACAGGAAAATTCTTCGCCGGCCCATCCTCTGCCGTTCGTGTTGATCGCAACCTGGAACGACTACGAAGAGGGCACGGCGATTGAACGTGGGCTGGCAGAGTGCAAAATGAAAGCCGACACGAGCAGCCCTGGTCACTAGGGCCTAGGCTGCCGGAAATATCCGCTCCATGCCGGTGTGCGATCGATCCTGAGTTAGTTGCTGTGAGCTCGCCTCGGCTGGGTCGTACACTCGATTGATAATCGAGAGCGGTCGGACACGCACCTCGTCGTAGATTCGGCCCACATACTCGCCAATGATGCCGATACTGAAGAGCAGAAGACCTCCGATAAAGAAAATCGCTGCCGTCAACCCATAACCCAGAGAACCGGGGGAGATCAAAGCCGCTACTCCGAGGACCAGGGCAAAGAGAGTTAACAGCGAACCCAGGACAAAGCTCAGCCGCAGCGGTTTATAGCTGAAGCTGGTGATCGCGTCCATGGCGTACTTGACGCGGCTGAGGAACGTGAGCTTGCCCTCGCCACCCACCCGGTCATGCCGGTCGTAGTAAACAATTGCCGTACGATAACCCACCCACGCCCGCAGACCAGGAAGGTAGCGGTTCGCTTCACGCAGAGAATTGATCGAATCGACAGCTTGGCGATCGAGCAGGCCGAATATTCCAGAATTCAGCGGGATGGGAAAGTCCGCGAGAGCTCCCAACACGCGATAGAACAACGGGAAGAGAAAGGCCAGCACTTTGCGGCGTTCCTCACGGCTCCGCCGCACGGGGGTCACCACTTGTGCGCCACTTCGCCACGCTGCGACCATCTCAGGGATGACTTCTGGCGGGTCCTGAAGGTCGCCGTCCATGAGGACCACGGCATCGCCGCGGGCGGTTTGCATGCCTGCCCAGAGCGCTCCCATATGTCCCCAGTTGCGGGAGAGGTCTACCACCACGACTTGCGGAGACTCTTCCTGCAACGCGCGCAATAGTTGAAGAGAAGCATCTTTCGAGCCGTCATTGACGTAGACTACTTCCCAGCCTTCATCTGTCTCCCGCATGGCACTGACCACAGCCTCGTGCAACAGCGGGATAATCTCTTCTTCGTTGTAAATGGGAATTACCACCGAAATCATCTGCGGGCTCCTAGCAGCACGTCCATTGCGCTCATCAGATGAGGTTCGCGCGGCGGTACGTTGTCAGGGAAACCCTTAGTACCAAGCTACTCTGGGGTCGATTGAAATATTCGCACCTTCCACCTCACCTCAGTAGGGGTCAGGACGGCGAGGTATTGGGTGCGAACATGTTGAGTGGCCTGTACCTTGTCATGGTCCAGGACTTGCACGTCGTATTCCACCGAGTCGAGAAGTTGGATGGACAATCCCTCCGGAGAGTAGAAAATCAGATGGACGTCGTGCTGGCGGTCCTGATAGAGAGTCCGAAGCCCAAGTTTTTGCTGGCCGGCGATTGTATCCGAAAGTTTTTCCCTGGCGAGGCCTGTGAAGTCTGCGTCCAACAAATGTGCATCGTTTTCGTCCAACGCGTGACTCAGGCTGTTCCATGCAGCCAGATAATCTCGAATGACCGCACTTGTGGTCTGGGTTTCGAGCGCCCGGGGGCCTACGGAATCCGTATTCGCAACCCTCACTGCGGGTTGTTCGACACCTGACATCAGAAGCAGCGTACCGAACATCGAGCAGGCGACCAGAAGGGGCGCTACGGCTTGTGCTCGTCCGGATTTGGTCATGGCCGCCACCGTATTTCGTTTCCCATCACAACCCCGGTCGCGACCGAGATAGTAGCTCCATCGTTGGCCGGCAGGTTGGTCCGCGCTACTCCACGTTTCAGAGGGACATCGACAGTTGATTCAGCGCCGTTGTTTCGCTCAATGAAAGTAACAATCGTGCCGTCGGGCACAGCGTTGCCTTTGCAGTCGCGCAAGGGTTCTGTCTCGACCTCAACCCACGCCCCAGACTTGTGAGCGCTCATCCGCAAATTACAGGGTTCACCCGGAACCTGTTGTATGACACGTTTTTCGGCAACGCCACCGACGCGAGCCAGGAACTGTGCCGTACCAGCTTGGGAGGCAGAGTCGAGCTTGACCCAGACAACGCCGTTGTTCGTTGCCACAGTTCGCGTTTGGGCTGCGCCTCTACCTTGGGACAATTCAAATGACACGTCTGTGGGTACCAGGACGAGGTTGCGGAAAGCATCGAAAACATACACTACGCCGCTGATCCCCGCATGCGAGTCAACGGGGAGCCGAGAAGGTTTCGCCAGAAAACTCAGAGTTGAGGGCTGCGCAGCTATGACGTCGAACTCTGCAGTCTGAGTAGAGGATGGCCCCACCAGGAATGCACTGTAATGACCGGCGTTATGCAGTTCGCCTGGAGCAAACTCAATCTTTTCCCCGAGTTGTACATCGTGGCGAAGCGCCTGGCCGGGGCCAACGATGTACAACACCGCCTTGCCACTACCCTCGGTGGATACCGAGAATGTGCTGCCGGCTTCGACATGTTGTGGTATCGCTAACGGAACGATCTGCGCACTCGCGAACGTCACCAAGATCGCGACGCCCCATACTGCCAACGAGAGTGTGGGCCGGAATCTCATTGAAAACGGCTGGAGCTGTAGGTGCTCGCGACCACGCGATAGCTGCTGACCCGGTTGGAGAGATCGGATGGTAGAGACGTTGCAAAGGGAACGGGCGTCTCGGGTAATAGCGCCCGGTCTGCGTAGCCATCTGAAACCCAGACCGGTTGCCCAGTACTGTCATAAAACGTGGAGAGAACATGGGCGATATTCACAATTTGACCACTCTGATTCACGAGTTTGCCGGTCAAAGAAGGCTCAGGCAATCCGTTCAGTTTCTGATCTTCGATCTCGACGACTGGGTCGGCCGAGGCAGCGACAAGACTCGACGAAGGATCCATGCGGATGTTGTCCACATCGGATAAACGAGCATTTTGGAAATCAATACGAAATGGTGTTACTTGCTTGGGCAGAAGAACATGCGACATTTTGTCGAAAGCGTCCTCGGTGGCGATCGCCGCGCCGTTCTTAGCTAGCAAGGTTGCCTTGACTGTTACAAACGCTGGGACAACGTCTTCATTCAACAGTTCTCCCAACAGAACGACCTCGCCGCCGCGCTCAAAAGGATGCATGTCCACGATACGGACATGTGGAGACTCGACATCCTGTGCACCCCAATCGTCTTCGGGACCACGGTAGACCACATCCCAGCGCAGGTAGTTCACTGCAATGACCTGCGGCGGCACTTTTGGCTCTTTCACAAGTGGCCAAGCGACCTGCCATTGATTGCCCACGCGTGTGGCTCGCAGGTCGCGCACGTCGTGAAGCGTGCCCACGACCGTTGACCAACGAAAGTTGACACGAAACCTGGCCTCATCGGCAGAGACGTGAAGGGGGTGGAGATCGAACCCATCAAGTGTGGCGTAACTCCGCAGGCTGGGATGGGTGCCGATCAGGTCGTGCACAAAGTCTTGCTCTGTGAACTCGTTCTTGTCAGTGAGGCCCTCGTAAGCTGCGGTCCAATCCTTGCGGCCTATCTGCTCCGCCAAAGTTTCAACCGCAACTTCGGGGGATGATGGTGGACGCAGCAGGGCGGTTCCACTGCCTGCCGACGCAACGGCAGACGAAGTGGGGAAGAGCGTGCCAATAAAGACGAGAGTACCGGTCATGGCGGTGACGATGAAGGCAAGAGGCCGGCCGGCGTTCATGAGATCAATCTCCCTAACACCAGGTTCCTATCATCGTCCTTGTCATGGGCGGCGGGCTGAGGAACTCGCGCTTGTGCCAATTTCTTGTCGGGAATAAGAATCAACAGCATGGCCAGAATGCTGCTCCCAATGGGGAGAATGCCCCACATGAGGCCCTGCCACGCCGGTGGAATCTGAGGGGCGTTCACCGGGGTCGCGGGTGGAGCGTCCTCCTTGCTCCAGACCGCGATCGTTCTGTCCTCGAGGTCGTCCACTTTGCGCCAGCCTGCGAAGACAAGGAGCGGCTCGTAATAAGGATCGCGCAGGAACACCCACTTCAGGCCGTAGTGGTCAGCATGACGAAGCATGGCGCTGAGGGCATCGATGCCATTTTTGCCAAAGTACTTGGAACTGGTCAGCGTTCCTGCGCCGTGCTCGGTCAATTCCGGTAACATGCGACCGGAATTCCACTCTCCGTCCACGCTGCTTGCGTCCGTCAGCACCGCCAACCGCGAAATTTTGTTGCCGAAACCGAGAGTGATGTAGCGGTATCGGTCATGGCCGTCCCGGTTCAGCCACGCCGCAACCGAATCCACCTTGAAAGTGTCCGCATCTGCGGGCCGATAAGTAGCCCATGCCACCGCCAACGCGCAGGTGGCACCAGCCGCCAGCGTCAGGCCTGCCACTGCCTTGAACCGGAAACGATCGATCAATTCTTCGGCCAACAGACCCACAAAGGGCAGCGCCAATAAAGTGGCCCAATAGCTGAAACGCTCCATGGTCAGCGCTTCGAAGGCTCGGCCCAGGAGCAATTTGGCGAACGGGGTCGTGCCTCCCAATCCCAGCAAGAATGCCAGCCAGAAGCCCAACAGCAGGGGACGTAGTCGTGAGGTTGAACATCCTCGCCACACAATGAATGGAAGCGCCAGAATCAGCGCTCCGTAGGGAACAACGAAGTAGTTC
>Ga0206989_1090_pt1 | contig 16303 bp, 23 predicted proteins | sample Alteio_BWMinCont_10_FD_153276 | JGI IMG/M metagenome (GOLD analysis project Ga0206989, IMG submission 153276) | Enriched cells from forest soil in Barre Woods Harvard Forest LTER site, Petersham, Massachusetts, United States -... | ecosystem: Environmental > Terrestrial > Soil > Temperate forest >...
ACCAACGTCGCGCGTCGCGGCCATGGGAACCTTCAGGTCGGGTAACAGCGCATTACCGAAGATTCCTATCCCATGAATCATGCCTATCGCAGCCAGATTGTTCTCCATGAAATACGCGGCGCGCAGGTGCAGAACGTTTAGACCTTCGATAGCGTTCAGTTTTTGTTCCGAAGAATGCAGTCCCGAGACTGGCCCGGCACCTTCCGCAACCTGCGCGCCGTAGCTGCTCAAATGCACCGCGTAGCGCAGGCCGGACTCTCTTACAGCTTTCGCAATGGCGTCGCTATCCCGCTCCTGCTCCTCCCGGGATTTCGCCGGCGGCAACATCAAATATGCGGCGCGCGCACCGCTGAAAGCCTTAGTGAGCGCAGCCGCATCGCTCACAGTGGCCGTGAACGCTTGCGCGCCTTTGTCCACAAAGAGCTGTAGTCGCCCCGGGTCGCGTCCCACGACGCGTACCTTTTTGCCCGCTGACAGCAGAGAATTGGCGACGATCGAGCCGGTGTTCCCGCTCGCTCCTAAAATCACGTACATTTCATTCGAAACAACAGATGACGTCATAATTGCTGCCTCCTTCGGCTTGTAAAAAAGGTGCCGAACGCTTTCATGGCGATTGCGTTGTCTTTGGCCCTCACTTCGGGAATGTGTCGCCGAACATGGGAAGGCCGCTTACAGAATCGGCCTTGGTCGCCTCGTCCTGCAAAACGTCCCAATGCTCTTTGAGAAGACCATCTTCGAACCGGACAACGTCGGCTGCGATCCAGGCGGCCGGCCTGCCCATCCCAGTGAAGCGGCCATGCGCTATGACGTAATCGCCTTCTGCGATGATGAGCTGGTTCTCGTAATGCAAAGTCTCCGGCACCGAGCGGACGAGATTGAATAGCCCTTCGCGACCTGGTGGTATGTGTGCACTGTGCTGAATGTAGTTCGGCGACCAGAAGCGTTCAGCCGCAACGTAGTCACGCTTGTTAAACAGTGTCTCGAATGCTTCGAGCACGATTGCCTTATTTCGTTCTAGGGACGAGTTGCTCATTGCTTCTCCTGTGCGTCGAACAGGTTGATCTGCGATTTCACTACAGTAGAGTATGATCGTAAGCCAGAAGTTGTAAAGTATTTTATAAAATCTTTTCGAGACATTTCGGCGCTGCCTCAGCTCGATGGTGCTTTTGTTGCTATGTAATGATGCAATGAGCTTCTTGCACCAAAGATGCGACAATTTGCATCCAATCACTGAAGAGTACGGTGATACTCTAGGGACTCTTCCTGGCTGGAACGGTCCATGCGGACTCGGGAAGAGATGGTGATGGCAAATGGGTTATTCGAAGAGGGAGAAGGCGGACACACACACTCGGATCGTGAGTGTTGCTGCCAAGAGGTTCCGCGAACTCGGTCTGGAAGGCATCGGCGTTGCCGATGTGATGAAGGAGGCCGGTGTTACTGTCGGCGGTTTCTACAAACATTTCCATTCACGCGATGAACTGGTGGTTGAGGCTCTAGCGACCGCATTCCTGGATCTCGACCGCTGGGAGGAACATACTGAGACGCTAACCAAAGCTTTAGAGAACTATTTGTCCGAAGAGCACCGGGATTCGCCGGGGTCAGGCTGCGCGTTGGGCGCATTGCTGGGGGACATGTCTCGGGCAAGTCGATCGGCGAAGGCTGTATATACCGCACGACTCAAACGCACCTTGGCTTACTCGACGGGCCTTGTTCCTCCAAATGGCAACTCTGATCGGCGCGCCCGCGCGATCCTCACGATTAGTGCGATGCTGGGAGCGATCAATCTCTCTCGTGCCGTGTCAGACCCGAACCTTTCACGAGAGATTCTCCAACGGACTCGCGATGAGTTGATCAGTTTGAACAAACCCGCGAAACCGCATTAGACGGCTGATTCATGTCGGACAAATATCCAGCTTCGGCGGTCAGGAAAATTCAACGGGGCCGCCCGCGTTCCATCGCCCGTGGCAGAAACTCCGAACAATCTCGGCAACTATACTGATCTGAATTCGGTCTGCTACAATTCAGCACAGAGCATGGACAGATGCTCGGCGTCGCGATAGCCTGCGGACGGTTTTTGGCGGTTTTTCATACTGTCCATTTACTGTCCATTTCGTGCCGAAAATTGGTTATATTCGGTGGAACGGATTGCAGCAGGCGAAACGGTTGACAGTAAGAGTAGACAGTAAACATGCGGGTTCGGCCCTAACCGTATGAAAAGCAAGAGGGGACGTAGTTCAGTTGGTTAGAACGCTGCCCTGTCACGGCAGAGGCCGCGGGTTCGAGTCCCGTCGTCCCCGCCATTCTTTTGAATGGCTTACAGCGAAGCAAGAATCGAGCAAGGGCGCAACTAGGGCGCAAGATGATTTCCTCACGTGCTCATATTACGGGTCATAGACCCGGCCATACCAATGTCACCGTCGCTGTTTCCATCCCAGATGTCCCCAACCCAGATGTCCCCAACCAGCTATACCCTGCCATTCCTCCGTGGCGCGTCAATCTCACCGGGGATGAAAAAGACTTGCAGGACCTTGCTAACGAGCACTCTATGGGGGCAACCCGCGTACTACAGTCAGAGGGGAACTACTTTCTTGAATCCCACGTTCTGGACGGCTTGTCTGACCCCGACCAAGTTTTCAAAGAAGCGAACAATCTTCTGAGACTTATATTTGGTCTGGCGAGAGTGCGGCGTTTTGGTGGCGTCGCATCTGATGTTGAGGCAGTCTCCGTTGGGTGGACAGACGGCAACGGTAATTGGGTGAGTCGAAGGTTGTTTGCGTCTAAGCCAGTATGGGTTGTTCCTTCGACTTGCTACTTAGAGGGACCGGCCATTTCAGAACGCTGTCTGCGACTTGCAGAAGAGAACGAAACAGTGCGGATGATTTTGATTGATTTTCTTGGAGAGTGGGATTTTTCTCGCCTTAGAAGAATTGCTGACTCGATTTTAATAGATTTAGGTGGAGACAAAAAGAAAGGGGCTGCCGAAGTGCTGCGCCTCGGTTGGGCAACTCAGGTCGAATCCGCCCACTTTGACGAAACAGTGAACTTCGGTCGCGACGACCTTCATGGTGCGCATTCACGGCTAGAACTTGCTCCCGGCCAGAATAAGAATCCTATGAACCTCGTGGAGGCCGGTGAGTTCGTGCGCAAATTGTTGGCCCGGTGGCTTGCGTTGAAAACCAATAGCGAAGTGGTTCTACGAAACGAAGGGATACGGGTTCACCGCCCCTAAACCGTGATTGGCTCTACCGCGATGTTAAGAAGTCCCCCCCCTAGAGTTTCCCTCTCATCTCGTTCGACCATCTCACGCACGCCTTCGGGAATCTCCTGCGCGTACACTCCCAAACTCATCGTCAGCGTCTTGTGCCCCAGATGCCCCTGCACCGACTTGGGGTCTTTCTGATTACGTGTCGCGTGGGAACGTCGAAGCACTTGGAAAGTTAGCGGCACTCCCAGCTTCAAGTCTTTTTCCAGTGGTGCCAGCACCCGTTTTCTGAAGTTGTCAGCGATTAGCGGATTTCCCTTCTTACTGGGGAACATCAAGTCATCGGGGAAATTTCCCCTGCACACTTTGCGCCACCGAAGGATTGACGTGCGCGTGGCCGATGGAATGAACACCCTGCGTTCTTCTCCCTTCGCTTGGTCAGGCAGCAGCTTGCCTTTCCACGCGGAGTCCCGAATCACGAAGTGGTCATCGCGAAACGAAGCCCAGCACAGGCCAAATATCTCAGCGGGTCGCATCGCGCAGAAGGTCCCAATGTGCAGGATGGCACTGTCCCGTACCGGGTTCTCTGATTCCTCTATGGCCTTGAGAACTGTTGGCACTAGGTCTTGGTCAAGCGTCGGTTTCTGTGGCAGTTTGGTCTTCGGCATCGGAACGCGACGCATCGGGTTCTTCAGCAGGATGTCTGCGTCGGTTGCATCTTCAAGGACGGCACGCAGCAGCGTCCAGACCTTGAGTACCACTGACCGCTCATGGTCACGGCGCAGTTTGTCGAAAAATATTGCGATGTGTTGTGCATCTATGTCCGTCAGCCAGACATTGCCGAACGCAGGGAACAGGTAAGCGTTCATGTACATCTCGTACCCGCGCTCAGTTGGCTCACTCCATCGCACCCGGCGACGTGGAACGTATTCTTGCTTCCAATACTCCGTAAAGGTCACGTGAGCGGCTGACATCGGACGGCTACCAAGCTGTCGCACTCGGGTTTCAATCTTTGCCCGTGCTTCACTCAGGGTCATTTCTGAAACAAGGCCCAGCGCGACCTTTGGGCATTTGCCGTCCTGCGTGCGGTACCGGCCCACGTATCTCTTCCTGCCACGCGCACCCTCTATCCGAACCCAGCCCCGCTGGTATTGACGCTGTTTTTCTTTCATGTCCTGATTCTAGGGCAGAGGCCATCGGTAGGATAGGGCACCGAAGTGGTGCCTGCGTACACGCCACATGCTGGCCCAAACACCGCCCAGACGCCGACTGCGCGGTGCATGGTGGCTCTACGCTTGACAAAAACCACCCCCACTTGACAACAACCACCATTATGTGCTTGACAAAATCCCGTGGATGCTGTACAATGTACTCGTTGGTTTGGTCACTCTTACGTGACCCCATAGCTGGCACCGCTGGTCGTCGCTACCTACTGGCGACGGGTCGTCATCCCTTATTGGCAATCCAAAATGTCTGCGCTTCGGCGCAAAGGGAAAAGTGTGTCTGCCCAAACAATCGTAGTTCCAGAACCATTTCTGCGCGAAGACCTTCTAACGGTTGAAGATGTCGCTGCGCGTCTCCGAATGTCCGAACAATGGGTACGCGACCACGCGACCCGTCGTCAACCGCGCATACCTTGCGTCAGGCTTGGCTCAGCGATGCGGTTTTCGCCTTCCTCAATTGACGGCTTCATCGCAGGGCAGTCTCAAGCACCCGCGTGGCGTCGCAGACGGGGGAAGAACTAGTGACCATCGCAGAGTTCGCAAAAGCCCACCGGCTGAAGGCCCAACGTGAGGATGACACCGTCATCATAGGCGGCAAGGCTGGGCAGATTTATGAATACAGCGACTCGCTGCTGGGTGTGCTGTTCATCACTCCTGCGAAGAAGGCAGCGCGTGCGCGAGTGTGGAACAACCTGTCGGCCCAGTGCGTCTTGGCTAGGATGACCTTGCGGCAAGACGCTGACGCTGAAGGTGCGCTGAGTTTCGACCCGGCGACCGCCGCGCACGTCACGCTGGCCTTGAAGCTGGCTGGGGTGAAGCGCAGACGGCAGTTGACGCCCGAACAGTTGGTAAGACTTGCCAGCGTCGGTTTTAAGGCTGCGAAGACCACACAGGAAGCCAGCCCAGCGACCTAGAACCGACGAACAGGCACTGAGTAGGGTTCTGGGCCATTCGTGGGAAATGAAGGGTGGAACAGTGAGCAAGCGGCAACAAATCGGGAACTACATCAACCAGCGCGTCGCTGAAAACCGGCAGCGTATTGAAAACGCACGCCAGCGCGATGAACGCGAAGCTGTCATCCTTCGGGAGATGGCCAAACAGAAGGCAGAGGAACAGAAATGACAACCACACCAGAACAGATTAGAGCGGCAGCAGCGATGCTCACGGATACAGCAGAGCCGGGGTTGCCGAACGCACTTTTCGCGCTGGCCCGTGCGCTGAGCAAATATGCACGCGCACTTGACGACTGCAATGAACTGAAGAAGCAGGACGACCGCAACAAGGCAAAGTCAAACGCGGTTGCAGTTCATACCGTCAATTTGACAGGACGAGTCAGTGCATAACTTGCGTCGATTCGTACCGTCATTTTGACGGTACAAATTCGGAACACATATGCTCACTACGTTCGTTTTCGTTTCTGCCTTATGACTTGAAGCAAGGCACACAAGCCAGTGTTCCATCGCGCAGCACAGTCTGACCATAGGAAATTTCAACGCTGGAAAACCTACAGATACTTTGTATCTTTCGTCGGTCGTTTTGATGGCATTGAATTGACGGTACGAATTGGCGCAAGTTATGCGCAAACCTTAATCAGAGCAGACCGCCTGCTCATATACAAACGTCAGATGCAGTGGCGTTCCACGGTGCAGAGTCACCGGGGTGAAAGAACAACATGACCGACGAACAAAGAATTTTGAACTTGCTGCGCGGCCTGCTCTGCTGTGAGGAACTGCCAGCAGACTGCTTGCCCATTGACCTGTTGCAAATTGTCAAGGTGCTGGTGCAGCAAGCGGCAGGTGGAGAAGTCGCAGTAGCACACAACGCGCTGGCACAGCATCTTTCTTGCTCTGAGTCTGTGATTAAACGCTCACAGACCCGACTGAAAGATTTTGGATGGTTGGCAGTTCACTCTGGCAAACGCAGGGCACACCCAAACAAGTTGACGGTGCTGACTGATGCACTACCGGTTGGTGACCTGACACGCACGGTGGTCAGCGAAGAAGCAAAAACGTTGGCCGTTCGATATGGCAGCGGCCTGAGAAGCATCAATAAAAAACGCAGGCTGTTCAAGGGATGGCAGGGAAGGTTCGCGCACACCCTTCAGTTGTTTCTGACGAAGTGCGACGGAGACGCGGCGAAACTTACATCCGTGGTGAACTTCGCATTTGACACACCGCTGTATTTCAAAAGGGCGGTACGCGGCCCACATGCGCTGCGACCGTGTTGGAAAGGATTGCTAAAAGCACACGATGACGCAGAGCGGCAGCAGCGCGAAGCACCGCCGACCCCGCCACTGGCGAGAGTGCCAATTGACTGGGACGCAATTGCCGCGCAGCAGGTGACGCGATGATTTTGAACGCTGAAGACAAAATCCAGCGTGACCAACGTGACCGCGAACGAATGCGCAGCAACACTTTGAAGAGTTTTCACGAGGATAAGTACGACTTTTTTAGACGGTCTGGCTTGGCAGAATCCACGGATGAAGAAATTGTGATTTGGGAATCGCTGCCTACGGACAGCGAGATATTCGACCAGTTCTTCGACCATTTGGTTGGCGTCTGCGCTCGTCGTCGGAAGGCACGCGGAATACCAGAACCGGAAGTGCCACTGACACCAGAGGAAATGCCGGTTGACCCGGAGCGTGAAGCCGAAGTGCGCAGGGTGAATGAGCAGGTTGCCGCGTTCTACGAAAAGAGGAAGGCAGCGGCGAATGCGGTGCATAGTGCGCTGGTGGATTCAATGCGGAGTGCGAGTGTTGTAGCGTCGCGTGAGCACCAGCGGGAAAACCCAGACGAATGCGTCGTGTTGGCTTTGAAATCTGAAAAACAGCCAGACCAAGCGGACTGCGTTCGGCTCATCATCTCCAAGCATTGGTTTGAATCGCTGACCCGTGACTTGGCTTTTTGGCACCCGTCGTGGAACGGTGCGTACCGGTTGGACGCCGCTGGGTATCCAGAGATGTTGCAGCGTGTCATCAAAGGTGCGCTCTTCTGCCGGGTGTCGTTCAACAATGGCGATGCGACCGACCTGCGCGTGCAGAACCTTACCATCCACCGTGGGTACGGGGAAGACGAAGCGAAAAATGCGTTTCTAAACTCCACACGAGAAGGAGTTGTGGTGTACGACTTCACCGGGGAAATGCCAGTTGACGAAGGCGGAGAACTACCAGAGGAACGGTGCGGGTGAAGGGGGGGCTTGACAAATTCCTTAGCTCACACAATGGAGTAGTTGAGTTTGAACCAAAGGCTTCCTCTCTGCGACCCGCACGCCATGCGCCGGGTAATGCGCGTTCCCTACAAAACGGGAAGGTGACGGCGGGAATCCGACAAAATCAGTAACACAAGTTTCCCAGCGTGCTCAACCCGCGCTAGGAAAACCGGACAAACCTTATTTCTCGGTTTTGTTCATTGAGTGGGTCTCTGTCCTCTGCCAAGAACCAGAGACCCACAACAAAAAAGGTTTCAGGAAGACCCCAACGACGCCATGAGAGAGTGGAAACAAGAATGAGCCGACCTACAAAAGCGGAGCACGAGTTTTTTGTTAGCGTCATGCCGAACGGAAAGAAAGAAGTGGCGATGCACTGCACGGAGACCGACACGACGCAGTATTACCAGACTGCCGGAACACCGAAGTTCAACCGATGCTGTGGGGTCGAAGAAACGTTCATTCCAGTGAAGCGAAACTGGTTGCAGCGAACGTTTGCAGAACCTGAACTTGAAACACGACTGTTCCTGCTGCCACCGAACTCAAGAAACTCCGTGCAGTGGATTCCAGAACAGGACTGTACCGCGATTTACGAACCGACGATGGAAGGGCCAGCAGCTTAATGCGCACGGAACAACGGGAAGAAATGAAAAACATCGCACAACTTTTGCGACGCGCTCACTGCGCGTTCGGTGAACTATCGGAACGCTACGGCATAGCCGTTCAAGCTGGGACGCAGTGCTGCTCTACCTGCGCACTCACTGTTTTCAGGAACAACAGAAACAAACGCGGATGCTACTGGACGATGAACGACGAAATCCAACTGGATGAATCCGGTAAGTTTTCTATCGGCTTCGTCGGCCACACGAAGGTACACGCCAGAGAGTTATGCAGTTTGTTGCAATTTGCGTTACACCGCCACGGCCTGAAGACCAAGCGTGACGGGTTGTCGAACTCTGTTGACATCATCGGTATGCGCTGATGCCAACCCACGCGAAACGTCCGTGCGGCCACTTCGGTTGTGGCTTGCTGGTGCAGCCGCCCGTCAGATTCTGTGACAGGCACGCACCTGTAGCAAAGGCAGCAAAGCACGGATACGATGCTGACCGAAACGCCACCGAATACAGGAAGACCTACCGCAGCGCAAGGTGGGAACGATTCAAACTCCTGTTCATCGTGGCGCAGGAAGGTCAATGCCAGAGGTTAGATGAGTGGGACAACACACGCTGTGAACAAGCCATCCATGCGTTGCATCATCGGCAGCACCCGGTCAGGCCAGATGGCACCGTTGACCTAGATCTTTTTTACGACCCGGCCCACATCGCCGGATGCTGCGCCAGACATCACCCGGCAGGGCACAAGGGCGACACGGGCAGGGAGAAGTGGCACCCCACGAACACCGACTTATGAGACTAGGCATCTGGCAAATCGGCTGCTGGGACACGGGGCTTCAGGAGGGTAGTAACGGCCATGACTCTGAGACTTTCGATGTGAGCTTTGAGAGCCGTGTGAAGTTCCTCAATGGCAGGCCGAAAATCATCGTCCTGTGCTGCGATTGCACGGGCGCACAGCTCCTTGATGAGTTCCTCTGAAGGCATTCGTGGTGGCTACAATGACACATCGTTTGTGGGCTTGTATCTACTGAGAACGCTGTAGCATTAAAGTGTGGGTTCCTTGGTACCAGTTGGTAGTGCTTAGGTACAGCGGTCGTATCCAAGTGCCTCAGTGTGAGCGACTTAACGCCTGAGTCAACCGTACCGGGGGCTATCGCGGTTTTCACACCCGCGTCCTGTCAGTACCGTCGCCCAGTTTCATTCACACACAGCCAAATGGGAAACTTTTGTAAGCCCATTGGAAAACCCTTGCCAGTTGCAAGGAAACCACATCTGAAAACTCTGCACAACGTGCGCCTAACGACGCATGAAGACATGAGAAAGAAGCAACAAATGAACTGCCTAACGGCTAACTGTCCCTGCGCACGGCCACCGCTGACGAAGCGATGCGAATGCGGGTGCGGCACGACATTGCTGCCAGCGACGCGCAGCGATAAACGGTACCGCTGGGTGAAGGGTAGGCCAAAAAGATTTGTGCGGGGTCACAACACCGCAGAACGAAACGCGATGAAGCACAGCAGGAAAACGTCGTGAGAAACCTGCGCGTGCGGCTTAAGGCGCGACGTGAGCAGGGCGGCAAGCCTACCCCGTACATGGGTGTGCGATTCAATTCCGACACCGGGCTTTACCTTGCGTTTGTTCGCACCGGTAAGGACAGCACTCACCACTATACCGACCTTGGGTGGTACGACACCGCGATTGAAGCAGCCCGAGCCGCCGACGAAGAAAAACTGAAACGCCTTGGGCCGACAGCGCGACTGAATTTTCCGGTGGAGCTACCGAAGCAACCCGGCAAGCCCCCGGCACCGTGCAAATGGGTTTTCAAACTGCGCGTAGGGCAAAGAGTTTATGCAGTGCGTCGCGTCCGCGTGACTGACACGGATGGTGACACCACGTGGAAGTCAGAATATTTCGCTTACTAGTTACAAGGAGCAACATGAGCAACATTCGTGATGAGAAGAAATACGAGACGCGAAACCGGGCCGACTTGAGAGTTTCAAGGGCCGCGAAAGAACGTGCGGAACGCATGACTGTATCGGCGGGTGTGCCGGTCATCCAAGACGAAGACCCAACACCGACGACCAATTGAAGGGAAAAGGAATTTAACAATGAACAGCAAGAAAGAAGTTCGGTTTTCTAGCAAGATTGAAGTGCGGACGAAAGGCGACGGCAAGATGTTGGCCGGTTATGCTTCCGTTTTCAACAGCAAGTCGGAAGACCTTGGTGGGTTCCGTGAGCAGATTGCCCCCGGCGCATTCACCAAGACGTTGGCTGCCGGTGCGGACATCCGCGCACTGATTAACCACTCACCTACCCTGATTCTGGGACGTAACAAAGCAGGGACGTTACGGCTTGAGGAAACAGCAATCGGGTTGGCATTTGAAATTGACATGCCCAACACGACCGCGTCACGCGACCTGATGGAGTCGGTGAATCGTGGAGACGTAAATGCCTGCTCCTTCGCAATGGTTTGCACCAGCGATGTTTGGAGTGATGCCAGCGACGCCAGCGGATACTATGCGCTGCGCACAGTCACTGAAGCAGAGCTAAGCGACGTAAGTGTAGTTACATATCCCGCATACGCTTCTACGTCTGTTGCGATGCGCAGCCTGATGTTCCCAGACGGTGGCATCGTGATTCCCCGCAAAGGCGATACCTTCAGTGGAGTTCACAGTTCACAGTTGAGCGACGAAGATTTCGCGTTGTATGCGCGGCTCCGTCTCGCGCTGATGGACTAGTTCCCACAACAACAAAAACTTTTCAACGCGGCCACGTAGCATTTGTGTGACCGCAAGGTTGTATCACGGCACCATTCAACCCATCTGGCAGGCAGTGTCACGAAGAAACCAAAAACAAAATGAATACCAAAGTAGAACTTCTGGCCCAACTTGAGAAACTTCAGTCTGGCCCCATGACCCGCGCTGACCAAGTTCGGTCTTCGATTCTCCTTGCACGGCTTGCGAATCTTCGCACCGATGAACAGGCAGAAAACCGCGCAGCGCAGCGTGAGACATCTTTCCGGCAGTACCTTCGCACCGGCAACACTGAGTTCCGCGACAACACCGACGCTATGAACGGCTCAGTATTGAGTGAAGGTCTTGGCTTCGTCGCAGCCCAGTTCAATGCTGACTACCAAGAACGGCTTCGTTCGTTCTCCGGTCTGCGCGAAGCTGGGGCAACAGTGCAAGAGACAGCGACCGGTGGACAGCTTACCAAGAACATTTCAGATGATTTCGCTACGGTCGGCGCACGTATAGCTGAGAACACCACGATTCCAGAGGCTATCCCAGCGGCAGGCGTGAACAGGCCCACACTGTACCAGTTTACGTCGAAGGGAGTGGTTGTCAGCAATGCCCTTGTCCAAGATTCTGGGTTTGACATCCAATCGTACCTTCAACGCCAGTTTGCGTCGCGCATCGGCAAAATCACCAACAGCGAATTCACGCTGGGTGCCGTTTCCGGCCCTGTCGGAATATTGCCGTCCATCACGAAGGTTGTGACGGCTGCCTCAAGTTCTGCCGCGACCATGCAAGAGATTCAAAGCCTTCAGACTCAATGCGACTATGGTTACCGTGCTCCTGAATCGCAGCCCGTTTACATGTTCTCGGAAGGTGTAGAACTCATTCTGAAGAACACCGTGGCTGCCGGTAGCGGTGAGCGGATGTTCCCCGAGATGTCAGAAGGCAAGCTGTGTGGTTATCCCTACGTGGTCAACGTGGACATGGTCAGCAGCTTTACAGCATCGGGGCTGAGCATCGTTTTCGGCAGTGTGAAGCGCGGAGTTCTCATCCAGAGCGTCACACCCGCAGTTATCGTCAGCGCAGAGCGATTCGCAGAGACCAATTCAATGTTCTATAGCATGTTGCATCGACAAGGTGCGGTTCTGTCTGATGCGAATGCCCTTGCGGTTTTGCAGCAAAATGCCTGAGTCGTACAACGTTTTGCGGTGTTCGTCGAAGTCCACCGCGATACGACCCGTCACAGCCAGCACTGTGACGGGTTCGCTTTCACAATTCAAGAAACGAGAAATAGAAAATGCAAGGAACAGTAAAGTTCTTCCATAAGGACGCCCGTGGATACGGCTTTGTGTCTGGTGACAACGGTGAAGACGTTTTCGTTCACATCACCGCTCTTTCCGGCACTGAACGGCAGGCAGGCGGTCTGAATGAGGGTCAGCGGGTCGAATACGACGTTGTGGAAACACCGAAGGGTAAGTCCGCTGCATTTGTCGCAGTCCTGAGCTAATAACAATTTCGCAAAGCAACACCGGGTCACGCATAGAAATTCGGCGTGACCCGCATTTTGTTTTCAGAGGGGGAAAAGAAATTTGTTGAGTGATGGCAAGCGTAGAAGTGACACCAACGGTGGAAACCGTTGCTGCTCAGATTGAGCGACGGGCGGTAAGGGCAGCCCGAAAAATTGAAACCCTAAAACTGAAGGCCAGCAAGGAAGCACCACAGGAAAAACGACGAAGGGAACCCACCGACCAACAAGAATGGGCAAACGTCTTTGACTTGGTCATGGAATTATTTGAGCGAACCCGCAGTGGCTCCGCTCATCTCCAATTGTTGTGCTGTGACCGCATCCCGGTGAACAAGGCAGATTTTCGGTGCGACGTTGACATCGCAGCACGCAAGGTTTTGACAGCAGCAGAGTACCGAATGTTTAGTGACGTGTACACGGAATGCACCGTGCGGGAAGATGCGGTACCCGTCGCTATCATGGCCCACATCAAAAGCAGGTGCGGTCGCATTTGGAAAAAACGCAAACTGCACCACCTGTACAGCTACTTCCACGAGAACACACGCAGGCCAGCGTGACCCTGCCCCTTTTGTTCGTCGCGTGGTGCATCGTTGTCTGGCGTATCACACGCACCTGAAAACCGACTGGTTCAGTCCTTCCACGCAGTCACAAAATCATTGTCCAACTTGTCAGCGATGGCTTGCTTTTCAGGGCGCGCCAAGGCTATGTACTCAGAAGCGGACAGGACGAACGCTAAGTGCGCTGTCCTAAGTGACATGTCAACGAACTGCTCTGAGGGAGCAATGTCCGCATCCAACACGCCCGGTTCTGGGTCGGCCTGAGCCATGACACCACTGATATTTGCATGAGTGATGTTGGACGCCAGCGCATAGAAACTCAAATAGTGTTCCTTAAGCCCAATGTCAGCGCAGAGTTGTGCAAACGGCTTTTTGCTCCACCTTCCACGCACTCTACCGTTCGCAGTGAATCTTGCTACCACCCGCGCATACCCTTTCTTGGTTTCCTCGATGGCCTTGGCCGTCACCTTCTTGAGATGTTCCGGGGCATGGTTTTCCAAATATCGGTGCCGCTGCATCGCCACGATGAAGTGGAAATCGAAGTAGTCATCAAACTCATCTGGGTGTTTCCGCAGGTATGCAACGGTGACCGCCGTTTCAAACATGGTGCGTGCAATTTTTATCGCGTCGTGGCCGTAGCCGTTCATGCCCAGCAGCAGCACGGCACCCACTGAGTTTGCAACCATCTTCGACAGTTGACGACAAACCTTGTGCAGTGGTTCACTATGACCCTTCGAGAACAGGTCATCAATTAGAGGCCCCAAGGTTTGCGTCACAGCAAAAAACTTCTCATGGTTGCTCAACACCACCGGCCAAAAATCCGGGTATCCCATCTGGATTTGGGTGTTGGGTTGAGTGCTCATTTGTGTCTCCTTTACTGCTATTCTCTGTACCCTGCTAAAAACTCATCGCGCTGCCGCATTTGAACCCCCCTCTCACGTGCAAGGGTAGCAACTCTCTCGATCAGTCGAACATCCGACGTAACAATGATTGGCGCAACAACCGCCAAGGCCGTCTGAAACAGGTAAGCATCGTCATTGGGGATTTGTTCGGCCAAGTCCCATGGCAGGGGCTGGATTTCTTCAGCCTCGACATAGCGACACTTCAGAGAATCTTGCAGGATGCTCAGGTGTAAAAACTTGCTGAGGATGCGCACCGGGGGCGTACTTACTGTCATTAGGTTGAATGCCTTGGTCGTCCACGGACTTCTTCTCAGTACAACGATGTGGTCGGCACTCCGTTGGAAAAGTTGGAGGAACTCCGCTGACTGCCGTTGAGCCAAGGAGCCGTTTTCACCACGTAGGTCGTGTATCACCCATTCGTTGAGAACAATAGGCACGCTCTTTCTGGGTGTCTTACTGACCGACCTTCAAGAAATTCTTCAGGTCTTCCAGTTCTCCTTCCACAAAAGTTTTGAGTCCGCCCTCTATCTGCCCATTTTCGTGAACCGTCTGACGTTCAAAGTGAGCGACTCTTCCTTCCTTTCGTACCATGTAAAAGGCGACCTGCTCGGGGCGCAATTTACGTTCAGCGACAAGCGACAACAGCGCGGAAACAAAAGCCTCGCTGTGAGTGGAAACCAAGAAACGTTTGCCTTCATCGTTGACCATATCCCCCAAAGCCCGTGCGAACCTGCGCACTGCTGAGGGGTGGAGATGTATCTCCGGTTCCTCAACACATGTCCACTCAACATCCCGACTCAGAGCCTTCGCCAAGAAATAAACCATCTGATTTACACCAAAACCCTCGTTAACAAGTTCGGTGCCAACACCGGTGTTTCTGTCGGTGGCATCCAGAGAGAAGATGGCTGTTCCCGGTTGAAAATTTACCCTGAAGTCGCGCTCTAGAATTTTTTCAAGGTAATGACTGACTCTGGAAATCAGATATTTGTCCTGAGAAAGGAACGTCGCTACTTCGTCTTCGTTAATCATCATCGAAGATAGCGGCTGGGTTTGATAGAACGGTTTGGAAAAACCTCTCTTCAGTGGAACGACATTCACTTTCCTTAACACTTCGGCGGGTGCATTGAAGGATGCCGCCAAAAGGTTTGCAACTTCAAGAGCCTGCGTTGTAGTGTTCGGTTGCGTCGCTTGCACTTGGGCCGTGATTCCGTTCCACGTTAACGTGAAGTCTTGGTTTTGATAGGACAGATCAAAAGGGTTTTGCTGATTTGCCGGATATGGGAATGGCGCAGGAAGTTCAGCGTGGAACTTGAAATCAGAATCGTTGCTGGCAGAGAGCTTAAAAACGCCCTGCTTGTCTCCGAACCTTACACCGTGTTGCAGAATCAGCCCATCCTTCTCCACCGTTAACAGGAGTTCTATTTCACTATTGGTTTGGTGGTCGAAAACAACGGCCTCGAATGCCCCTAAACTAGCGAACACGTAGTTGAAGAACCCGCTGGATGCTTGATTGGAGTTGAGAAGAACAGCCTTCAACGTCAGCAGAGCGTACAGCAAGCTGGACTTGCCAGCACCGTTCGGGCCATAGACGACGGTGATGGGTGCCAGTTCGACATGTTGTTCCTTTATGGCTCTGAAGTTCTTGATATCTAGTTTCATCTTTATCCTTCCCTACACCAAGCGATGCGGCAACAGACCCACGCCGCCTCATGAGAAGTTTAGACAGAGGAAGGCCATCTCAGCAAGCAGGGATAGTCTGACAACGGCGCAACGGCGACGAATCGCTATAATATTCGGAATGGAAGTCACACTTGAGAACCTGCGCAAATTTGCACTCCACTCTGGGGAATTGCGCATTGTGGACAGCACAGGCGCAACCCGTAAACTTGAGAATGGAACCCCTGACATCTGGGAACTTGCAGAGAGGGCTGACAGGTTTTGGTGTGAAGGCACTTGGCACGATAGAGCACAGATGGAAAGGATACTCGACCGGATGCTACCGGCGAATCCGCAACAGATTGCCTGACACCTTTCGGGGTCACGCGCACGCTACCAGAAACAGTGGAGGGGCAAGGATAGCCCAGCCATCTCACTCATGAAAATAACTGACTGTGTTGGGTGTTTTCTCCGCGTCGAACGATGGATGGTAAATCTTGGTGTCAGGGTTCCACGTGAAAAGGGCACCGCGCTTGAGATGCAGTCTAGTTGCTTCTTCCTCTGACAGTGCGACCTTAAATGTGCCCAGAAGTTTGGCGGTTCTGCGATTCACAATCCGTGCATAAGCCGCAATTTCATAACTGCCTTCGTCAAAGTAGCTGCGCTCGTTGATTTGCAAGAA
>Ga0206989_1095_pt1 | contig 15992 bp, 13 predicted proteins | sample Alteio_BWMinCont_10_FD_153276 | JGI IMG/M metagenome (GOLD analysis project Ga0206989, IMG submission 153276) | Enriched cells from forest soil in Barre Woods Harvard Forest LTER site, Petersham, Massachusetts, United States -... | ecosystem: Environmental > Terrestrial > Soil > Temperate forest >...
TCGCCTATGATTCCCGGCAAGTTGTAAACCACGACAATCCCAATCAGCACCGTTGGCAACTCGAAAATCTTGGTCGTGGCACCTTTTAATTCTTTGTCGGGTATAGGAGCGTCGCCGCCGGCGAAGTCTCCCGTGCCGGTCAAAACTCGTGTTGCGCCGGCGCCGCTCCCTTCCGGCAGGTAGCGCACCTGAACGCTTGGCTGCTGTTTGTGATATTCGTCGTTCCAAACCAAATACAAAGGTTCCGGCATGCTCGAGCCGGTGACGACCAGGACGGTGGATGTTTGCCCGTCCGTTGCAGCCGGCATCAGAAGCACTACTGCTACAATGAAAACACAAACGCTTTGAAACATCCGTCCCAAGTGGTCCTCCCCATTTTAGATGGGCCCAGTGCGACTATCGAACGAGGGAAGCTGAACAATCCAACATCATTGACTGTAACGGAACTTGTGGCGTCGGAGGTATCTTGCGGCTATTCGTTTGTGCAGAAACTGCCATTAGAGACTGGTGAATAGTCTCAAAGATGCAAACGACTCTGGTCTAAGATGCCTGCGTCGGAAGGTAGAACGGCATTAGAACTCTTGAATTGTAATAACATTCACAAGAGTGCCGGGCCGGTTTGTATCGCGCGCTCGCACTTCTGCGTCTCATCCAGAGCATCTTTCAGGCAAAGCGAGAATGGAAAAACATGAGAACCATCGTCCTGCTCACGATTTCGAATATCTTCATGACTTTTGCGTGGTATGGCCATTTGAAGTACCGAAGTTCCGCTCTCTGGAAAGTGATTTTGGTGAGCTGGGGGATCGCTTTTTTTGAGTATTGCTTTCAGGTTCCGGCGAACCGCATTGGCTCGTATGAATTCAGCGCGGCGCAACTAAAGACCATTCAAGAAGTCATTACTTTGTCCGTGTTCTCTGTTTTCTCGATCTTCTATCTCGGCGAGAAAATAAAATGGAATTACGCCGCGGGATTCGGTTGTATCGCCTTGGCGGTGTTTTTTGTTTTTCATAAGTGGTAAGCGCGTTCAAACAGAATCACAGCGCCAATCGCTGTGGCTGCCAAACGACTACATCCTGCCGCTTCGAAAAATGAAGTAGCGGTTTGGCAGGCGGCAAATAGATCCCATCAGCTTCAGGCATCGTGTTGGTGAGCAACTCCGCTTCCGCAGCCTGCAACGGCCATGGCGCGTGATGAATTTCGCTGGAAATGACTTGCTCCGCTCCATCTGTCGTATAAAGACAGTAGCGCTCCGTCAAAAAATGCTCGAGCGAGCCTGGCGCCGCCGAAAAGTTCTCGCCAATCGCTCGATACCGTCCATTCAGCACTCCACAGGCCGCACCGCGATGCGAACGCGCGCATTTGTATTCGATCCAGCTGCTTCGTTCCTCGCAGGACATTCGTGCGCGAAAATATGGCAAGTGAAACCACGCCCGCGCGATCGACACGGCAATCCTGTTACCCGCGTCCAGGCTAAAGAACCACACTCCCGGTTTCCCGTTCGCCACTACGTAAGTCCGCACATTCAATTCCGGAAAGGCCGAGAGCCACGGAACTGCGGGCGTGCCTCGAAGCCGCACACCGGACATTCGGAACGGGACGACGCCCAGCCAGGCTTGTCCGTCAAACGTGTCGATCGCGAGCCGCGCTGGAATATGTGGACGCAGCGATGCCTCAGGCACCGGCCAATGCGCAAATAGTAGATCGTGCCAAATCTGCGCCATGATCCAGCCACCCTCGGGCAGCGGCCAAGGGCGGTGCGCGACCTGTTCCAGATTTACGCTCATAGGAAATCGACGACGTGACTCGACACAATCCTCACGTCAATATACCCTTCTCTCTCGCTGGTGAATCGAATTCTCGGGATTCAAATCAGTCAAACTCTGCAAACAGCGCAAAAGGAGCAGCATCATGCAACGCAAAGCATCAGCAGTATGGCAAGGCGGTTTGAAAGACGGCAAAGGCTCCATCTCCACAGACAGCGGCGTCCTGAAGCAAACGCAATATTCCTTCAGCACACGCTTTGAAAACGGAGTCGGAACCAATCCGGAAGAACTCCTCGCCGCGGCCCACGCGGGATGTTTCACGATGGCACTCTCCGCGCAACTCGGTGGCGCCGGAATGACGGCACAAAAATTGGAAACCACCGCAACCGTCACGCTGGACAAAGTCGGCGACGGTTTCTCCATCACCAAGAGCCACCTCGACCTCGTCGCCACGATCCCCGGCGCGGACAAGGCCAAATTTGACGCCGCTGTGAAAGCCGCCGAGACCGGCTGCCCCGTTTCCAAACTTTTCAAAGCCGAGATCAGCGTTAGCGCGCGCCTCAATTCCTGATCGCATTGCGGCTTATCGAAGACCAATCCAAACAGGTACAATGCCGCACATGATTCAAGCTCCGGGTGCCTTTATCGCCGGTGTCGCGATCTTCCTGATCGTGCTTTGGGACGCGTTCGAGGCCATCATCCTGCCTCGGCGGGTCACACGTAAATTTCGCTTCGCACGCCTCTTTTATAAGTCCACCTGGAGAGTATGGAAGTTCGCCACGGGCCTGCTCTCGTCCCGCAAGAGCCGCGAAGCTCTGCTGGGCTTTTACGGCCCGTTGTCACTCCTCGTTCTCGTTGGCGTCTGGGCTGTAGGTCTGGTCGTGGGTTTCGGCCTGATGCAATATGGCGCCGGTTCCGCGATTGTCGTGACCGGCGGCCAGCCCAGCTTTCAAACCGACATGTATTTGAGCGGCACCACATTTTTTACACTGGGCCTCGGTGACGTGATTCCCCGCTCCGGGTTGGCGCGAGTCCTCGTCGTCCTCGAAGCCGGTTTCGGTTTTGGCTTCCTCGCGGCGGTGATTGGCTATCTTCCATTCATCTACGGCTCATTTTCAAAACGCGAAGTGGACATCTCTCTTCTTGATTCCCGCGCGGGCACGCCTCCGACCGCCGGTGAGCTTCTCCGCCGCCACAGCTATCGCAATGGTCAGGACGCCTTGCGCGAACTGCTCAAGGATTGGGAGCACTGGTGCGCCGAGTTGATGGAGAGCCACCTCTCCTATCCCGTGCTTGCGTACTTTCGTTCCCAGCATGACAACCAATCCTGGATCGCTTCCCTTACGGCAATCCTCGACACCTCCGCGCTTGTCATGGTTGGCATTGAGGGGTCATGCGAAAAGCAAGCCGAACTGACTTTCGCCATTGCGCGCCACGCTGTAGCTGATCTTTCCCAAGTCTTTGGCACCGCACCCGCATCCTTGCCCTACGACCGGCTGCCCGCCGCAGAATTGCTCCACATCCGCGACGTCCTCGCCCAGCACGGCTTGAAACTACACGATGGCGAAGACGCCGACCGCCGCCTCAGCGAGCTCCGTCGCATGTACGAACCGTACGTCCACGCACTTGCAGCGTATCTGAATCAAACGCTGCCGCCGTGGATCCCCCAGAAAAAAGGAAAAGACAATTGGCAGACCACCGCCTGGGGACAAGCGGCCGGTCTAATTGAAAAGGAAAACGTAGCGTCCCATGCGCACGCAGACGATCATTTCTAGATCTAGCGGGTATGCCGTGGCGCTTGTGCAAGCGAATCCAAGAGTTTCCGATTAAGCTTTACAAACAGCGGAGGAAGAAATGAAAGCAATCCAGGTCCACGAGTTCGGCGGTCCCGAAGTCCTAAAGCTGGAAGAAATTCCCAAGCCCCAGCCCACCGCCGGGCAAATCTTGGTTCGCGTCCGTGCCGCAGGCGTGAATCCTTACGATACCTACATGCGCAACGGCAGCTACGCTATCAAGCCGCCGCTACCTTACACACCCGGATCGGATGGCGCAGGCACCGTGGAAGCCGTCGGCTCCGGAGTCACTAAAGTAAAACCCGGCGACCGCGTTTACATCGCCAAGACCGTCACCGGCGCTTACGCCGAATACACCATCGCTCTAGAAAGCCAAGTCCACCGTCTCCCCGAAAAAGTGAACTTCACCCAAGGTGCAGGCGTCTGGGTGCCCTATGGCACCGCCTATCACGCTCTTTACCACTCCGCGCAAGCCCACGCGTCGGAAACCGTCTTGATTCACGGCGCCAGCGGCGGCGTGGGCATCGCCGGCGTGCAAATCGCCCGCGCGTCGGGTCTGACCGTCTTCGGCACCGCGAGCAGCCAAAAAGGCCTAGATCTTGTCACGCGCGAAGGTGCTCACCAAGTCTTCAATCACAGCAAACCCGGCTATCTCGAGGAAGTCATGAAAGCCACCGGCGGCAGCGGCGTGGACATCGTCCTCGAAATGCTCGCCAATGTGAATCTCGCCAACGACATGAAGCTTCTCGCCACCAACGGCCGTGTCATCGTCATCGGCAACCGCGGCGAAATCACCGTCAATCCCCGCGACCTCATGAGCCGGCGCGCCTCGGTTCGAGGCTTTACCCTCTGGGCGCTTACCCCCGCCGAAGAAGCCGATGTCCACGCAGGTCTGATTGCTGGCTTGGAGAATGGAACGCTTCGCCCGGTCGTGGGCAAAGAAATACCTTTGGCCGAAGCCTCCCGCGCGCACATCGAAATCCTGCAGCCGGGCGCCGCTGGAAAAATTGTTCTGATCCCTTAAGCGTCGCCGGTACCGCTAGCTCATCGCGAGGACCCAAGCTTTTCGCAAACCCACTTGCGCACCAGGGTGAGCCAGGCGATTCAACCATTCGCCTTCCCCAGCTACAGCTTCGGCCTTATAATCGTTTCTCGGAAGTAGCGCCGAGTTCATCTTCAGGGAACAACGGAAATCGCCTTCATCGTGCTAACTTTTCTCCCCATCGCGACATTTCTCGCGGCACAAACCTCCTTTAGCCATTTCTGGCACAAAGTCACGGACCGCACTTTCAGCGGCATCTATCACGCCAACGCCTTCGATCTGGCAATGATGATTCCGTACTTCCTCGTACTTTTCGTCCTTGCGGCGTACGGTCTGCACCGTTATTGGCTCGTCTACGACTACTACGTCTATTCGAAAAACGTCCCCGGCCCCCCGCCCGAAATCAAACATTGGCCCCGCGTCACCGTTCAGCTGCCGATTTTCAACGAACGCTACGTGATCGAGCGCCTCGTCGAAGCTGTCTCTCGCTTCGACTACCCCCGCGAACTATTGGACGTTCAGGTCCTCGACGATTCCACCGACGAAACTTGCCAAGTTGCCAGCGCCTGCGTCGATCGCCACGCCGCCCAAGGCTTGCCCATCGTCTACATCCACCGCACCAATCGCGAAGGCTACAAAGCCGGAGCTCTCGAAAACGGCCTCAAGACTTCGCAGGGTGAATTCATCGCCATTTTCGACGCCGACTTTATCCCCGAGCCTGATTTCCTTCGCCGCACGATCCCTTATTTCGTCGCGCCGTCCGATAGCCCTCACAACAACTCTCAAATCGGCATGGTGCAGACGCGCTGGACTTACCTGAACCGCGACTACTCGCTCCTTACGCAAGTCGAAACGATCTTGCTGGACGGCCACTTCGTCGTGGAGCATGGCGCGCGTTCCCGCCGCGGCACCTTCTTCAATTTCAACGGCACCGCGGGCGTTTGGCGCCGCAAAGCCATCGAAGACGCCGGCGGCTGGGAGCACGACACGCTCACCGAGGACACGGATCTTTCCTATCGCGCGCAGCTCAAAGGCTGGAAATTTCTCTATCTTCCACAAATCGAATGCGCTTCCGAGTTGCCTGTCGACATGAACGGCTTCAAAGCGCAACAAGCCCGCTGGGCCAAAGGTCTGATGCAAACCGCGAAAAAAATTCTTCCTCGCGTCTGGAGATCCGACGCGCCCTGGCACGTCAAAGCCGAAGCTTTCTTCCATCTCACTGCCAACATCAGTTACCCGCTCATGGTCGTCTTTTCGGTCATGCTTCTCCCGGTGATGATCGTTCGCTTCCAGCAGGGCTGGTTTCAAATGCTCGTCCTCGACCTGCCTCTTTTCCTCGCGTCCACTTGCTCCATCTCGAGTTTCTACCTCGTCGCGCAACGAGAACTCCGCCCCAAGAATTGGTGGCGCACGTTCCTCTACATGCCTTTCGTCATGGCCACCGGCATCGGCATTTCCGTTCGCAACGCGCAAGCCGTCTTGGAAGCCATCGTCGGCAAGAAGAGCGAGTTCGCCCGAACGCCCAAATTCAATATCGAGGGGAAAAAAGGCACGTTCGTCGCGAAAAAGTACAAGAACAAAGCTGGCTGGATGCCTTATGCGGAAGTTCTTCTCGGCGTCTATTTTGCCGGCACTATCGTCTACGCCATCATGAACGAGAACTACGCCACGATTCCGTTCCTGCTTCTCTTCGTCTGGGGCTACCTCTACACCGGCTTAATGTCACTCGGCCAAACTTACTTCGCCCATCTCCGCTTCGGCGTCAACGCCCCGGAAATGCGCCCCGCCGCCACCGGCGCTCCCGGTTTTTAGATTCCGGTAACACATCTGATCTCTTGCCACCTGTAGAAATTGCGAGCTTTACTGTGCTTCCCAATCCTTCAGCTTGATCTGTGGAATCACCAGCGAACGCGTGAAGTGGGTCTTCCGGCTCGTATACTCGAATGACCACACGTGAATTCGGAAGCTGCGGTCCATCAACTGGATATTTTGCCAACCCTGTAACATCGCGGAACGGAATGTTGGCTCCAAAATGCACCAGGTTGTCGCCGAAATACCATCCCGAATAGGGCGAATAATCGCCGTGACAAGACGATCGCGCCGGATTTCGCTGCCCCGTGGTCTCATTTTCAAGAAATAACGTCGCACATGTTGGTCCCTTGCCTGGCTGCATGCAGCGAAGCTCGACGACTGTTTCGTTCTCATTCATTTTCGTCTCGCACCAGCCGAAGCCGGGCATTCGCTCATCACCACCCAGTGCGGGTATCGAATAAGACTCTCTCAGTCCGAAGAGCGTCAAGGAATAATCAATTTCGGCCCGAACCGTCTGATCCTTACTATCTCGATAGACGGATGCGGGCACTTGGATCTCTTGGTAGGGTGGGTTTTTATTCGGCCCTTCGTCGGCGAACTCCAGCCTTTCGCCCATTCCGTGATACGCAACTTTTCCTCCGCGCCCGATCAGGCGCACTTCAACCAAGTCAGTTAGCAGAAAAGCATCAGTATGGATTCCAGAAACGTGCAAAGGCAAAAACACGTTCGTATGTTCCCCTAGGTTGTATCGCCGACCTTGATCCGAGGAAGCACCCAATCCGGAGGGCGATCGGAACTTCGCGAGCTTCGGATCAAACGCGAAAACTATGCTCGTCCCAGTGCCAGCTTTCGGCGAGAGTTCCCGCTCGATGGCGAAAGCCGCTTTCCACGGAATAAATTGTGTGGAAAGAAGCGCAATTCCGAAAAAGAGGACCATACACCGCGAGAGAAGCGTCTTCCTCCGGAAATACTGAAGGCTTAGAATCGCGGTTGCCGCGGCCACACTGAGCGCGAATCGCGCTGTCTCTCCCACCCAGCCAATACCACTCCAAGAGATCGATTCCAGTGTTCCGTGTGCTCGGCCGTTCACGTAGCCCGCGATAGTCTGGAATCCAACGATAATGAAGGTGCAGCTACACCCAAGAATGAACGCCTGCGTCATATTTCTTGTCACCGATGCAAAACTGAAAATAGGCAGAGTAAAGGCGAAAAAAAGGAACGCGACCTGCCACATTGCAGCGGCCAGAGACAAGCGGAAGGAAAATTTGTTTGCAAGGCCCTGCAGCAAGACTTCAGCGAAGATCGGACCATTCACCATGAGCACCACAAAGAGGAACTTTTCGACGACCAGGTCCCGGCGCGAGATCGGCCGCACCAGCCAGTCTTGCCGCACTCCGGGAATCGAATCGAGGTGCACGATCGCACCAATCAGAAACATGCTCGCGAAAAAAGCCAGCATAGGGACGGCATCAGCGAGCATTCCGAGCATGGGATCTTCATCAAACAGCCCGAGCTTATAAATGATCGCCGAATCGATCCAGTGAACCACGGACACAACCAAGACAAAAACCCACGCCAATTTCCAGTCTTTCTTGAAAATGTGCCAGACCATTTCCCCCCGCCTTTCGGCTACGCAGCACCGTCGCGCGCCGCGCGCGCCATTGTCGTAAAAATGGATCGCAGCGCCATGGGCTGCGCGTCGATTCCTCGCACACCTGCGATTCGCGACCGGATACGCTCGTTTAGGCCGTCTTCGTCGAATCGCGTGTCCACAAACGTCAACACGTTTCCGATCGCGCGGATTTGCATCCACTCTTTGGGAGACGGCGTCGGCTTTGCCGCCTCGGCCTCCAGCGTCACATGCACTTCGCGAAACCGGCCCGTCAGGTCGCTCATGGATTCCTGAAAAAGAAGTCTGCCCTCATCGAGGAACGCCACGTGCGTTGCTACTCCGTCGATCTCGCCCAGTTCGTGCGACGAAATCAGAATCGTCATTTCGCCGGCTTGCTCCAATAGTCCTTCCATGAACTCGTCGCGCACCAGCGGATCGAGCCCGCTGAAGGGTTCATCCAGAATCAACAGCTTCGGCCGGAACGGCAACGCGCACATCAGCGCCATTTTCAGCCGCATTCCGTGCGAGAGGTCTCCGATCCTTCGCTCCAGCGGCAGGCGCAATTGACGCGCGATGGATGCTTCCATCTCGCGGTCCCACCCCGGATAGAACGGCCTCAGATACGCCACATACTCCCCCACCGTCAAGCGAGACGGCATGTCCTGGTTTTCCGAGACGTATCCGATCTGCGCAAGTTCGCGTGGCGAAACTTTCCGCGAGTCCACGCCAAGCAGCGTCGCGGTTCCGCGTGTCGGTTCGATAATGTTCATCAGCACTTTGATAGTGGTCGTCTTTCCCGCTCCGTTTGCGCCGATCAGCGTGAACGCGCTTCCATCGGGCACGTCGAAACTCAGTCCGCGAAGCGCGTCGAAACGCCCGAACTTCTTCCAAAGATTTTCCACGCGGATCATTTGCGGCTTACCTCCTGTGGCAATTCGAGCTTGGCCCACTGATCCTCGATCGCCTGTATGACGTCGCCTATATCCAGTTCTAAACGCTTGGCCTCAACCACAAGTTGTTCCACTTCGCGCCCGAGCAAACGCTTGCGGTCGCCCGGCCGCGGCTCAGGAATCTCCGCGACCACCGTTCCAATCCCCGGACGTGCTTCCAGCCAGCGCTCCTGAATCAAGTGCTGGACAACTTTGTGCGCCGTGTTGGGATGAATCTTGAACTCCGCCGCGAGAGCTCTTACTGAAGGAAATGCCTGCCCCGTCCGTAGCTCGCCGCTGACGAAAGCCTTCTTCGCGGCAAACACAAGCTGATCGAAGATGGATTCGCCGGGGCGAAGATTCAGCCGAAACAGTGTCATATCTGTACTGTGACACAGGTGACTGTGAACGTCAACCTCTGTTGCTTGCTTCCCTACTTATTAGGCCCGCACACTCCTCGAATCACGCGGCCGCCTTCAGACCTCAGCCCACCCCAAATCCCCACAATCCGCCATTATCGTTTTGGGACCACTCCCACCGCCGCATCTGCCCCCACGCTAAACTATTTCGACGGAATCCTTTGGAGTGTTCATGCGGAGCAAGACTTCCGCCGCATTTTTCTTAGCTACCCTGGTCATTCTGGCTCTCGGTTCGCTCGCCTCTCAGGCTAAGCCCACCGACACGCCTGTGCTTTCTCTGCCCCACCGTCCGCGCTATGTGTTTCAGAGCGTCGGCGAGAACTTCGGTCTGAGCTCTCTAACTCCCGCCTGCATCCTGCAAGACCAGGATGGCTTCATCTGGATCGGCACGCCCGACGGCCTCCTTCGCTTCGACGGCAATCATGTTCTGCGCTTCGGTCTCGAGCAGGGCCTTCCCAGCACCAATGTTGACCAGCTTGTCCTGGCTCCCTCCGGCCGGATCTGGATCGTCACTTCGCGCGGCGTCTCCTACATGGAAGGCGGCGTACTTCATCAACTGCCCCTCTCCAAGGTCTACAATTCGTTTCATCATCCCTCTGTTCTGGCTCTCGATTCCTGGGGCAAAGTCTATCTCGCCACGGAAGGTGGACTGCTTCGCGTCGATCCCGAGCGTCCCAACGATACTCGCCTCTGGTCCATTCCCGAGGGCCTGCCCAGTCTTGAAACGGAGTCGGTCAGCATCACCTCCGAAGGCCGGGTCTGGTTCGCCTCCGGCCACCACGTTGGCTGGCTGGATTCGCAAGATCACGTCCACATGTTTCCCGCACAAAGCGGCTTGCCTCATGAGCAAGTGATCAGCATTCTTCAGGACTTCGAGAAGATCCTCTGGGTTCGCACTGCTGGCCATCTCTTTCGCTTGAACCCAGGCTCCACTCATTTCGTCTCCGAACTTCCCGATCTGCCTCCCGCCAACGACTATGGCTCACCTGCTCTGGACCGCTCCGGCAATCTCATGATCCCCACCGTCGCCGGCCTCTACCGCCGCATCTCCGGCCAGTGGGAAGTCATCGACCAAAGCCGCGGCATGAAGGTCAACGCTACCTTCGCCATCACCGAAGACCGCGAAGGCGCTTATTGGATTGGCCTTGGCGGCGCTGGCATCCAGCGCTGGATCGGTCGCAAGACATGGTCCGGTTGGACGCAAGCCGAAGGTCTTCCCGACAACGTGGTCTGGTCCGAACTGCGCGATAAACACAACCGCCTCTGGCTCGGCACCAATAATGGCGTGGCCATGTGGGACCCTCAAGCGGCTCGCTGGCGAATCTGGAAGTCGAAGGATGGCCTCAACGGTTCACTTGCTCGCGAAATGATCCTCGCGCCCGATGGCGCAATATGGGTTCTCTGCTATCCCGGCGGTCTCACTCGTTTCGATCCTGAGTCGATGACCCTTGAAAAAATTTCAACTCCCGATCCCATTCCCACTGGCATTCACATGGGCCCTGACGGCCGCCTGTGGATTGCTAACCCGCACTACCTTAAAGCAGCCCGTCCCACGCAGCGGCCCTTTCAATTCGTGGACGTCCCCCTGCCACAGGAAATCCATCAAGGCATTGGCCGGCTCGCCTCGGGCCCGGACGGCGTTCTCTGGACCGTTGGCAGAACCGGCCTTTCCCGCTTTGATGGCAAGCAGTGGTTGCATTTCACCGCGTCCAACGGCCTCTTGCAGGACGAAATCGTCGAAGCCGCCGCCGTCAGTCGCGATGAAGTCTGGGTCCGCTACTCCGATGCGCTGGGTCTGACTCGTCTGCGTCTCGTCGATGGAAAGCCCCAGGTCACAAACTATGGCATGGCGGACGGCCTGCCTTCTCTCGATGTCTATATGCTCGGAGCCGATCACGAAGGCAACATCTGGGCTGGCGGTGCCTTCGGCCTGACTGAGTTTTCCCATAATGGCCGCACTCTTCGTTTCACGCAGGCCGACGGCCTCATCTGGAATGATCTCAGCGAACAGGGCTTCTTCGCCGAACAAGACGGCACGCTGCTCTTTGGCACAAGCGGAGGCCTCGCTCGCTACAATCCCATCTCCGCCGACGAGCAGGTTGAGTTGCCGCCTCGCGTCGTCATCACTTCCGCTCATCTCGGCTCGCGCAATCGTGTCGGTGAACGCAACCCCGCTGCCCCGCGCAGCGACAATACGTTCGGCGTGCAATTCGCGGCTCTCACTTACAGAGATCCGGAAAATGTCCGTTGCACCTATCGCCTGGCTGGCCTCGAGAGCGAAGCAAACGAAACCTCCGCCCGGGAAGCCCGCTATCCCGCTTTGCCTCCTGGCGATTACACCTTCAGCGTATCTTGCCGCTCCGCCCGCGGCACGCTCAGTTTCCCCGCCGAGTTTTCCTTCAATGTGATCCCCGCCTGGTGGCAGCGGTGGTATTCGCGTGGCGTCGTGGTTCTTCTCGGACTCTTCGCGCTTTATTCCCTTGTGAACTACCGCACTCGCAAGCTGCGGAACGAGCGCGCCCGCCTCGAACAAGCCGTCGCCGAACGCAGCGAAGCTCTCGCCCTGGCCAACAAAGAACTTGAGGAAATGTCCCTCACCGATCCGCTCACCTCCGCGCGCAATCGCCGCTTTTTCCAAGCCACCATTGGCAGCGACGTCAGCCAGGCCATTCGCGCTTACTCCGCGCCCGACCCTACGCGCAGCCGCCGCAATCGCGACATTGTTTTTTATCTCATCGACGCCGATCATTTCAAAGAAATCAACGACCGCTTCGGCCACGACGCCGGCGATCAAATGCTCATCGACCTCACCTCACGCATCAGTTCCGCCATTCGTTATTCCGACGTGCTCGTCCGCTGGGGCGGCGAAGAATTCCTCGTCGTCTCCCGTTTTTGCGAACGCAAAGAAGCCGCCACCCTCGCGGCTCGCGTCCTTTCGGCTGTTGCCAGTGAACCATTCAAAGTCAAAGGCGCCGGCCTCTCTCTGCATCGCACCGTCTCAATCGGCTGGGCCGCTTTCCCTTGGAATGTGGCTTCCCCCGTCGACGTCAGCTACGAGGAACTTCTCGCCATCGCCGACCGCGCCATGTACAAAGCCAAAAATTCCGGCCGTAACCAAGCCATCGGCGCGCTGCCTCCCGAATCCGCCTCTGAACCTCATACCTCCGTCGCCCATGGCGATACCGAAGCCCGCGTCTCCGAAATCGCCGCCACCGCCCAGTACATCACCACCTACGGCCTCGAAACCACTTCCATCACCTAACCTTTTCTCTGTAGGGGAGGGGCTTGCCCCTCCCTTCTTCTCCTGCCGTTCGTCCTTACGCGTTTCCACTCCACACCGCCCACCACACTTCGATGTAAACTCCCCACCGTGCCATCCCCGCTCGAACACTTGACCTTTCACAACGGCGCCATCCGACTACACGCCGTCGCTTCCGGCCCTCCAGACGGCCCCCTCGCGATTCTCCTCCATGGCTTCCCCGAATTCTGGTATTCCTGGCACCAACAAATCGAGCCCCTCGCCTCCGCCGGCTTCCGCGTCATCGTCCCCGACCAGCGCGGCTACAACCTCAGCAGCAAACCTCGCGGCGCCGCCAACTACGCCCTCTCGCATCTCACCTCCGACGTCCTGGTCATCGCCGGCCAACTCAACGCCGAAAAATTCTTCCTCGCCGGTCACGACTGGGGCGCCGCCGTCGCCTGGAGCGTCGCTCTCCTCCACCCCCAACGCGTCGCCAAGCTCGCCATCCTCAACGTCCCTCATCCCAGCGTCATGCGCCGCTACCTCGCATCAAACCGCCGCCAGCTCCGCCGTAGTTGGTATATGTTTTTCTTCCAACTCCCTTTTCTTCCCGAAGCTGCATTCACCGCCTTCAACTATCGCCTCGGCGTTCGCTCCTTAGTCCGCTCCAGCCGCGAAGGCACTTTCTCCCCAGACGATCTCGCCCAATACCGCTCCGCATGGTCGCAGCCCCACGCGCTCACCTCCATGATCAACTGGTATCGCGCCGCCTTCCGCTTTCGCACCCAATTCCCCCACTCCACCGTCCACGTTCCCACTCGCATCCTCTGGGGCGAACGCGACGCCTTCCTCCTCGCCGACATGGCCCACGACAGCCTCCGCTATTGCGACTCCGCCGAACTCTACACCTTCGCCAACGCCTCTCACTGGCTCCAGCACGAAGAACCCGCCCGCGTCTCCGATCTCCTAATCGATTTCTTCCGCGCCTCCCCGTAACCGTGTTTCATCCCAAGGACATCAAGATTCAATCCTGAACGACCAACTCGCCCCGGCCACCGTCTCCGTTGTAGGGGCACGACAATTCATCGCGCCCTCTTCTCTGCGTCCTCTGTGTCTCCGCGGCCCTCTGTGTAGAACTTTTCTTTTGTCTTTTTTCCGCTCTCAACTTTCAACTGTCGACTGTTAACCGTCGTTTGTCACGACTCCCGCGCAGCGGTATCCTGATTTTATGCATCCTACTAATACGAGGCTCCCAATGACGCCATCCATCTCGTCCCTCGACTCTTTGCTTATCACCATCGTTCTTGCGACTCTGGCCATCGGCCTGCCCATTCTCCTGGTCTTGTCCTTCCGCTTTCTCTGGGATCGCAGCTTGCACCTCGGCCGCTCCAAAGAACTCGAAAAGCTCATCTGGCAGTTGCACCGCATCGCCAGCGCCATGGAGCATCAGTTGAATTTGGCATTTCCCGCCGTCCAGCCCGGCACGGAAGAGCCTCGCGATCTCGCCTATCTTCAGCAACTCCCTGCCCAACCGCCTGCCGCCACCCCGAACGCGCCAACCCGCGTAGCCGCTGCCGCTTCATCGCCCGTCGCCGCGCAGTCTGCTATGCAACAGCCTCCCGCGCACCAACCCGCCACTCCATCCCCAGACGCCCAGCAAGCGCCTCTCCCCCCGCTGGAACGCCGAGAGCCCTCCGTCGAAGCTCCCCGCGCCGGCGTCAACTCCATGTTCGGCATATAAATGTTCGGCATATAAATGTTCGGCATCTAGCTTTAGCTTTCTTCCGCTGGACGCAGGTGTTCGCGTCTCACCAGCCCCAAACCCTTGTCCAATATCAGACAGTATTGTGTACTCGTTATTTCTATACTGGCGTAAGAGAGAGGCGCTGCCTTCGGCTGCGCCAATTTCGAAGGATTCCTACACAAAGCAAGCGGCCAGATTGAAGATCCAAGAGACTGAGAATAGTTGACCTGATGGACCTCTCCGAAGCCATCGACCATCAGGCGGAAAGAACCACGATGCGTTTTATCTTGTCCATTCGTTCGCTGTTGTTTGCATTGGTATTGCTGGCCATCTCGGCGGCTTCGTCCGCCCAAATTAGCATTGGAGTATCCATTCGAATCGCGCCACCCGAACTGCCTGTTTATGAGCAGCCTGTCGCCCCGGATGACGGCTATATCTGGACGCCAGGTTACTGGGCTTACGGCGACGATGATTATTATTGGGTTCCCGGCACGTGGGTTATGGCTCCCGAAGTCGGCTATCTCTGGACTCCCGGCTACTGGGACGGCGATAGCGGCAACTATATCTTCCACGAAGGCTACTGGGGCACAGAAGTTGGTTTCTACGGAGGCATCAGCTACGGCTATGGCTATTTCGGCCACGGCTACGAAGGCGGCCGCTGGGATAACGGCCATTTTGACTACAACGAGTCGGTAAGCCACATAGACGTCTCCCGGAGTCGCAACGTTTACAACACCAGAGTCGAGGACAACTCCAGAGCCAATCGCGTCAGCTTCAACGGCGGCAATGGTGGAGTGCAGGCGCGCGCCACAAGTCAGGAAGAATCTGCCGGACGCCAGCGCCACATCGCCCCCGTCGCGGCGCAAACGCAACACGTGCAATCTGCCCGCGCCAATCCCGAGCTACGCGCTTCCGCCAACCAAGGCAAGCCTCCCATCGCTGCTACATCCAGGCCCGGCGCCTTCAAAGAAAACGGAGCGGTAGCCGCCAAAGAAGGTGGCGCAGTTCATAACGCCCCTGCCACAGCGCAAAACAACAACCGTCCCAACACGGAGACGACCCGTCCTGCCACGGATACGAATCGCCCTCCCGCGGAAGCTGCTCGCCCGGCCGCTGAGACCAATCGCCCGAGCCCCACAGTCCACGCCAGAGATATTCCCCCTGCGCAGCACATGGCCGCTCCCAACACGGGCAACGCGAATACGGATAGGAAATACCAGCAACAACAGGACAAACTCCAACTGCAGCAGGTTAAAGAACGCCAGACACTCCAGACGAGACAAGAGCAGGACCATCAACGTCTTCCACAAAAGCCGGCCAATGAACCGAAACAACAACCTCTCGAACAGAAGCATCAGCAGCAGACCGAACAACTGGCGCAAAAACATACGCAGCAGCAGCAACAGTTGCAACAGCGCCAGCAACCGGCACAACACCAAAACGAGCCGAAGCCAGAAGAGAAACGAAAGCCTGGAGTCTAGGGAAAGCCTGGAGTCTAGGGATAACCTGGAGTCTAGGGATAGCCTTGAGTTTAGGGGAAAGCCTGGAGTCTAGCGCGAGCCCGTTGAAATCGGTCTAGCTCAAATTTGCCTGACGAAAACTCGTGCGCCCGCGCTTTGGGAGTCTGTAGGGGACGG
>Ga0206989_1099_pt1 | contig 15724 bp, 9 predicted proteins | sample Alteio_BWMinCont_10_FD_153276 | JGI IMG/M metagenome (GOLD analysis project Ga0206989, IMG submission 153276) | Enriched cells from forest soil in Barre Woods Harvard Forest LTER site, Petersham, Massachusetts, United States -... | ecosystem: Environmental > Terrestrial > Soil > Temperate forest >...
GAGTGAAGTCCATCTCTCTTTCGTGGGCAGCCGTGCCACTCAGCAGCGACGACGAGGATCTTTTCTGGATAGAAGGGAAACCGCAGCCGCAAACCGACGACGAGAAGAGCTGGTCGCTCAGTTATGTCGTGGAAGAAGACTATCTCAAGGTGATGGGCATCCCTCTTCAGCGCGGACGTTTTTTCACGGCACAAGATAATGAGAACTCTTCCCACGTGATCGTGGTGGACGATGTTTTCGCGAAGAAATATTTTCCAGATACCGATCCCATCGGCCAGCACGTCTTTCTTGATAACAAAGGAGGGCGCGCGGAAATCATTGGAATCGTCAGCCACGTCAAGCAGTGGGGACTGGACTCCGACGACAAAGAGACGTTACGCGCGGAACTCTACTTTCCGTTCATGCAGCTTCCGGACCAGGCCATGCAGCTTTCGGGGAGCGGAACTGGCGTCATGGTGCACTATGACCCGCGAGCCGTAACCATCGGCGATTCGCTGCGCGCAGCCGTCAAAGGCATCAGCGCGGAGCATGTGATGTCCAAGGCGCAAACCATGGACGAGATTATTTCCGATTCACTAGCCGCGCAGCGTTTTTCCATGGCGGTGTTCGGGATTTTTGCCGTGCTGGCGCTGGCGCTCGCGACCGTTGGTATCTATGGCGTCATTTCTTATCTTGTGCAGCAGCGCACGCAAGAGATTGGCGTCCGTGTGGCTCTCGGAGCGAAGCGAACCGACGTGCTTCGTCTGGTTCTTGGCGATGGAATGAAAATGGTTGGAGTCGGCGTAGCGATTGGCCTTATGGCGGCATTCGGATTGACGCGCCTTATGGCTAGTCTGCTTTACGGCGTGAGCGCGACCGATCCGTTGACATTTGGTGTGGTGGCGGTTCTGCTTGCGATTGTTGCGCTCGCGGCATGTTACATCCCGGCGCGGCGGGCTATGCGGGTCGATCCGATGGTCGCGCTGCGATATGAATGAAGAGCCGAGGAACGGAATTTAGGCAGGAGCTTACCCCAGAGAAGCGATCCAAGCGTCAATGCGGGGCGAGACGATGGTGCAGATACGGGCGACGCAGAGTGCCGCGAGGAGTCCTGTAAATACGTCCATTGTGTAATGAGCGCGCAGGATGAGCACGGTGGCAATCTCGAGGACAACAATTCCAACCGCTACGATGGTGAGCCAAGGCTTGCCGAGGCGCGCCAATTCGATTCCGCCAAAGACGGCAATGGCCGTATGACCGGAAAAGAAAAAATCGTTGCCGACATTGTAGGTGACGAGCGCAGAAGGGAATCCGGGATAGTGCCAGATCATGTTCGGAGGCGCGGGGAGAGCGCAGAGGGCTTGCATGATTTGGCGCAGGCCGAGCAAAAGCACAAGTCCGAGGAAGGGCCGAACACTTGGACCGAAGAGCCAGCGCAAGAGGAGGAAGATTCCAAGTCCGTCGATGAGAGCGGAGCTAAAAATGAGGAGAGCGTTGGCGGCGGCTGGCGAATGGTAGAAGTATGAGTTTAGGCCGGCCGTCATTGTGTGAAGCGCGTCGCCAATACCCGAAGCGGGCAGAGCGCGTTTTGCGAGCAGCGATTGCGTCCAGAACCAAATCACCAGGGCGATGGCGGTGAGAGCTATCCTGCGGATCAGGCGACGCCAATTAAGCGTGCTTACAGCCGTTGTCATTTGCGGGGAATTCCCGCTTTGGAGTGCACCGCTTGCGCGTAACCGCTCATGCCTGCTTCACGACTTCGAGGGCGAGTTCGCGAGCCTTGCGCAAGTCGAGTTTGCCTGTACCGAGGTAGGGCAATTTTTCGACATGAAGAAATTGGTCAGGCCGGGGCCGCCAGAGCGCGGGCAAGTCGCATTTGGCAAGAAGTTCGAGAGTTTCTTTCAACTTATCTTCGGTGAGCGTGTGCAGCACCATCAGGCGCTCGCCTTTTCGTTCGTCGGGAACGGCAGTCACCACGAACATTTGCTCCGTAGCGTGCGCCAGTTCGTGCAACTTGTCCTCGACTTTGATGTGAGGAACCATCTCGCCGCCGATTTTGCTGAAGCGGCTTAAGCGATCGGTGACGCGGAGAAAACCATCTTCATCGAGCATGGCGATGTCGCCGGTGTTGTACCAACCATCTTGCAAAACAGCGGCGGTTTTTTCCGGTTGATTCAAGTAACCCTGCATCACGTTTGGTCCACGAACGAGCAGCAATCCGGGCTGATTAATGGGTAGAGTTTGCAGAGTTTCAGGGTCGATAATTTTTACCGACATTCCAGGCAGAGGGTGTCCGATGCTGCCTCGCTTGGCTCCCACTTGGCGGAAGGAAGCCGCACGAAAGTCGATCGTATTCACAGTGACGGCGGGCGAGCACTCCGTGCAGCCGTAACCTTCGAGAGGGCGGAGGCCGAAGCGGTCTTCAAACGCCTGGGAAATTCGCTCGGGCAGCTTTTCGGCTCCGGCCATCACGAAGCGCAGGCTGCCAAACTGCTCCGGTTCGCAGCGTCGCGTGTAGGCGTTGAGAAAAGTGGGCGTGGCGAGAAGCATGGTGACCGCATATTTGTTGACGAGCGCGCCGATGACGCGGGAATCGAGCGGATTCGGGTGAAACACAACGCCGATGCCGGTTGCGGCGGGAAGGCAGAGCGTGCCAGTGAAGCCGAAGGAATGAAAGAAGGGAAGAATGCCCATGATGCGATCGTTGGAGTGAAGCAGGAAAACCTGGTTGAGCTGTTCGACGTTCGAGGCGACATTGTAATGGGTCAGCACTACACCCTTGGGATCTCCGGTGGACCCGCTGGAAAAAATGATCGTGGCGATGTCTTCGAGTGTCGTCTTTCGCTCGGCTCCGGCATATTTTTCGACGAGCCGCGCTGGGAGGAAAAACGCGATGGCGGCACCGAGGCGTTCGCCGAAACGCGGCTTCTGCGCGAGGTCTTCCAGGAAAACCGTCTCGGCGGGCGGCGTCACGTGAACGCGCTCGAGAAAAGCGCGGGCGGTGATCACCGTTTTCAGATTGCACTGTTTCGCGCAGGATTCCAGCGTTTCATTCGATGCTGTGTAGTTCAGGTTGACGGGAACTTTGCCCATCAGCATCGCCGCGAAATTGACTAACGCGCCGGGAATCGAAGGCGGGAGCAAGATGCCAACCATTTCCTGGCCCTGCCAGGTTTTGCGCAAGCGGCGGGCGAGGAAGAGCGTTCTTGCGAGCACGGCGAAGAAAGTCAGTTTCGGAGTTTGGCCGTCTGCCATGGCAAAGCGAAACGGATGGCGGCGCGCGGTGTAGAGAAATGTTCGCGGCAGCGGCTTCATGTGGCGCTTGCGACGCTCGAACGCTTCGGCTCCGAGGTCTTGAACGGCTTGCCGCGCTTCCTGCGCTGTCGCTGTGGAAGGCAGCGGCGCTCCAAACGTCACGCGCACTGGATATGGCAGATGGCGCGGCAATTTCCAGAGGAAACGCCCGCCTGCAAAACTGAAGATCGAGCCCCACACACCGTCGAGGTTCACGGGGATGATCGGAACGTCCACGCCCTTGATGATGCGTTCCATGCCGCGGCGGAAGGGCATCATCTGGCCGATGCGCGTCATTTGTCCTTCGGGGAAAATGCAGACCAGTTCGCCGTCTTGCAATGCCTGGGTGGCACGGCGCAGGGAATGAATCATTTCGCGCGGACCTTGATCCGAAGAGATCGGAATCACGCCCAATATTTTGGCGAACGGCTTTACGAGCGGATGATCGTACGAGCCTTTGAACATCAAGAAGCGCACGGGACGGTCGAGGGAAGCGATCAGCAGCACGGCGTCGGCCATGGACACATGATTGGGCACGAGAAGTGCTCCGCCGCGCGCGGGCACGCGTTCGCGGCCTGCAACGTCGAGCCGGTAAAGAGTGTGCGTTAGCACCACCAGCAGAAGCCTAATCAACGAATCCGGCAGCAGCCACAGAACATAAACCGTCGCCCCAAGGGACATAAAAGCAGTCCAAATGAAGAAGGACTGCAATCCGACGTGCAAATAATGAGTAAATCCGGAGTAGATCGCCGACGCGCCGATCACTCCGACAAAGGAGAGAAAATTTGCGAACGCAATGACACTGCCTTTGTGTTCTTCCGCGGGCCGATGCTGGATCAGCGCATTGATGGGCACGACAAAGAAGCCGCCCGAAAAGCCGAGTGCGGCCAACAGCGCCACTACCTGCAAGAACGTCAATCCATGCAGGGAAAGAGCGAAAGCGAACAACGACATGCCAACAGCGCCCAGAGGGATGAGCCCATACTCGATCTTCCCAGCGGAGAGAAGCCCTGCGGCGTAGCTGCCGATGCCGATCCCGATGGCAAGCGCGGCCTGCAAGTACCCGCCGTGCGTCTCATCAATATGCAAGACTTCGCGGCCATAGAACACAATCACAAATTGGAGTAGCGCACCGAGAAACCAGAAATAAGTATTGCCGACAACGGCGAGGTGCAGCGTGCGATCGGGCCGGACAATCTGAACTTGCTTGATCAGATCGCCAAAAATATTGACGCGGAATTTCCGGGAAGGATCAGCGGCGGGGACACGCGAAATCGTGAAACTCGTTGCCAGTCCAATGAACGTGCAAGCGCCAAAAATCAGGCCTGCATACAGTTCCCTTCCATGAAAGCGCTGGGCCAGTAAAGGGCCGACCACGGCGCCCGCGATGATCGCGATGAAGGTCGTGAGCTCAAGAATCCCGTTGCCCCAGGAGAGAAGTTCGTCCGGAAGCACCTCAGGAAGCAAGCCGTATTTGGAGGGACCGAAGAACGCCGCTTGCGTGCTCGCCAGAAAGATGACTGCAAACGCCATGCGCGTGCTGCCGTTCGCGAATGCATAGATTGCGAAAAGCATGGCGAATATTTCGAAGATTTTTGTGGCAATGGTGACGCTGCGCTTGCTGAAACGGTCCGCCAGGTAGCCGCCCGCCATGGAGAACAAAAGGAAAGGCACGGCAAAGAGATTTCCGACGAAGAAAACCAGGAGATCCTTCTGTGAATCGGTTGGATTGGTTCCGAGAATGAGAAAAATAACGAAGAATTTCAGGCCATTGTCATTGAACGCGCCCTGAAATTGCGTGGCGATCAGGCTCCAAAAACCGAGACGCCACTTTCTGTTTGGTGCTCGCTTCAAAGGACTTCCGTCTTCTGACATGCAGGCACACCCACGCAATGCAGTGGAAGCTACAAGGATAGAACGATTGTAGCAAGTCTTCTTGCACGTAAATGCGCCGCGGCGGCAGGCTGTGCCGCAAACGAGACGCCGGTTTGTAAGGTGCTACTGGCTAAGGCTTTGCCGCCGCAGGTTCGGCTTTGGCCTTTACCGGAGCGGGTGTCTTTCGACCCGCGTTGAGGTGGTCGAAATTCAGGGCGGCATTGAGCAGGAGCATGAAACTTCCCTGCGTCTCCTGACGCCACATGGGATTCGTCGCGAATAGAACGACGTGGCCGCGGCCCAACGGCACGTCAACGATGGCGGGAGTTTCTGCGAGCTCAGAGCCACCTGCGAGCATTCCGCTGACCCACAGATCCTTCTCCGGGGCAAAGCGCAAGACCACGCGGGGGAACAGCGAAGCCGGCGGGAGAACGCTGCTCAAATCTCCCCGCGCCGCGGGATTGACGTAAAGCTCCTGCTCCGCCTTACTGCGGTGCACGGGTGGTTCTGGATCCGTCCACGGCCGGCCTTGCGGAATGTCAGGGTCCGTTGCAGAACCGCGGCCGCTGGTGCGTCCTGCGGGGCCGGCGTCTGCGAAAAATCTGCCGAAGCGGCCGGCCACGGACACGCTGAACACCGGCCCTTGGTTGAAGTAGACACCGACGCTGTCGTCATAGCCGTACGTGATCGGGCTGGTTTTGTCTTCCACGTTTGCCCGCGCGATCATGCCGCGGGCTTGCAGTTGATGCGTTTCGGAAATCGAAACCGTGTCGGACATTCCCAGTTCAATGGGCAGTACCGAGCTGTTGGAGATGGGAATGAATAGTCCGCCGTCTTCGACAAATTTCTTGATGTGCGCCGCTCCTTCGAATCCGAGCCCGCCTCGAATGTCTGCGGTTTCGTCCACTCCGCCGAAATTCGGTGTCGTCGATGAGGTCTGGAAGGGAATCGGGCCGGAGTCGCTGCCATCCGGCAAAGTGCGCTTGGGGACGCCATTCAAAATTTGCTGAAGGCCATAAAATGTTGGGGGAAACAGAATGACGTCGTACTTCTCGCGCAGATTTGGCGTGGTGCGCACTGTGGTGTCGGAGATATACGCATAGGGCACGCCGGATTCTTCCAGACCCAGGCGGAACCATCCTTCATTCTGCGTGTCCGTCCAGTTGTGCATCACGGCGATGCGCGGAACACCGATTTCGTGGCGCGCTACGTCCGGCACAGACTCCGCGCTGATCACGCGGACGCCTAATTCGCGCGCGGCCGTGTTCAACCGCAAATCGATGTCCGCAGGGTTGCCCTCCATGGGCAGAATGAACGAGCCCGCGACGAACTTTTGTCCCGCGGTTTCGAAGCCTTCTTCCGCGGCGAAAAACTTTGCGTCTTTCAACCGGAATCGCAATGCCGCTAGGCTCGGCTCTCCAGAGGCGTTGATCACGTAGCACTTGGTTGCCGGTGCTTTGCCATTCTTAGGCGTGTGTGGCGGGATCACGCCGCCGCCATCGAATTTTGCGTTCGCGTCCACTAGTGTCATGGGAGCTTTCAGAATGGTCGCGTCCGTGATGCGCTGTGTTTTTACGTTTCGCAGCGGCCCGAGGGTCCAGCCCGTGTCGTCGTAAGGCCGAGGATCATTAGTCGAGTAATACTGCGTGTCCAGCAGCATGTCGGCCATGCGGCTGTAGGGCTGGTCCATTCGAATGATGTAGCTTCCCAGCGGAATTTTTGTCGTCTTCGCTTCTTCCGGCTTTTTTGCTCCCGCTTCGGGCTTGCTCTCGGGCTTGCTCTCGGGTTTTGCTTCCGCGGTCTTTGCTGCTGGTGCTGCCTTCTCCTTCACGTCAAAATCCTGTTCGAGCTTCTGCACTTCCACGCCTTGGCGTTGCAACAGGTTTGCCAACTGCGCAGCCAGCGCGGGGCGTCTCCCATCGTTCACAATGGCCCACGCCGCCGGGCCTTCAGTAGTGGCCTTCGCTACGGAGCGCTTGCTCTTCTCGTAGAAATCTTTCAGAAGTTCCTGGCCGTGGTCAGCGGTATACCCCAGCGCGAGCAGCACGCCGCTCTCCTGCAAGTTTGTATTGTTGCGCAAAGACCACTTCACTTTCGTCAGCGGCGGATTTGGCCGGAACCAAGTGCGGCTCGTCGAGGCCGCTGGCAACTCCGCTTCCTTCGTCTCCGGAGTCCCATTCCCATACGTTTCATAAAACCGCCCGATCGAATTATGGCCGTTCGCCACGTAGAACATATAGTTCGCGGCCCAGCCGTCGTAGAAGCCGTGCGTCCACACGCCGGGAACGCCTCGCTCCGTCATCCCTTGTATGTCGTTGTACGCCAGCTTTTGCCACTCGTTGATCACGATGGGGTCGAGCCACGCGTTATACGGCCCCGTGCCGGTGGAGACATAGAGATACGGCACCGATTCGTGCAGATCGTGGAGCACTTGCGGATGCCAATAAAGGAAGTTTTGCATCATCACTTGCGAAAGCTTCAGCCCCATGCCGATGCCGTCGCGGTTGTTGTCGTGCTGGACGTAGTGTCCCCAATAAACGAGGCCCGGCTGTGGCTTATCGGGGTTCGCTTTTTTGTAATTCCAGGAATCCACCACGCGGTCGTGGCCGTCCACTTCAACGATGGGCGTTATCAGGAAGATGGCGTTCTTGCGGATATTCTGGATGTACGGCGAATCTTCCACGGCGAGGCGGTAGGCGAGTTCCATCAACATTTCCGGCGAGCCTGTTTCCGGCGAGTGGATCGAACCGGACGCCCAGTAGAACGGCTTGCCACCGGCAATAAGTTGCTTCGCATCGGCATCGCTGATTTTCCGCGGGTCGGCGAGTTTGGCGGTGACGTCGCGAAACTTATCGAGCTGAGCGATGTTGGCTTCGTCGCTTACGGCGACGAGCAGGAAGTCGCGCCCCTCCTCTGTTTTGCCGACGCGATAGACTTTGACTCGTGGTGTGGCTTTCGCGAGTTCGTCGTAATAGTGGTAGATGTCCTTCGAATACGTAAGAAAGTCTGGCGCGCCGACGATGTGGCCAAGAATCTTGTCGGGTGAAGGCACGGTCGAGGAAGCTGGGAGATGATCGACAAGGTCGGTGAGGAAATAGGGTTCGGTCGTGAACTCGTGAATCTTCTTGCCGTACTCTTCATCGTTTGCAGCGCTTTGCGCACTCGCTAGTGTGGCCGTCATGCCGATAAAGAGAAACGCTGCAACTGCCAGCAGCTGAATTCGCCGCAAGAGCTCTCGCCCTGCCTGGGCATACTCACACAAATTTCCACTCGGAATTCTCATCATCGCCTCACTTTTTATTTTCCTGGCACCCGACCGCTGCTGGTCCATGTGACGGGCCGTTCGCAACATACGTTTCAGTCGTTTTGCGGGATGCCCGCCCCAGGTAGAACCGGGGTAGCATAATGCTTCCTTAGCTTGGAGGGAAGAATGGCGAACGGAGCAGGGCAACAAAAATCCGTGCTGATTACCGGCGCAACGGATGGCTTGGGCAAAGCCACGGCGATCCTGCTGGCGCAACGCGGCTATCGCGTTTTCGCCGCCGGACGTTCAGCGGAAAAACGCGCCCAGCTCGATGTATTGGCGCGAGAAAAGAACCTGTCGCTTGAGACTCTGGAACTCGATGTCTGCGATGACGCTTCCGTCCAACAAGCCGTCGGCGCCGTTCTCGCGAAGGCCGGCGCGATCGATGTCCTCTTTAACAATGCCGGCGTCAACTTCTCCGCCGCCGTCGAAGACTTGCGCATGGAAGACTGGCACCGCCAGTTCGAAACGAACTTCTTCGGTGTGCTGCGCGTCACGCAAGCGGTCGTGCCGCACATGCGCGAACGAAAGCAAGGCCGCATCGTGATGATGAGTTCCGTCTCGGGCTTCGTTACCGCGCCGACGCAAGGCGCCTATAGCAGCAGCAAATTCGCCCTCGAAGCCATGAGCAACGCTCTGCGCCTCGAACTCTATCCCTTTGGCATCCGAGTAATCTTGATTGAGCCGGGTTACATCATCACAGGCATCCAGCAAGCCGCGATGGAACTCTCCAAGCCTTATCTGGACAAAATGAGCAACGGCCCTTACGCCCCGCTCTATGCGCGATTTCTCGCCAGCGTCACTGGCGCTCGCGCCAAATCTCATACCACGCCCGAAGATTGCGCGCGTATCGTTCTGCAGGCGATCGAAGCGCCGAATCCGAAAATTCGCTACCTTGTGACGGGGTTGGCTGTTGTCGCGAAATGGTGCAAGCGCTTGCTGTCCGACAGAATGGTGGACTCCGTTTTCCGGCGCCGCTTCGGCATCGTTCGGGGAAACTAAGCTCTACGGATTCGAAATCTGGAACGACAGGCTGTTCTCCCGCAACTCCTGCCATTTCTTGGACCAAGCCTCGTGTACCGGGCTCTCCGAATAGTCGGCCGCCGCTTCCGCGCTTGTGAACTCAATCGCATATATGCCGCTGAAATCCTTAATCTGGTTGCGCTCGGTTTTGATCCAGATATTCTTGATCCCTGGAATTTTTCCCGCCATATCCTTGATCCCGTTGATGGCCACTTCGCGGTCATTGTTCGAAGTTGCGTCCTTGAATTTGTAGATCACCACATGCAGCACCGTTTTCGGCTGCCCGAACTTGTTTTGTCCCGCCACGCTCCGCGCATGCAGCGATCCTGCCGCGATTCCCGCAACAAACAATCCCGCTCCCAAAGCGATTTGCGCCATCCGTTTCTTCGTTGATGTCACGTCATCCTCCCGTCGTTGCTACTTAGCCAGTCTATGGAATGCGATGGGGCGAGGCAACCAGCCTAGTCCTTCTCCAAGGGCCGTGGCCCCCAAACGGTTTGACGCGCCCGCGGCGCGACCGTTACGCTGCCAACGTGCATTCTCGAGGTTCGAATGGACGTTCCGCCCAACGAATCATCAGGGCAACAAATGCAGCCGCAGACGCTGCCGCGGCTCCCGCAATTGTGGGCCGGCTATCTTCTCGGACTCGCAACTGTCGTCGCGGAACTCATCGAAGGTTCGAACCGCGCTTCAGACCCGCCCCCCACCGACTTCCCCATTCCCAATTTGTATCTTTTCCTTCTCATGTTCGTCGGCGGAGTCTACTGGCTCGTCTGCGTTTACAGCTATCACGTGGTGATGCAGCACGTGCCCGGCTGGAAGCATCCCATCTCTCCCGCGCGCGCTGTCGGCTTCCATCTCATCCCCTTCTACAACCTCTATTGGGTATTCAAATGGCCGCAAGAAATAGCTCGCTTCGTCAACTGGAGATTCGCCCAGCCCGTGATGAAGCCTCAAATGGTAGGCCTCATGGTCTTCGCTGCCTTCGTGATGCGTTTCTTGTTTGACCCAGGGCTTGGCCTGATCCTGCTGTTCCTCGCCGCCTCTTACGTCTCCGGTTGCCTTCGCAGAGCGTTTGTTTTGCCACCAATGCCCCCCGAGAAACCGTCACCTCTCACCGGATGAATTCGCCTCAAAAAGCAGAGAGCCCTTCACGTGCAGCCAGATTCGCTTAGGTGCCCGCATACAAAGAAAAACGGCCCGGTGAAGTTATCTCCACCGGGCCGTTTCCTTCGTTTGCAGAATCTAGTTGTTTGGTTTGGGGGTGTCGCCGGCTTTCGGATCGGCTTGCACGCTCGCCGCGATCGGCTTGCCTGCGTCTGTACCGAAGCGCGTCAGATAAGGCATAAACGGTGTCACTTCAAACGGCATCTTTTCCCGTTCGGCAACCGTTCCCACTGGCTTGCTCTTGATCAGCGACAGCGTATCGTTCCACGGATCCAGCTTCACGCGTCCGCCAATCGGCAGCGCTACAATCATCTGCGGATTCTGCTTCTGATCCACGGGCGTCGAAGCCTTCAGGTCGCCGATCACCGGCACGCGATTTCCCAAGTGCGGGCTCACGAGGTTCGGAACTTCCTTTTCGCGCGCGGCGAGCGCCGAAAGGAAGAGTCCCGCATTGCCCAACTGCCCCTTGTAAGGCGAGTTGTTCAGCAATTTGATGGCTTCCGTATTGGCGGCATTCTCTTCGTCCTTCGTTCGCGCAAACCCAAAGTGGCGGAAGGTTTCCTTGTCGTCGACCAGCAATTGGTCGAAGAAGGCATACGTCGAATCGAGGCGATGGCCGAGGATGATGTGGCTCAATTCGTGCGCCACCATCGTTGCCAGGCTGGCTTCGTCGGGAAGCACATCGATCAAGCCTCGGCTCAGCACAATCGTGTGGCCCACAGTGTACGACTCGAGCGTCGAGGTCATCATCACGCGGCACCGCACTTCCGGCTCCACGTCGATGTTGTTGGTCACTTCCAGGTTGTTCACGACCGTGTCGAGCACTTTGTCGATCTCGCCCTTGGGCGCGACCAATCCAATGCGCTCCAGCCGGTCAATCACGTTGTCTTCTGCCTGATGGTCCCAAGACCGCTGCGCCTGGATCGGCGACAGGTCATTGGCCGTCTTGGTGTCGTCGTTAACCGGCGTCTCGACCAGAATCTTGCTCAGCTCTTGTTCCTGCTGCGAATGGCCGAGGTTATATCCCCACAGCCGCGTCTGCGCCTTGAAGTCCAGCTTCTTGCTCATGGCGTAATGCAGATCTTTTTCTTCGCTGTAGACAAACGAAGGCATCCACAGTCCCGGCTGCACGTTGCTCCGCCAGCTGTCGAAGTGGAAGTACCAACTCGAATGTCCGCCGCCGCTGTACGCGCCGTTGAAGCGCACGATGTTGTAGTCCTGGTCCTCGACCCAGATGCGCCCGAGGAACCGCCCCTTGCCCGACTTCTCCTGAGGAGAGACGTCGAACACCAGGCAGCGCACTTCGCCGAGAAATTCGCGCCGCACGTAATCAAACTTGTAGTGCTGTTTGTCGAATCCGTTCGTGTCGATAAAAATCATCTGCAGGAAGCCGTCCGGCAGAAATTGCATCGCGAACGAAAAGAAGTTTCCCACCGACCCGAAAATCTTCTTGCCCTTGCTCTCCGCGTTGCTCAAGGACACCAGTTGCACGCCCTTCGCGAAGTCCGCGCGGCCCAGGAAATACTTGTCTCCCGCGGGAACGTAACCCAGATCCTTGTCGGGCTTCAAGTTCTGGATGTACGTCTCCACCAGCGGTGAATACTGCCGGATCTGCTGGTCGAGACGGTTTTCGTTCGTGATCACGCGGTCGACCACTTGATCCATCGTCCGCGCTTGCTGCGCGCTGGCGATGGCCCCGGACCCTCCCAAGACGAATCCGAGGACAACTGTAGCTAGCTTACGCATTTCTCTCTCCCCTCAATAGGCCATGCGGAACTCAATCCGCACGCGTGCCGGAAAATCTACCGGCTGGCCATCGCGTTTTGCTGGTTTAAACTTGATCGTTTGGGCCGCACGGACCGCAGCCTCATCGAGGCCGTGGCCCAATCCGCTTACAACGTGATTGATTTGCATGGTGCCGTTCGAGAGGAACACCACGTCAATCACCACGTCGCCTTCTAACTTAAGATTACGCCCTTCCGCCGTATACTCCGGTTTGGGCTTTTCCAATATGTCAACAGGCGTGTCTGCCGGCCCCGCTGCTGCCACCTTTTTCTTCGGTGCGTCCGCGGCCGCTTGATCCCCGAATCCCGAAGACTGAACTTTTCCTTGTTTGCCGCCGCTTGGCGGCGGGTTTGCGATTCCGTTTCCGAATCCTGTGCTCGCGACTGTTCCTCTAATTCCTTTGTCGCCGCCGGTTCCGTTGCCATAACCAGGACCACCAGGCAGCGCCGGCGAACCTTGCCGGTTCACATTCGTTGCGTGTTGCGGATCGCCTTTCCCTGGCATTCCGTTCGGATCGCCAAATCCTCCGGTCTGCACCTTATTGATCGGTGCCTTCACCGTGGCGGGAGCTGCGCTTCCCGAATCCATGTTGTTCATCTTCACGTCTTCTTTGGGTTTCTTCGGCCCATTCACCGTTGTGTCGATCTTTGCGGCTTCCAGATGTGCCTGCATCTCCGGCGCAAGTGCTTCCACTTTCTGAACCTTCGGCACCACCGCCTTGGGTATCTCGAAAATGTGCGGCTTCTTCGGCTCCAGTTTCACTGGTTCGACCACGGCAGGCTTCGGTTGTGGTGGAGGCGTCTTTGCTCTCACCACCTTCGGCGGCGGAGGAGGCGGAGGCGGCGTTGGAATTTCTGTCAACGGCTCAGGAATCTCGATCATTTGAAAGTGTAATGCCGTCTTCAACTGGTCGGGATAGATCAGCGGAATCAGCACGCAAAAAGTCAGTATGCAAAGTTGAAAGAGGGCGCTGACGCCTATCCGGCTCCAGCGTGGTTTTGAATCCGGCAGTAAGGCGAGTCGGGCAGCGACTGGTTTCGTACCGATAGCCGCCTTCCACGCGTCTGCATTTGGTTGGCGACGCCTGTCGGCGTCAAATCCGACGCCCAACCGCGTCGCGCTCCTGGGTGAATCCGAAATCATGGTTGTCATCCGCATGCCGCCTTGATTAAATTCCATCGTGGGACTTCGGGCAACTAGGCAGGCCTAGCATTCCCAAGTTCGCCAGCTTTTTCCAGTACTTGCTCTTGACCAGTACTAGGGTACTTACGGGGCTGAGGGTGTCCGAATAGGACTTTCGTACTAGCGTCGCGAAGTCGCTAATGGTCCCGCGAGCGCCCGGTTCGCACGCTTGCTAACCCGGCGAGGCGGCTCTTGTTGCGGGGTTGGGTGCGCAACCCGTATAGGATACCGCAATCCGGCCTTTCTGGGGCTGTACTTTTCCATACAGGTGCCCCTCGGCTGGATTAAGCTCTTAGGATGCCCAGCGTACCCCACGCGTTGGATGGTCTGCGATACTGTAAACACTTGAATTGGCTATGAAAGAAAGCGACCCAGACCGCTCGCCCGCAGGGAACCCGGCGAAACGCGCCGGAATCGCACAATCGCCCACTGCCTCCCCGGCCAAAATCGAGTGGCTCTATGCTCAGTCCAAAGCCGGCCGCTGGGGGCTTTCACGAGAACGGTTTGCCGCTTCTCTCGAACGCAGCGCAGAAAAGCGCCTCGCCAGCGGAACCCTCTCGCCCGAAAAGCTCGACGAATACTTCGCCGCTTTGCACCTCGAAGACCTGGCCCTCGCCACCGCTTGTATGGAAAACTGCGAACCGGCGTGGGATCATTTCGTCAGCACCTTTCGCCCCTACCTTCGCGCTGCCGCGGCTGCCGTTCTCCGTTGTAGTTCCGCTTCTTCAGAGGCTTGCGACCTCGCCGACTCCCTTTTTGCCGAACTCTACGGACTCGCGGATGGAGCGCGCCGCGAGCGCTCTCTCTTCCGCTATTTCCACGGCCGCAGTTCGCTCAAGACCTGGCTCCGCGCCGTCCTCGCGCAACGCCACATTGACGCTATCCGCGCGGGACGGCGCTTTGAATCGCTCGATGACGACGATGCAAAACCTGCCGTCAGCAAAATCACTTCCGCTGTTTCCGTGCAGCCTTCCGACCCACATCGCGAGCGCTACGTCTCCCTTTTCGTTCGAGCTCTGCAAAGCGCTCTTGCCGCCCTCGACCCGCGCGACGAACAGCGTTTGCGCCTTTACTATGCGCAGCAGCAAACCCTCGCCGAAATTGGCAGACAACTCTCCGAACATGAGTCCAGCGTTTCGCGCAACCTCGATCGTATCCGCCTCGCTCTCCGCCGCGCCGTCGAAGAAACGCTTCGTAACGGGTGTCCCGCTGTAAACGGTTTCACCGCTGAACTCGGCCTCAGCGACGCGCAAATCTCGCTATGTTTCGAATACGCTTCCGCGGACGCTTCCTTCGATCTGGATAAACTGCTCCAGCGCGCCAACCCTGCAGGTCCTCCCGCCGGGAGGCACGGCCCATGAAATTCTGCTTCATCCACTCTTATTGCAAGAACGCAGCCAGCCCTCGTTCTAAGGAAGGAGAAGACCATGGCGCCTGACGACCGCGACCGGACCTTTGAAAAAGCGCTCGCGCGGCAGCTGCGTTCCTCCGCGTCTTCCACTCCGGAGGCCAGCAGCCCCGCCGGTGCTTCCGGGGGGCCTCTCGCCGAGCTGTGCCCCGATCCCGAGACCCTGGCCGCCTATCACGATGGTTCGCTCTCGCTCGAAGAACGCAATCTCTGGAAGAATCACGTTCTGAGCTGCGACAGTTGCCAGCTTGTCCTTGCGCATCTCGCGACACCTCTCGACATCCCCGTTGGTCTCGACGTTAAGGAAAATGTTCTGGTCGCCCAGCAGCGCGCTGCTTCCGCCGCCGCTTCTCCCGCTCCTGCCGCGCGTCCAAGCCCTATTCACTCTTTGCGTTGGCTCTGGCTCGTCCCTGCAGGCGCCATTGCGGCCGCCCTCGTCGCCTGGGTTTCTCTTCAAGAACGGAAACCTCTCTCTGTCACGCCGTCTTCGCCCGTGGAAATCGCGGAGAATCGTCAGGCCGCCACCGTTGCGTCATCCCCGAAACCTGCGCTCTCCGATTCCATGGAACGCAAGCGCAAGGATCAGTCCGCCGCGTCTTCCACTGCTGGCGCTAGGGAAGCCGACTCCGTAAGTCGTGACTCCGCTCTAAAAAATTCTCAGAACGAGGTCCAGCAAAACCAACAAACTATATCTAATAATGCTCCCG
>Ga0206989_1104_pt1 | contig 15539 bp, 12 predicted proteins | sample Alteio_BWMinCont_10_FD_153276 | JGI IMG/M metagenome (GOLD analysis project Ga0206989, IMG submission 153276) | Enriched cells from forest soil in Barre Woods Harvard Forest LTER site, Petersham, Massachusetts, United States -... | ecosystem: Environmental > Terrestrial > Soil > Temperate forest >...
CCAAAGCCGGGATCGTAATAGTTGATCAGGAAGGTCCTGTTCTCCTTATAGGGTAACATGGAATAGATGACCAGGTCATCGTGCCAGTTGAGGTTGTATTTGCCAAAAGATGCGGCCAGTTCCTTTTCGCAGCTGGTCTTTATCGAATCGGGTATCTCGCGGAGGACCTTCCTCGAATCGAACTTCCGGGTTTCGAAATCAAAGACCATGGCATAGCCCAAAGCCCGCCAGTAGGTATCGTGCAGTAAGGTGGAAAAATCCCGCGCGTCGAATACCGTATAAGCGCTATGGACGATGGAATCACGGTCCCATTCCTGTCTCACGATGATAGCCGGCTTGTTGTGCCAGGTCTGGCGCTGCACGTTCATCTTCGCGAGGATCATGCTGGTTGCAGGGCTGTCCGGGGCCTTCTGCCGGATGATAAGATAAGAATAGTCGCCCGTTTGCAGGTCCTTGATGTGGAGGTCTTCAGGTCGCAAGCGCAGGGTATCTCCCTTTTGGGCACCCGCGGCGGCGGCCATCGAAATAAAGATGAGCAGGCTTAGGATATGCTTCATGTTCACGGCTATTTGCCGTAAATATGAGATGAAATACCGCAGCCTGTCTGACCAATTCAACCGATCAGGTCCTTTATTTAATGCTTTACAGCTTTTTTTGCTCGAAGAGGAAGACCCCTTTTTTATTGGCGACGATGATATCCGGTAACCCGTCACCATCGATGTCCTGCACCAGTACCTGCAATCCGACGCCGGAATCATCGTCTATCTGATGAGGTATCCATTTTGGGTCCGGCCCCGGTATGAACTCGAACCAATACAGTACTGCGGGCTCATGACCGCCTGGGTCTTCGCCGTTGTGGGCATAGTAGCGCTTTCCTGTCACCAGGTCCGGGTGACCGTCGCCGTTGACATCTGCCAGGGCCAGCGCATGCGTCTCCGAAAAGCCGTTGTAGATGAGGTGGTGCGCCCAGCCCGTATCCTTTTTTTCATGCCACCAGATGCCATAATTGTGTGCGGAGGCGCTGACCAGCTCCTGACCGCCATTATTTTTAACATCCAGGGCATACATCTGTGAACAATCTTCTCCAAGATTGGCTGGGTGGAAGACCCATTCCCCGGCCGCACCAGGGTCCTTCGGACATTCCCACCACCCCTTCGTGATCACCACATCCTTTCTTCCATCGCCGTTCATGTCGATAAAGCCAAGACCGTGCGTATACCTGCCGGTGCCTATCTCACCTTTGCCGATGACATGTCTTGTCCAGCTCGTGTCACCGGGTCGTTTGGGTGATTCCATCCAGATCATTTCCTTGGCTACCCAGTCGTTGCAAAGCAGATCCGGTCTCCCGTCCCCATCCACATCTACGAGCGCCGGGGACTCGTTCCCCGCATGTTCCAAAATGGGATGCATGACCCAGAAGCCCGGCTTGTTCTTTGGATTTTCATACCAGACCACCTCTTCTCCCGGCAGGCTGATCCGGATCAGATCCATCCAGCCGTCCTGGTTGACGTCCATACAAAAGTCCAAAAAGGAATTGCTAAACTGCGTGGACGGGTCATAGTGCTTTGCCGGGGCCAGCTGATGCCTTGTCCAATTCGGCGCTTCGAACCACCAGGCCCCCGCTACGATATCCAGTTTTCCATCCCGGTTGACATCGGCGACCGCCACTCCTTCGGAGATAAAATCGCTGGTCAGGATATGTTTGACAAAACGCGGGTCGAACCCCGGTTTTCCCCCGCCCTTTGTCCCGGCCTGCGCCCCGGCCGCCAGCCAGGTAGCCACCACGATGGGGGTGACCAGCCACCGTTTTGATAAAAATTCAATGCTGTTCATGGGCTAGATATTCATTTTTCGAAACCCTGTAGATCGGCTAGTTTTGAGCTGTCAAATTTAGTATTATGCAGATCATTCGAAGCATCCAAAACCGGATATACGAGATCAGGGGCCAGAGGGTAATGTTGGATCGGGACCTGGCTGCTCTCTATGAGACTGAGACTAAGGCACTTAACCTGGCAGTAAAACGCAACCTCAAGCGTTTCCCATCCGACTTCATGTTCCAGCTCACGAGGGAGGAATACGATTCTTTAAGGTTTCAATTTGAAACCTTAGACCGCGGAGACCATCCTTTAAACCTGCAAGTTCAACCCAAAGAGAAGGAAGATTCTTTGAGGTTTCAATCTGCAACCTCAAACGGCCGGGGTGGAAATCGATACATGCCCTATGCCTTTACGGAATCGTAAACTTACGATAACCGCCCCGGCGATCCGCTTTTCTAAGTATAAGTCCCTACGTCCCCTTAAGTTTATCAATAAATACCGGCAACCCCTGCGGATATTTCTTGAATGGGCTGCATTTGTTGCGCATCTTTGTATCGTCGAAGACAATCAGTCTTGTCCCTGAATCCAGAATCCGAATAAGCAAAGTGAAGATCCAATCCTTTTGAAACCTGATCCAATTCCATGATGACCTAAGTGCCTGTACTGACCCTTTGTAGTGAATCTATTAGCCCGTCAATAATATGACGGGCTTTTTATTTTTGCTCCTGTACGCCTCTCCCCGGAGCACTCCCACCTGGCGGCCTTTTGAAAAAAAAGAAGACCAGTCGCAGAAGTGACCGGTCTTGACCCTTGAAATCCAAAATACTAAATCCTATATGAGCCGTAGTGAAGTTTTTTTAAAAGGCATGGATTGCGTAAATCCCCCTTACAGATCAACGTATCCATGCCAAGCTTTTCCCGGGTATCAGATTTTTTTGATGGTTAAGCCTTATATTAATTAGTATCTGCTAGTGCTTTGGATGTAACCAATATAAGTGTTTGCACTTATAACCCATAAAGCCGATTGCATAAATGCTCTAATAATCAATAGCTTAGCCCCATGGCGTTCGATGACGATATTTCGCTGGCGCAATGGTCGCTCGTGGATGAATGGAGGGCTGGGAAATGGAAGACCCTTGACTTCCCGCGTTTGGCAAGAGAAGACTTCGGCCTCAATGGCGTCGAGTTTGTCAACACGCTTTTCGAAGTGCCCACCGAAGGATACCTGAAGCAGCTGAAACAAAACGCCGCGGCAAATGGCATCACCATGGTGCTCATTATGGTTGACGATGAAGGCGACGGGTGTTCGCCTGACAAGAAAGGACGAAAGGAATTCGAACTCTTCCACCGCAAGTGGGTGGATATCGCGTATTACCTCGGTTGCCATGCCATCCGTACGAATTGCAGGGGTCCCCTATCCGTCAATAAACAAGAAGCGCTTGGCTGGGCCGCCGAGTCTTATCGGCTGCTATTGGAATATTCAAGGAGCGCCGGTATCAGGATACTCATCGAAAATCATGGTGGCGTGTCCAATGACCCCGATTGGATGGTGCAGCTTATGGAAACGGTAAGCGACCCTTTACTCGGCACTTATCCCGACTGGCGGGCGCCTGCCCCAGACTTCGATAACTTCGAATACCTCAAACAAACCTTACCCTTCGCCGGTGGGATGTCATTCCGCAACCAGCCCAGTGATGAACTAACCATAAAAATGATCGAACTGTGCAGTATGAGTGGGTTTCATGGTTGGTATGGAATAGAGTCGGATGGTCGCGAAGCAATCCGAAAGGCGATCCGGATGCTGAAAAGCGTTCTTTTCTGAGCACGGCGGACCGCCACTCAAGTTCTGACCCAGGCTCGGATCGATGCTTGTTAGAAATTGAACCCGACCCTCACGCCCAGTACACTTCCGGTACTATTCGTGAAAATATCATACCGCAGGCCGATCTCGAATGCGTTCGCCTGGAACCCTATGGAAGGCGCTAAGAGCAATGCGCCGCTGTTCCTGGAAACGATATTGCCTTTGCTGCCATAATACGTGTTGAAATCCGAATAGCCCGTTTCACCCATGATGAAGAAGTGGTGCTGGATGATGTATTTGTACCCAACTCGTACCGGGATCTGCAGCCCTGCCTTTGAAGGTATGCCTGCAATCGTTTTTGGAGCATAGCCGATCAGGCCGGTGGTCAGTGCGACAAAACCCGGACCTGCTTTCAAGGAAAATCGAAGCGTCAGGCCGGCAGCGGTGGTATAGATATCGCCCAGGTTCCCGCCGGGCGCGCCTACCTCAAGACCGAGACCCACACTGAAATTCTTTGTTTCCTTTTGGGCATTGGCGGCCAATACGCAAAACGATGCCAGTAAAATGAAGATCATTTTCTTTTTCATATACTTGTTTGTTTTTAGATTTATAGCTCGTGAAGGATTGGATTGTGATGCAAGACTAGCGCTTCATACGGCGGGAACCAATAACGCATTTGTATTATTTTATTTTGTACATTCAGTAAATGCCTTGCCCCGCTCGTATATTATCCCCGGTGTTCATCATCCTCTGGCTGGGGGTCTGGGCGCAGCAAAAACTACCGTTATATACTAAACGATGCCCTGTAAAAACGATCGCCTATGAGCAGGGGCTGACGGATAATTCGGTCACCGGCGTGATCACCGACGAAGGGGGATTCACCTGGGTCTCCACAGCCGGCGGCATCCAGCGGTACAATGGTTATGTCCTGCAACCGGTGACCCCAGTAGTAGCGGGAGACACCCTCCGTATCAATTACCCCGTGTTCTTTTTAAAAGCATCTGATAATGCGCTCCTCATCGGTTACCGGGAGGGAGTGCTCAGGTTTGCTAGCGAAACGAATTCCTTTACAAAGGTCATCGACAGGACCACCGCAGACACTGCGCATCTGCATTCGCTGATGCCGCTGAAGGAGACGGCCGAAGGACTCTGGTGTTTCGATGAGACAAAGGGCGTCGTCCTCTACCGCGGCCGGGGAGCTTTCCATGGAGCGACGCCTTTGGTCGTTGACGCCACCATTGCGAACCTCATCCGGACAGAAGATTACTTTATCACCCGCAAGCTTGTTGCGTGCAACAGGAATTATATCTTTATCCGCCAGTCCCCGAACAAAATACTGGAGATCGACACGGACACCCATCTGTCGAAGCAACTGGAATATTCCGACTCTCTTATCACCGGTCTGGAATGCAATGACGACAAGCTGTTCGTTTCCTCATCGAAGAGCATTACCGTCCGGGATATCGGCACTGGTCTTATTACCCGGCGATTTCCGATAAAATGGATCAGCGATGATCCTAACGTGACCCGAAGCAGCCTCGGGCTGTCTTCGGATGGTCATCTGCTGGTCAGCGAGGAAGGCCGGCTTTTTGAGTTCGACACTTCCGGCGTTTGCCACAAAGAGATTGTTTCATTGGATCGGGACCCGCTGCTCAACACGGGCTATATTCAGATCGTCTACGAAGACCCCTTCCGCCGCATCTGGCTGCTGACCAACAGCGACATCAAGCGGATCGAGAACGCGGAGACACCCTTTTCCTACCTGATCTACCCAAATGGGCAAAGTCATTTTATCCGCAGCCTGTATTATGATAACACGGATAAGACCTTGCTGGCCGGAGTATTCCTCGGGCCGATAGAGCTTTACGATTCATCCGGACGCCCATTGTGGCAAATGCCGTTGACGGACAAGCGGTGTACCAGTCCCGTGGCGATCGAAAGGATCCGGGATCGTCGCTATCTGGTCATCACCGCCGGTAATGGCTGGTTTCTCCTGAATTCGGCTACCCGGCAGCTCCAGCCTGTCGACCCGGGCCATTCCATCGAGATCCGCAACAATTCCTATTGGAATAACCTGCAACGCATCGATGACAGCACCTTGCTGTTCAGCACAAGGTCCAACGTCTTCTCCTGCCGCGCCCGGATGGACAATATCCGGGTGTTGTCCGGTCTCTTGCCGGACTCCGTGGTCAACAGCTACACGCTTAGCTGTTTCCTCCGTTCTTCAGATGGGTCCCTGTGGGCCGCAACACAGTCACGGATGGTCCTCAGGCTCGACCGGACGGGCATTGTGCATCGGATAGCTATTCCGGAGAATTACATCCGCACTATAGCGGAGGATGGGATGGGTCGCATCTGGATAGGGTCGGAGAGCGGGATCTTTATTATTGATGGGACGGGGCGGCTGCTCCGCCATCTTTCCCGGCAATCCGGGCTGCTGAACGATATCATCTATGCCTTGCTCCCCGCTGACAGCAGTCACAACAGTTTCTTCGCAAGCACGAAATTCGGACTTTCATTTATTTCAGCGGATGGCGTCATAAAGAACTACCCGCGGGAACTCGGGCTCCAGGAGAATGAATTCAATACCCTGTCCTGCGCCAGGTCAGCGGACGGCAGACTGTTCTTCGGCGGTATTAACGGGATCACGGCTTTTTTCCCAAACGAACTTTCCGTCCCCGGGGACTCGTCGAAGATATCTGTAATGCGATTTGCCGTAAACGACTCTGCCTATAATTCATTTGGCGGTTCCTGGGCATCGGATACGATCCGGCTCCCTTATGACCACGAGCACCTCCAATTCGATCTGGGGGCGACAGGGCTGCTGAACCCCAACGAATATCTGTACAGGTACCGCCTGCAAGGTTTCGACAGGTCATGGCAAACCACCACCCAGCCGACGGGCATCCGCTACATCCTTCAACCCGGTACCTATTGGCTGGATATCACTTGCAGCCCTGTCCTGTATTCGACCAGGTCGCTGGAACGGCGGATCATGATCGTCATCAGCCCACCCTGGTGGCAGACCTGGTGGTTTATGCTCGCGACCGTTGCACTTGCGGTGCTCCTTATTTTCGGGGTCAGCTTTTTCATCCTCCGTCAACGATATCTTTGGAAGCTTAGAAAGCTCGCGGTCGATCAGCAGTTGGTAAGGGAACGGGAGCGCATTTCCCGCGAGCTGCACGACAACATCGGGACCCAGCTGAGCTATATCAGCAACAGCATCGATTGGCTGCTGGAAACACCGGATGCCTTCAACAAGGAAGAAGAGAAGGATCGCCTGGCCGCGGTCAATGACACAGCGAGAAGCCTGGTCGTCGATCTGCGCGAGACGATTTGGGCGATGAAAAAGGAATTTATCTTGTTGGATGAGTTTGCCGACAAGCTGAAATTATACCTGCAATCGCAAACTTCGATACAGCCGCAAATGGAGACCGTCGTCACCGAGGATATTCAAAAAAAATACACCTTTTCACCCACGGAAGCCCTGAATATATTCCGCATCTGTCAGGAGGCGATCGCCAATTCCGTCCGGCACTCACAGGCGGGAAAGATTTGCCTGACCATCCTTTCCGGGAAGGGCAAGGAATTCTCGTTTACCATCGAAGACGATGGCAAAGGCTTTATTCGCCAGCAGCAATACAACGGGCATTACGGGCTGGAGAATATGACCCATCGGGCGTCGGAATCCGGCGCTACGCTGATTATCGATACCGGACCGGGCAAGGGTACCCGCATTACTGTTTGTAAATAGCAGAGGCGTCCTCCCCCGGCCGGCTTAAAAGCGCGCCAGCTAGATCAGCTTGTTCTTCGTCGCGATCTTTATGGCTTGTGCCTTCGAGCTAACATGGAGCTTGGCATAAATATTGGCAATGTGCTTCCGCACGGTATGACTGCTGAGGAATAGCTTCTCCGCAATCACCTTATAGGCATAGCCGTCGACGGTCAGCTTGAGGATCTGCGTTTCCCGGTCCGACAAGGCATAAGCCTTTTTTTCCGGCGCCTCGCTTTCCATGCCCGGCAGCGAAGCTTTCATCAGGAGATCGAGGGTTTTTCTCGCAATCCGCGGGCTCATGGGCGCGCTGCCCGTCTCCGAAAGCTGGACAATGCAATCGATGATGGAAGCCAGCTTGTCGTTCTTTAGCAAATAGCCATCCGCCCCCGCCTTGATCGCCTCGAACAGTTTGTCGTCATCGTCAAAAACGGTCAGCATCAGGAAATGGATATGAGGGTAAAGCAATTTGCCAACCTGGACGGTTTCGATCCCATCCATATCAGGCATGCCGATGTCCATGAGGATAACGAGGGGGTGGGCGGGGAGAGATAATTTCTTCATCTGGTCGAGGAAGTCGTTGCCGCCGTTCGAAGTCAGCACAATCGCGATATCATCCGAGTAGTTGAGCCGTTCGGCAAATAAATGCAGGTTCTGTGATTTGTCATCGACTATGCCAACCGGAACTTTCATAAAGCTAAATTACTCCTTATAGATCATCTGTGACAACAAAAGTGCTCCGATCCACCGGGTCCCGCAATAACTCAAATGCGCTATTTTCATCGCCGACCACCGATTCCGCGACCGGCCGGTTGGACAGCGGACCCTCCGATCCTTCATTCTTTTACCAGCGTCGCTTCCAAACTGTCTTTTCCCATCGAGCCCATCAACCGCCATTCCCCGGGCTGACTCCGGTTCAGCCTCCCATACAGCGTATCTTTTGCCCCCATGGGATAATGCCATGACGCGACCAGCGTCCCCGTAGAGCGGTCGAGCCGGTACTTGCCGATCCATATTCGCTTCACCCCGTTGAACTCAAGCACCATTTCATTACCCAAATCAAAATACACCGTGGTCAGGACACTATCCTGGCAGGATGTCGCCGCTGATCTGACCCGGTTGACGGTGAGGTCCTGTACCCGATATTTCCCCGTCAATTGCGGATTACGGTCCGGTGACCCGAAAGAAAATACCAACAGCAGCGGTGCCACCATAATCACTCCTGCCAGCATCACATTCTTGGTCATAGGGAAACCCCGCAAGCCGCCGTCCTGCGGAAAGAACAATGCTACCAGCGGCTGATAATGTTGCAGGATCATGTAGGTCAACGCGATGAGCAGGATGAGCGCATGCACCGAATCGCCCCATTCGAAACCATAAAAAATATTGAGCAGCAGGATATTCAGCACTACCGGGAGCAAAAAGATGGCGCCGAACAATCTGGTCCGCCGGATCACCAACATAAAAGCACCCGCGATCTGAAAAACGCCAATGAGACAGAAGAAGGCAAACGAATGACCAAAATACGCCCAGGATAATGCCTCCCCCGAAAAACTGCTAAAGGGCTCATCTAACCTTGCCAGAGGTACCGCCCCTTGCTGATGGAACAATTTCTGCCACCCGAACATGGCCAGATCGAGACCGATAGCACCTGCTAATATGTCTTGCCAAACCGCCATTACCCGTTGCGGATCAACGGCACGTTCTTCCACTTTGCGCTGCCAGCGCACGCTGTAGATCACCGCCGCCAAAACCACTACGACGCAACCCGTGATCCCATACACCGGTGGAGGGACACGCTGGTCTCCGAACTCCCAGATTATCCTGTAGATGATACGCTGCGAAGTAACGGCCGCGACCACTCCCGTCAGCAGGCAAACTGCCAGTTTTTTGATATACCCCATTTTTTTCCATGGAGATGCCGGACCGTCCGATTTCCACAAATTGCTTAACTTGTGAATATCCTGCCCCCTTCACATTTCCCCTTCATTGCTAAAACAACCATCACATGCGCGGACAACTATTAACTGCCGTTTTTGTAACCTCCCAGGTTATCCTTCATGCTCAAACCGTTACATACTGGAGCCCGGAACAATGCATGAAAATGAAAAATATCACAAGCGTCCGTGTTTCACCGGATGGGGCAAAAGTATTGTACACGGTCCGCCAGGCAGTAATGACCGAGGATCGAAGCGAATACGTGAACCAGATCTTCCTTTGCAATATAGATGGCAGTAATACCATTCCTTTGACACAAGGGGATAAGAATAATTCGAATCCGAAATGGAGCCCGGACGGCAACCGGGTGGCATTCGTCAGCAACCGCGATGGTAAGAACAATCTGTATATGATCTCTCCCAGGGGTGGCGAGGCCGATAAGCTCACCGATGCAAAGACAGGCGTCAGCAATTTCAGTTGGAGCCCTGACGGGAAAATGATTGCTTTTATCATGGCCGACGCTCCCGGCGATAACGACGAGAAGAAAAAGAAAGGAAAAGACGATTGGTATTATTACGATGATGTGATCCTGCAAAACCGTTTGTACCTGGTTTGGCCGGGCGAGAACGATTCTTCGGGAAAAAAGAAATGGAAGCAGCTTACGATGGAGAACAGGAACATCATTTCATTCGACTGGAGCCCGGATAGCAAATGGATCGCTTATGCGCACGGCAAATCGCCCATGGCAAATGATGGTCAGTATGCCGATATTTCCGAGATCAATATTTCTACGAAGGAGACAAAAAATATCGCCAATACTCCAGCCGGCGAATCGGATCCTTTATTCAGCCCCGATGGGAAATACATTGCGTATGTGTGTTCCGAAAACCCGGTGGTGTGGCCTGGAAAAACATTTATCGACGTGGTCCCGGCTGAAGGGGGCGCCATAAAAAAATTGTCCCCCACGCCCAACGATCAGCCCGCTATCTTATCCTGGAGCCATGACGGCACGCATATTTATGTGGCCGAAAGCAACAAAACATTGCTAAGCGTTTACCAGCTCGGGCTGGACGGTAGTGAGCTCACTGAATGGACCAAGGGTTGCAATGATCTTGCAGGCATTTTTGCGATGAACGAAACGCGCACCTTCTTAGGGTTCGTGTTGCAAAACACATCAACACCCGGGGAAGCCTACATCAGCAATGCATCGGCTTTTGCGCCGGTTAAAATATCTGATATCAACACGGACATCGCCCATAATCCTGTTCCAAAAACGGAACTGATCAAATGGAAAACCACGGACGGTAAGGAAATTGAAGCTTTGCTCACTTACCCGTTAAATTATCAATCGGGGAAGAAATATCCATTGATCCTGAATCCGCATGGTGGTCCGGCGGGTGGCTATACACAAAGCTTTATTGCTTCCAATCAAAATCTATATCCCATCGCTTCATTGGCGGAGAAAGGCATGTTCGTGCTGCGCCCCAATCCCCGTGGTTCTACTGGTTATGGAGTCGCTTTCCGTGAAGCCAACCAGCGCGACTGGGGCGGAGCCGATTTCAAAGACCTGATGCTGGGCGTAGACTATGTTATAAAAATGGGCCTGGCGGATCCGAATCGGTTGGGCGTGATGGGCTGGAGCTACGGCGGTTTTATGACCAGTTGGATCGTAGGTCATACAGACAGGTTCAAGGCAGCTTCGATTGGCGCGCCGGTCGTTGATCTTTCATTTCAGAACCTCACGGATGATATCAACGGCTTCCTTCCCTCCTATATGAAGGCCGATCCCTGGGCCGATTGGGCTGTGTACGATGAGCACTCCCCGCTCCGGTTTGTGCAGAATGTGAAGACGCCGGTAATGCTCCAGCACGGAGAGGCGGATGCAAGGGTGCCGATCAGCAATTCGCTGATGTTCTATCATGCCTTGCAAAGGAGAGGGGTGCCGGTAAGACTATTAGCTTTGCCCCGCCAGCCACATGGTCCCACCGAGCCGAAAATGGTTTTCAAGGTGTCTCAAAGCAACCTGGACTGGTTTGAAAACTACCTTGTAGAGAATAAGAAAGCATTTTAATATCCCTGCAATGGGGATGACGATACCATCCTAAGGATACAAATCCTTTGATTCGATCATTGTGATGTTGTTGTTTCCCATGAATACGATGTAGCCGCCGTCCGTTGTTGAGCTGATCCTTGATAAGGACGGATTCACGTCAGTGTTTTTCAATATGTTTCCGCTATTATAATCCACCACACCAGCCGTGTTGTCATCAAAGTAATACACGTAGAAGTTCTCGCCGGCCCTATAGCTAAAGTCCGCGGAAGAAGCGCTATAGGCATCGAAGCCGGTGAATGCTCCGACCATGACATAATTTTGGACCAGGAATTGATTCATCCCCGGAGGCTGGAGGTTAACCACAAACACCTCATCGGCGAATTTGTTGGCCACGATATACCAACTGATGGCGGTTGGCGAGAAGGGAAAAGAAACTTCTGTCAGGTTGTGAGTATTGCAGTCGAGCCGGACGAGCCGGCAGCTTCCATTCGATTCCAGCCCAATGATCTCCGAGCCGTCGAATTTTACGGCCGCGGAAGCCAGGTCCCGCATCCCGGAGATCAGCCCGGGGGTAAAAAAAGGATGGAGGTAGAGTGTATCATTTAGCCTGCTGTCCAGTACCAGCCACGCCCCCACGCCGTCGTCATTTTCGATCCGGAGAATGCCATATCCGTTGGAACCGAAAAGGACGTCGTAGGCATAGTTGTCTGTATGGTCGATCGTGTCTTTCGGGATAGGGATGGGTTTGATGATCTCTCCGGTCGATGGGTCCATTACATAAACGGTATCGCGATGCTGAAGGTCAGCTGCCGGGATGTAGATCAGGTTGTTGTAGTAGTTGTAACCTGCATTAAAGGGAGTAAAATTCAGCGCGTACGTTTTCTGGTATCCCGTATCGGCGAGCCCCAGACAGACGATTTGATCGGGGGAATTGGTTACTACCCAGCAGTACTTCCCGTCCTTGGAAAGGAAATAATTTTGGATCGTTCCCGCGGTGATGGCCCTGTGGTAATAACAATGGAAAACGATGCTATCGCTAAGCGTGCTTCCCGAAGAATCGGTAACGGAGTATTTGAACGGATAATCGCCTCCAAGGCCGCCGCACCTGAAATTGTAGAACAGGATCACGCTGTCCCCGTCGGTCAATGTATGCTGCAGATCAGGAAGGCAATAGCTGCTTAGATATTGCAGGGAATTCAGATGTATTGGCTTGTTAAAACGAAGTGTGAAGGTATCCAGCTGGCCGGCATTTAAATTGCCGGGAGTGTACGAATAACCGGCAAGCCTGAGCTTCGCGGTATCAGTTACTGCTGGAGGCGACGAAGGGATATTTTCATGCTTTTTGCAGGATAAAAAATGCAGGGCTGCCAGCATGACACAGCAGAGTAAGTATGGTTTCACGTCAGCTAAAATAATGGGAAGGATTGGAATTTGCAAACCCGTGGCCCCGAAGGCCTCGACTTCGCGTCGCTCATTAAATTATTGATCAAGGACAATAAAACAAGGATCTGGCGCGTTTTTTTGGTATATTTACACGATCTCCTGCCTTCTCGTGCTATTCTTGCCTGTATTTTTTCTTGCCAATCGTCTACCGCATCTTGCCGTCAATCTTGCCGTCAATCTTATTTTGCCTGTGATCCTGACTTTTGCTTGCCATTATTAAACAAAAGCAAAAAAACTATGGAAAAGAAAGGCTTCCTCATTGACATGGACGGGGTAGTTTACAGAGGTAGTGAACCAATACCCGGTGCGGTAGAATTTATCAATTATCTGCGGGAGAAAGGATATCCCTTCCTTTTTTTGACCAATAACAGCCAGCGTACCAACCGGGATGTCTGTTACAAACTTCGCAAGATGGGATTCCAGGTGAACGACGAAGACATATTTACCTGCGCCATGGCTACAGCCCGCTATCTTGCCTCAAGGAAGGAGAATGGGACTGCCTATGTCATCGGCGAGGGTGGCCTGCTAACCGAACTTCACCAGATCGGTTATTCGATCGTGGACGATCATCCCGACTATGTCATCATCGGCGAGGGTAGGACGATCATGCTCGAGTCGGTGGATAAGGCGATCAATATGATTATGAATGGAGCAAAACTGATCGCTACCAACCTCGACCCCAACTGCCCCGTAGGAAATGGAAAATACAGGGCGGGTTGCGGGGCCTTCGTTGCCATGCTCGAATTCGCCACGGGCCGGCAGGCGTTCAGCGTGGGCAAGCCCAGCCCCATCATGATGCGCATGGCCAGAAAGATCCTGGGATTGTCAACGGATGAAACCGTCATGATAGGCGATACGATGGGCACCGATATCCTGGGGGCAGGGTCCATGGGCTTTACAACGGTGCTCACCCTTTCCGGCGTGACCCGTGAATGCGATCTTGACCAATATGGCTATTCTCCCGATTTTATTATCCATTCTGTCCAGGACCTCCTGAACGAAGAGCTATTCTCCCGGGTGCTCTTGCAGCAACATGGGCAGTATGCTTACATGGAAGAATTCGCCGCCAGGATGGCCCCTGCGACGGTCGGCGCGGATTCTTGAAGGTGGTGCCTGGCCACAAATTTCTCTTTATCTTTGGATAATGCAAATCATGAGGCATTATATGAAGATAGGCGCATTCTTTGTTTTTACTTTATTTACTGTGGCTGGCCATCCGCAAAACACCATCAACAGTTACAAATATGTACTTGTACCACAAAAGTTCGATTTCTTAAAAACAAATAATGAATACGGATTGAACGGTACGACGAGATCGCTATTGGAACAAAAGGGATTTACCGTTCTTTGGAGTGATGCGGATCTGCCTGCAACTGTTGCCGCCAATAAATGCGCTGCCCTCAAAGTGGAGGTAACCGAAAGAAAAGCGATGTTAACCACGAACCTAACCGTCGTGTTGAAGGACTGCCTGGGCAATATTATCTTCAAAAGCGGAGAAGGCAGAAGCCGGGAAAAGGAATATAATGTAGCCTACGACCAGGCCTTAAGAGAGGCCTTCTCCTCGCTCAATAATGTGCCTTATAAATATGATAGCACCCTGGCCGCACAAACCCAACAACCTACCCCTTCATCCAGCACTTCACCTCAGGCGCCGATATCGTCGCCACTCGCCGTTACCGGTATTTCCGGAACATTATATGCCCAGGCAATACCCAACGGATATCAATTGATAGATACAACCCCAAAAAAGGTACTGACTCTGCTTAAGACGTCAGTGCAGGATTGCTTTTTGGCCGAAATCGGCGCCGGAACCTCCAATGGCATTGTCTTCAAAAAGAATGGGGAATGGTTTTGCGAGTACTATAAAGAGGGCATCCTCGTGTCTCAGAAATTAGAGATCAAATTCTGACCGCAACTGATGGTTTGCTATCAGGAGCATCTTTTGAGAGAAAAGGATATACTAATAAAACTTTAATATATGACAAAAGCGACTTGGGAACCTTATAGTCCCACTACGGATGGTCGGCTTTCCACAGCCGATAAAGATTCGCTGCCAACTTCTGCCTTCGCATTTCCCCGCACACGCAAAGAGCCAATGACAAACGCTTCCCATGTGCGCGACGCAATGGCGAGGTTCGATCAGGTCAAGGACGTCAGTGACGCCGAACGGGATCTCGCGTTTGCCAACATTCAGAAGGCTGCCGATTATTTCGGTATCCAAATGAAGGAAACGGATTGGCGTCAATTCGGATCCTGACAGCCGGTTACGGCAAGCATAGGCCCACCGTGGCACCCAGATACAAGCCTCCCAATGAATATGGCGAATGAGTGACCGGCTGGCCGTTGAAGGTGGCGGTGAGGCCCGGTTGATCGAGTCCGATGCGCCCAAATAAATCACTGTTTCCTGTGCTGTCGACCTGGGCAAGGCTTAGATCTCCCTTATCGATCAGGGGAAGGAACCACGAGGCCTGGATTGCCCAATATAATATATGACGCGTAGGGCTCGTGATGCGGATGGATGGGGCAAGGGCCAGAATATGTTGGTCAAAATCCACGAACAGATGATCGGTGGTACGGGTAGTTGTGACGGTTGTTCTGCCGACGGTGGAGGATGTAGTAAAAGTCGGGCCGGAGTCATAGCCGAACACCAGAACGTCCGCATTTCTGTTGTCGATGTTCCCCAGTCCCACAGAAAATTTATAGTAGGTAAGGTCC
>Ga0206989_1091_pt2 | contig 15467 bp, 12 predicted proteins | sample Alteio_BWMinCont_10_FD_153276 | JGI IMG/M metagenome (GOLD analysis project Ga0206989, IMG submission 153276) | Enriched cells from forest soil in Barre Woods Harvard Forest LTER site, Petersham, Massachusetts, United States -... | ecosystem: Environmental > Terrestrial > Soil > Temperate forest >...
GTATGATGGGATCCGTCCAACCCAGAGGAGCGTCGCAATTCGCAGGAATAGTTTCCTTCTTGGAAGCATCCTTTTCCAGCTTTGTGCGAAGCGCCCGGATCAGCTCGTCCTGGCTCAAGCGGGCGAGAGCGAATTCCGCGGGTCGATCGACACCCCGCAATTCCAGACGGATCACTTTGTGGGGCGCGGCCGCCTCGACTTCGATGGTGAAATGCGCAAATTGATCGGAGCCGCGTTCCTCGACAAGGCCGGTAAGCTGTGTAGCCGTGGAATCCTCAATTTTTTTAAGATCGAATCCTCCCGTCTGCTGCCGGAAGGCCAAGATGCCGTCGACTTTATGCTCTTCGGGTTTTGCGTAATGGCTGCGGAACGTTTCGAGCTGGGCCCGTGCGCCGCTGTTAAAAGCAGCAAGCCAGGCGGAGAATTGCTCGCCAGGAGCAGTCTTGGGAATTTCGGCGGTGGCGAGTTGAGTTTGGAGTGTTCTGGCGCCACAGACCGTCAAGCCGAGAGCCATGCACGCGAGAGCTAAGAAAGTGGTTTTGCCGAATGCGTTTGAGCGGTGTGCCATGATGTTCCACGACCTCTGGAGCTCGCTGTTCGTCTCGCTAGCTCTATCGCTATAGACTCCGGGCGGCGGGTCAAGGTTTCCAACAGACAGTAGCGAGGGTCGCATAGCACGCGACCATAGTCAGACCATGGTTTTGTTACCGTGGACCAGCGGCTTTCGAAGGTGCCCGGGCTAAGCCTACTGCCAAATCGCTAGACCTCCACCCGTAAAATCACCGGCGGCAAATGCTTCTTGAAAAACACCCCTACGGCACTCTAGCCTCAGCCGCTGCTTCCGTTGTGGACTCCGAGCTTTATTTGGCGGCGCCGGCCTGCAGTTCCGTAAGCGACGCTAGGACTTCCTCGCTGTGCTGCTGAGGCTTTACATCGAGAAACACTTTGCGGACGACCCCGTCTGGATCGATCAGAAACGTATGGCGAGCGGAGACCTTGGCGACGCCGAAATTCATCACCGAGTCATAGAGCGTGGAAACCTCCTGCTTGGTGTCCGCGAGCAGCTTGAAGTTCAGCCCTTCCTTGGTGCAGAACTTCTGGTGGGAATCCTCGTCCTGCACGCTGACGCCAACGATTACCGCGTGTTTTTGGTCGTATTGCGCCAAGTCGCGCTGGAAGTTGTGGGCTTCCACCGTGCACCCGCTGGTAAAATCCTTCGGGTAGAAATAGAGCACCACCCACTTGCCCTTGAAATCATGCAAGCTCACGGGCTTGGACTCTTGCGAGTTCAGCGTGAAGTCCGGTGCGGAACTTCCGACGGCTGGCGCCTTGCTATCCGCATGCAGTCTGCGGATCCCCAAGCCCAATGCCGCTAACAGCAACAATCCGACGACGATCTTAGTTGTTTTCATAGTTGACCCCTTTACTCCAGACCCGCTTTAGGTCGGATTTATTCCAAGAAGGAAACTATTCCTGCGAATTGCGACGCTCCTCTGGGTTGGACGGATCCCATCATACCGCTCCGAGAGAGTGCATGCTAGTTCGAACGCGTGAAGCGGCCAAAACCCAGGCGGAGTTGGAGCGTGTTAATCCCAGGATTCAGATTGGCAAGCGAGGCGTTGGAAATGTGCATGAAGCGAAGCTCGGCGCTCCAATTGTATTTGCTTTCAAGAAAGTGCAGGCCCAGCGCGCCGCTCGACGTGAAATTTATGCGCGAAGTGCCGGGAGGCACGTTGTCATTCGTGAAGAGCGTGCCGCCTCCGAGTTCGAAATAGGGAACGACCTTGCGGGGCTTTGTAAAATTCCATTTCAGCGCGAAGGGATTCAGTCCGAAGCCATAAGCGGTGCCGCCACGCTGAACTACCATGAACACGGGCACCACATCCACCGCGTATTCGAATTGCCCGCGCAAAAAGCCTGGGCCGTGCGGCGCAGTCAAAATCCAGCCATAACGTGCACCGACGTTCCACACGCCGCTGTCGGAGGTAGTTCCATTCAGTCCGTGTCCGCCGCCGGTCCAGAGTTGTAGCTCATGCCCGCCGTCCTCGGGGCCCGCTTGGGCCCATGATGCTGGAACCGAGAGCAACGCTACGAACAGCAGGCTTTTGAACACTCGCATTACTGGTCTGGTCACCGAGAGATCTCCCTACGGTTTTGGATTCACTTACCCCAGCCCGGGGTGCACGGAAGATACAGAAAAACCGCCACAAACGCGACTAGCTCTTCGAGGGCCGCTTCCTACATTACTTCAGATAGGTTCGGACGATTTGAATCACGTCGTCGGCGGCCTCTTCCGAGGATTTCGAATTCCGAGGCATGTGATTACGTATGTGGTCTTCCATCAGCTCGCCCATGAGGCTGTTGATGGCACGCTCTTCACGAATGACAACGTGCCTCCCGGCACTTCGCGCATAAATTTCACGTCGAGCGGCGCGCTGGGCCTGCACTTTCTTGGTGCGGGTGACGAGGTCGAGTTTTTCGCGAGAAGTATGTGACATTTCGCTTGCCTACCCTAGAGGGGTATGGTATCAAAGGTGGACCCAGGATCGCAATGGCCTGCAGCACAATAGAGCAAGGAGCTGTCTCATTTCAACATCGACCTGTCCCGCGCGTTCATCCTATTGTAATAGACCGCCTTTTACCCTCCCAAGGGCATATTCCGGCGCATCAGAATCCGAACAGTGAGACGAAACATGTTTCGACATGCCAACGGCGTATCATGGGCCAACAAAATCCATTCCCCGAATAGGTTTTCAAGGCGATGCCTGGGCGATTTCCTGAGTGAAGAAGAAGAGTATCGCTACGTGCGACGCAATCTTCCTGCGGGACGTGAGGTCACCCGATGAGACCCCGGGGTTTTCTAACGCTCCTCTGCTGTTCGATGTTGGGCTTTGCAGCGACGGGCTGTGGAGAAGATGGGAAGAATCGGAATGCGGGAGCACCGCCGCCGCTCAAGGTTGAGCAGGCCAGCGATCCCAATGTTTTTCAAGTAAATCACCCGGATCAGTTCCCGCTGGTGGCGGCGGTTGAGCATGTTGCCGCGCCACAGTTGAAAGCTACCGGTAGCGTCACTCCCGATATTTCCAGAAATGTTCCGGTTATTTCCGTTGCCACCGGCCGAGTCGTGGAGATTGCTGCTCGTTTGGGAGACACCGTAAAGAAGGGCCAGCTTTTACTTCGTGTGCAAAGTGCGGACGTTTCCAGCGCCTTTTCCGACTATCAAAAGTCCGTAGCTGATGAACAGCTGACGCGTACACAGCTAGAGCGGGCGCAGCTCCTTTATGACAAAGGTGCCTTCTCGTTAAACGATCTGCAAGTTGCGCAGGACACCGACACCAAGGCTAAAGTTGACGTCAAAACCGCTGCTGAGAAACTTCGAGTGCTTGGCAGCACCAACCTTGATGAGCCGTCCGGCATCGTCGAGATTCGCGCACCCGTGTCGGGCGTGATAACGGACCAGCAGGTCACCAACGCAGCTGGCGTGGCCGGCCTGGGCTCGCCCAATCCGTTCACGATCTCCGACCTCACCTACGTGTGGATTCTTTGCGACGTCTACGAGAATGACCTCTCCAGCGTGCACCTTGGGGAAAACGCCGACATCCGGCTGAATGCCTACCCGGACAAAAACTTCACAGCAGTTATCAGCAACGTTGGCCCGGCACTCGATCCCAACATTCGCACTGCCAAGGTGCGCCTTGAAGTGCGCAATCCTGGTCTGCTGCGTCCCGGCATGTTCGTGACGGCTACGTTCCGTGGCCAAAAGAAAGAGAAGCGGGCAGCCGTTCCGGCGACGGCCATTTTGCACTTGCATGACCGCGACTGGGTCTACGCTCCAACAAAAGACAAGAAATTTCGACGCGTGGAGGTTAGAGGCGGCGAAATGCTTCCCGGCAACATGCAGGAAATCGTGACAGGACTCGCTCCTGGGGATCAAGTCGTGACCAACGCGCTGGAATTCCAAAACGCGGTGGAGCAGTAATGATTCGTTCGCTCGTTGCCTACGCGCTAAACAACCGCTTTATCGTTCTCAGCATCGCTTTTCTGCTTTTCTTGTGGGGTGTTATCTCTTTTGAGAAACTGCCGGTGGAAGCTTACCCGGATGTGGCCAACACCTGGGTGCAGGTGATTACCCAATGGCCGGGCCGGGCCGCGGAGGAACTCGAGCAGCAAGTCACCATTCCGGTGGAAATTCAGATGAATGGCATCCCGCATTTGCAACATGTGCGATCCGCTTCCCTGGCTGGGCTTTCCGTCGTCAATCTGATTTTTGATGACGATTCGGACAACGATTGGGACCGCCAGAAGGTGCTGGAGCGTCTGGCGCAGGTAACACTTCCGAGCAATGTTTCCGCGCAGATTGGTCCCGATTTCAGTCCGATTGGCTCCATCTACTGGTACACATTGAAGAGCGACAATCCCGCCTACGACGTAATGGAACTCAAGTCCGTTCAGGATTGGGTGATCAGCAAATACATAAAGTCCGTGCCGGACGTGGTCGACGATTCTTCCTTCGGCGGAATTACTCGCGAGTATCAGGTTCGCATCGATCCCGACAAGTTGGTCTCCTACGGCTTGAGTCTCGCCCAGGTCGAGCAACAATTGTCGAACAGCAATGCCAACGCCGGCGGCAGTTTTATCGAACAAGGAGCACAGCAAATCAACGTTCGCGCAGTGGGATTGGTTCACAACGTCAGCGATATCGAAAAAACCGTCCTCAAAACCCAAAACGGCGCCGCGTTGCGCATAAAAGATATTGCCGACGTCTCCCAAGGGCCAAAAATCCGCCTGGGCCAAATCGGAAAAGCCATCCACCGAGCCGACGGCGTGGTGGTCGATGACCGTGACGTAGTGGAAGGCATCGTGTTCATGCGCAAGGGTGCCGACACGGCCACAACACTCGAAGGAATCCATGCCATGGTGCGGTGGCTCAACGACCACATTCTGCCTCGCGGCGTGAAGATCGTTCCGTACCTGGATCGCGACGATCTGGTGCACTACACGACGCGCACCGTCATGCATAACCTCACCGAAGGAATGATTCTGGTCGTGATTGTTCTTTTCCTGTTTCTCGGCAATGCGCGCGCCGCCGTCATCGTTGCTCTGACGATTCCATTTGCATTGCTTTTTGCCTCCATCTGTCTGGATTTGCGCCATATTTCGGCGAATCTGCTTTCCCTGGGCGCCTTGGATTTCGGCATGGTCGTTGACGGCGCGGTGGTGATGGTCGAAAACATCGTCCGCCACCTAAATCGCCGTGAAACCGAGCGAGGGACTCCTCTAGAGCAGATTCGGCTCGCCGCCCATGAAGTGCAGCGGCCCGTTTTCTATGCCATCGCCATCATCATCACGGCCTATCTCCCCATCTTCACTCTGCAACGTGTCGAAGGAAAATTGTTCAAACCGATGGCATGGACAGTCGTTTTCGCATTGCTGGGCGCCCTGACGTTTTCCATGCTGGTTGCTCCAGCCCTGGCAAGCTTCCTGTTTCGCTTGGGGGTCAAAGAATGGGACAACCCCGTGATGCTCTACCTTACGCTTCGCTACAGGAATGCGGTCACCTGGGCGATTCACCATAGGCCAGTAACGATAGGAATTGCCGCCCTCTCGTTCGCACTCGCAATTCTCCTGGGCTTCAGTGGAATCATCGGGTCAGAATTCCTGCCTCACTTGGATGAAGGCGCCATCTGGGTCCGCGGAACTCTAGCACCAAGCACTGGACCCACAGAGAGCGCGCGCGTCGCGGAAAGAGCCCGGCAAGTTCTGTGCTCCTTTCCCGAGGTCCCGCAAGTGGTAGACCAGATCGGACGCCCGGACGACGGTACCGACACGACTGGCTTCTTCGATACGGAATACTTCGTTGACCTCCTCCCCAAGGAAAAATGGCGTCCGGTCTTCTCCGAAGACAAGGAAAAGCTGATCGCTGCAATGAACCACGAACTGGAGCAGATGCCGGGAGTGATCTGGAACTTTTCGCAGCCGATTTCCGACAACTTGGAAGAGGCTGTCAGCGGAGTCAAGGGCGCACTCGCCGTGAAAATCTACGGAGACGATCTGAAAACGCTTGAAGAGAAAGGCGACCAGGTTGTCAGCATTATGCGCGGCATCCGAGGCGTTGAGGATCTTGGTCTGTTTCGTCTCCTCGGGCAGCCGAATCTTGATTTTGCAGTCGACCGGGATCAGGCCTCCCGGTATGGGATCAATGTTTCCGACGTCCAGGACGCCATTCAGACAGCCGTCGGCGGCAACGCCATCAGCCAGGTGCTTATTGGAGAGCAGAGGTACGACCTTGTGCTGCGCTATTTGCCGGAATTTCGTGACACCCGCGAGGCCATCGAAAAAATTCGGCTGCTGTCCCCTTCGGGTGAGCGCGTCTCGCTTGCGCAGCTGACGAAGGTCAGCGTCTCCGACGGTGGTTCTGAGATTTACCGCGAGTCGAACTCACGCTACGTGGCGGTTAAGTACAGCGTGCGCGGCAGGGACCTCGGCAGCACCGTGGAAGAAGCGATCAAAAAGGTCAACGCCGGCGTTAAATTGCCGCCCGGCTATAGCTATGATTGGGCGGGGGAATACGAAAGCCAAAAGCGCGCCCAGCGCCGCCTCATGCTCGTGCTGCCGCTCACGATCCTGGTGATCTTTATCATCCTCTACACCATGTTCAAGTCGATGAAATGGGCGCTGCTTATCATGATCAACGTTGCGATGGCGCCCTTCGGAGGCTTGCTGGCCCTACTTGCTACCGGAACAAACCTCAGCGTCTCTTCCGGCGTCGGTTTTCTCGCGCTCTTCGGCGTCTCTGTGCAAACGGGCGTCATCATGCTTGAATACATCAATCAACTTCGAGCCAAAGGTTACACGATCGAAGAGTCTGCGGCGGAAGGAGCTGTTTTGAGACTTCGACCCATCATGATGACCATGTTAGTCGCAACGCTTGGCCTGCTTCCGGCAGCGCTTTCCCACGGAATTGGCTCGGATTCGCAGCGTCCCTTTGCAATCGTGATCGTCGGCGGACTGATTTTCGGCCTCCTGATGGGCATTTTTCTCCTGCCGACTCTCTACGTCTGGTTTGCCCGTGATGGTGATAAGCTTCCGCAATCGGAGGAAGCCGTCTGAGAAATTTTTGCCAATAACAATTAAGATAACGTCGCAGCGAAACGCGCCGTGCGGGAAACTGCTTTTTCAACCGCGGCCCCGCTCTATCCGCTTTAAGACAGCACACGCCCGGCCAACGGAAGGACTCCCAACATGAAAAAGACCGAAGTGTGCGCTCTCATTAAACAGATAGGCATCGTTCCAGCGATTAGGGTGTCCTCTGCCGAAGACGCGCACTTTGCCGCAGAGTCGGTCACCCACGGAGGGGTTCCCATCGTGGAAATCACCATGACCGTCGCCGGGGCGATTGACTTGATTTCTCACCTGGTTCGTTACCATCCAAAGATGCTGGTGGGCGCCGGAACCATTATGGACACCGAAATGGCGCGGAAGTGCTTCGATGCAGGAGCTAGTTTCTTGACCAGCCCGGGACTCGATCCGCCGCTCATCGAGTTTGCTGCTAAAAATGAGATCGCCGTTCTCGGGGGGGCCTTGACACCCACCGAGGTGGTTACCGCGTGGCGGGCGGGATCCGACTTCGTCAAAGTGTTTCCCTGCGCGCAAGTTGGCGGCGACAGTTACATCAAAGCCTTGAAAGCGCCTTTCCCCCAAATTCCCTTGATTGCTGCGGGGGGCGTGAATCAGCAGACCGCTGCCAATTTCATATTGGCAGGTGCTACCGCGATTGGAGTAGGCGCCGAGCTTATCCCGACGGAGGCCATCGAACGGCGCCAAGCAGCGCGAATCCAGGAATTAGCGCAACGCTTTGTGGGATTCGTGAAGGATGCGCGTGCCCGAATGGAAGCACGAAAACCAAGCCGCGTCGCTAAAAACTCCGGTGGATTGGAAAAGTGCGAGGAGAAATGACACCTTCCAGGCTGCATCCCTCTTTCTAAAAACATTCATGCGATCACGAACCTGTGGGACTCTGTACTTGCTCTGGCGACGATGGGCCAAACAACGGACCGTTCTTGCCTGGACGTGCCTGGCCAGCTTTGCGTTTGGTGTGGCGGAGGCGCCGGCACAGGATCCAGTCCCGTCCCAACCGGATTCGCCGGCAGTCGCCGGGCCCGCCCCTTCTTCAGATCCCCTTCCCATCATGTTTCCCCACCCAGAGATGCACCGGCTCTGGCTGTCCGGCCAAGTCAACATCATTTCGCAGTGGCATCCAGCGTTCCGTTCGCCTTATCAAGGATCCAACAGCCTCACTCCGCAGGCGCAGGATGCCAGCTCGCGCACGCTGACGCTTTTCACCGGACTGCGCCTAACCGCGACGACTGCACTTCTTTGCGACGTGCAAGAAACGGGCGGACACGGCATCGGCGAGGCGTTGGGCCTTGCGGGGTTCACGAATCTCGATGTCGTGCGCAATCCCACGCTGAGTAAAGTGCCCTACATCGCGCGTCTGATGATCCATCAGATCATTCCGCTCGGCCGCCGAAAAAAACCTGTTGACCAGACTCCCTTTTCTATTTTTCACGAACTGCCCGAGCGCCGCCTCGAGGTGCGCTTCGGTAAATTCAGCTTGGCCGATTTTTTCGACTTCAATTCGTACGGGACCGATTCCAATCTGCAATTCATGAATTGGACTGTCGACAACGCCGGCACCTACGATTATGCAGCGGACACTCGCGGATACACCTTCGGCGCGATGCTCGAATATCACGACCATTGGTGGACCGTGCGTTTTGCGGAAGGGCTGATGCCCAAAGTGGCGAACGGAATTAACCTGGACGCCGACCTGGCCCGCGCCAGAGCAGAAAATATCGAGTTCGAATTTCACAGACGGACCATGCGGCAGGAACAGACTGTGTTACGCGTCCTGGCTTTTGTGAATCACGCCAACATGGGGGATTACCAGCAAGCCATCGACAATTTTCGAGCGGGGCCTCACGCCCAAGCCGGAAATCACCGCACACGCGCTTCAAGCCACCATCAAGTACGGCTTTGGCGCGAATGTCGAGCAGCCTCTGAACGAATGGATGGGCGTATTCGGCCGCTGGGGATGGAACGAAGGAGAGCACGAGTCGTACGCGTATACAGAGGTAGATCAGACCGCCCAGATCGGTGCCGGGTTCAACGGACGAGCCTGGCATCGCAAGTGGGACCGCGCAGGCGTTGTTTTAGTGTCCAACGGAATCTCGCGTGTCCATCAAGATTACCTGGCTCTTGGTGGCGACGGCTTTCTTTTAGGAGATGGCCGCCTGAATTACGGTCGGGAAGATATTGTCGAAACGTACTACACACTCCACGCGTGGCGCGGAATCTATCCCGCGTTCGGACTGCAACATATCAACAATCCCGGCTACAACCGCGACCGTGGGCCGGTTCTGGTAACGACGCTGCGTCTGCATATTGAATTTTAACTGCCTCAAGATCAAGCAAGCGGCATTCCGCGTCAGCGAAGGGAAATGAGACCAGACCCGGGCTGCGAAGGCCACGCGTCGGTTCGTCTCTGAACTCCGGTTCCGTCTTGCTGTTCAGACTGTCCCACGCTTGAGTTCACCCATTATCTGTGTTATTCCTCCCTCAGCGTATCCCCCTTGGGTCAACCCAAGCTTTTTTTCCAGGAGTGCCCAGCAGTGAGTATTGTTCATCCCAACGCGAAGCACCTGGTCTCACTCCTTCTTTTGCTGCAGTTAGCTCTTCCTCAGCTGATGGCAGCCGAGGACCTGCAAAAGACGCAGAAAAAAGAGCTGGAATCCGCGGCCAAAGCCTTGAACCAAGAGGCCAAGTCGCTTGAAAAGTCGGGCAAGCTCGTCGAAGCAAGGCTCAAATACGCGGAGTCCCTCGGCTACATCGAGCAGAAGGAAGCGAGCCAGGCGATATCGCGCCTGGATGACAGGCTGAAGAGTGACGTCAAAGCCACGGTTGCGTCCGTGCAGAAAATGTACGAGGCCGGAAAATACAAGGAAGCCGCCGAAGCCCTCGAGAAAGCCTGGAACCTCGAAACTTTCCGGCCGGTCCTGGCCTACAACTTGGCGCTTTGCTACAACCAGCTTGGCGAGCGCCAAAAAGCCGCGGAGTATCTGGACCAAGCCATCGCTGGCGCAGGCGTTCCCAAGGTTCGCTCGAGGCTCAGCCAAACCCGCACGATGTTCACCACTGCCGAGATGACTGCGCCCGAGAACGACTCCATGAAGAAGCAGCTCGAACTGTTCGACCATCTTGCCGAAACCCTCGGCAACGGCTCCTCGGCCGAGGATGAATTGGGAGATGAAGAGATCTTAGTCGAAGGGGATGCTCCAGACCCGACGGCATCCGTGCGCGGTGGTGCTCTGAAATTTACCGTGACCGACCCCGGCCGCAATGGAAAGTCGAGCCGTTTCTCGAGCGCTTGCACTGCTCTCGAGGGTTTAAAAGATTCTCTCGCGAACAGCCCTGCGGCCGTCTTTGATCTCGCCAACTGCGCTGAGGATAACAATCGCCCGGACGAAGCCATGCGGCTTCTCGGGCGTTACCTGGAACTTGCCCCGAACGCGCTGGACGCACCCAGAGTCAAGCAGCGCATTAGAGAGCTCGATGCGCTCAAGGCCTTGCCCACCCAGTCGGGAGCGCAGGTTCGCGCGTTGTACGCCGCTGCCGAACGATCCATCGAAGAATTCCAATACGATGGCGCTCTCATGGCTTATACGAAAGCCGCGGATTTGATGCCGGCTTTTCCGCTCTCGCATTGGAAGCTGGGTCTGCTTCAGGAGGCCATGGGCAACGTCGCTGAAGCGCGACGGCAGTTTACTCGCTGCCGCGAATTGGAAGTTGACCCGGAAGCGCAGAAGCGCGCCGATTTTCACCTCGGCATGCTGGACGCAAAGCGGGAGAAGTACGACGAGGAAGTTTCCGAGGCCGAGGACACTCTCTCTGATCTCTTGAATCGGGCGATCAATTTGACGTTCAACGGCCTCGAGAATCGTTCCGCACTGCGCGCGCGTCGCGGCCAGTACAAGAAGGGCAACTCCGCGCGGAAGCTTGGGGGGTTCACCGTTCCTCTTCCCTACGCCCAGCAACAAGTCGCCTCGGCTGCGCAACATTTGCAAGGGGCTCTTGCTCTTTTTCCCATCGGTGCAGAGGCCAACGAGCTGATGGCGCTCGTCTATTTGCAGGCCCTCGATGGGCGCAGCGCAATCCGATCCTACGATGCCGTCGCGAGCCAGCACCTTCCCGTTTCTTTTTACGCCGAAGTTCGCGGGCACGACCTGGACCGCCCGGCAAAGTGCGAACTTAGCCGCGACCATATCCGTTTCATTTTTCTCGCCTCCTACGACAAAAAAGGTATCGCAAAGCCTCCCTCCCGCCAGGCTGGCCAGGATGGTTTAGGAGACCTGGTCATCGAAGCGCAATCCTCGCGTGCCCTTAGTTTCGAAGATTTTGCCTTCCGGCTCTCTGACATTAAGAAAGTGGAAACAAAAGACGGCCAAGTTCTCTTCAAGCTCGAGCACGATTCCTACTCTGTCTCACCGCTGGCCATCGCATTTTATCCGCCCAAGGAAGCAGGGCCCTTTGCGCGAAGATTCTCCAACGACTATGCTCGCTTGTTCGTGAGATATCCCGGACTCGAAGACACCAAGCTCGGCGCCGAAGGTCTAACCGGTTACGAGAAATTCAAAATTGGAATGGACCTGGCGCAAGCGGGTGCGAGCATGGGCATGGGAGGAGTCGGAGCCATCTCCGCCGTACAAGACGCGATAACCGTCGTCCAGCAAGTACGGATGTTGCAGCGAACCATGGCTTCCATGAAAATCAGCTATGCGGCGTGGGAGACGAGCGTTGAGGAACAGCAAAGCGTCCTGCTCGGAAATCCCTTCAAGCCGATTCCAACTGAGCCTGTCCGGCTGGCGTACGTGCACGAACTGAAATAGATGCGTTGCCAGGACCTGGGGTACGGAAAAGTCGCCGGCGATCAAAGAAAGCTGGTGCGCATAAAACTTTCGCGTTTGCTGCGCACATCGTCGCCACGCAGTTCCAGCAGAGCGCAGGTCACGAATTCCCCTGTCACTTTTTTGCGCCAGCTCATATCGAAGTCGGTGTTGTCGAGCGGCTTGGCGATGCGCGCGGCGAGAACAGCCGCTTCTCGAATCGAGTCTGCATCTAAGGGACGGCCCACCAAAGATTTTGCTGCTTCCCGTGCAACCAGCGGAAGCGAAGCAGCAGAACCGATCACAATGCGGGCCTCCTCGACGCCGCCGCTCGCGGAAATACGCGCGGCTGCGGCAACCGACAACACCGGAAAGTCGAACGAGCCACGTCGCCGCAATTTCCAATAGGCGCTCTTCCACCCGCCGAGGGAATCAAGTAAAACTTCAGCAAGGATCTCGTTGGATTTCCTCTTGATGTAATTCAGTCCGTCATTGCTATACAGATCGGAAAGCAAAACCTCTCGCTCACCCGATCGCGAAACCAAGCGAACCCGCGCGCCCAGAGCGATCAACGCCGGGGCCGCGTCTGTTGAGGAAACCGCCATACACTTTGGACTTCCCGGCGCCACCCAGCACGTGTCGCCATCTTTCTTCAGACAAAAGTTGATTGCCTTTCGCCACTCATAATTCTGATCGTAGTAGTTGCATCGCGTATCGAGGCAGAGATTGCCACCGAGCGTCGCCATGTTTCGAATATGCGGTGTAGCCACCAACGAAGCCGCTTGCCGAAGTGCGGTCAACCCATTTCGAAAGCGTGCATCCGCGGCGATGTCCGCGAGCGTGACGCAAGCTCCGAGCCGCCGCGCCGAATGGTCCCAGTGAACGTGGTTCAAATCTTCGATGTAACGCAGACTCATCAATATCCGAGGAACTTGTTGCCTGCGCTTCATATTGGGAAGCAGGTCCGTGCCACCAGCCAGTGGCATAACGGCTGTTCCCTCGCCGTCCAAAATGCGTGCGGCTTCCTCCAAGGCGCGCGGAGCGCGAAACTCAAAAAGAGGCAGCCGCATCATGAGCTGAGCACCTTTTCTTTGTCTGCGTGGCGCTTCGACGGCCGCGCTACATCGTTCACCGCATGCCCATCTCCGCCCTCCCACGGTGGTGGAACGCGCAGCGCTTCCGGCCACGCGATGTCCGGAAAATGGTTCGGGCCAAAACGCGGCTCGCGTCCCGCCTTTTTTTCCGCAAGTGCTTTCATGATTTTCTCCGGCGTGATCGGCACTTCGTCAATCCTCACTCCCACCGCATCGTAAACTGCGTTCGCTACCGCCGGCATGATCGGCAACAGCGGCCCCTGTCCTACCTCCTTCGCTCCAAACGGTCCGCGCGGATCGGGCTCCTCAATCAACTCGGTGACCACTTCCGGCATGTCCAGAGACGTCGGGCTCTTGTACTCCAGCATCGACGGAAATTTGTGCACCAAAGCGTGTGACATTTTTTTTGGCAAACGCCTAAAGTCCTGCTCCTCCATCAGCGCTTCGCCAAGTCCCATGTAAACGCTGCCCTCCACCTGCCCACGCACCAGCGTAGGGTTCAGCGCGCGCCCGATGTCGTGGGCAATCCAAATCTTCGGCACGTTGATCCATCCGGTCGTCGGACTGACGACAACTTCAACGACTGCCGCAGTATACGAGTAGGTAGGCGACGGCCCCACGCCTCCACCTTTATAGAGCGCCGGCGACTTCGGCGGAGTGTACGAGCCCATCGTGCCGATCGTGCCAAAGCGTGCTTCCGCGAGGCAAACGGCCTCCCGAAACGTGACGCCTTTCTCCGGCGCAGCCGAATCAAAAACGCGCTTGTCCGCAAAGCGCAAGCGCTCTCTCTGAACTTCAAGTTTCTCCGCGACCGCCTCGGTGATGATCGCTCTCCCACGTTCCGCCGCTTCGAGAGCCGCGTTGCCCGCCATGATCGTCACCCGACTCGAATACGATCCCAAATCCACCGGCCCCAAATCCGTGTCGCCCGTGTACAAACGAATGTCAAGCGTCTCCAGCCCCAAGACTTCGGCGACAATTCCCGCCAGAACATCGTCGGAACCCTGGCCAATTTCCGTCGCGCCGCAAAACACCGCTACACCACCGCCCCGGTCGAATTTGATGTGCACTCCCGAGTGCGGCATCTTGTTCCAATAGATCGGCAGTCCGGCACCCGTCAAATATGCGGAGCAAGCCAGCCCCACGCCGCGTCCCTCCGGCATCTTGCGGAATTTTTCTTTCCAATCTGAAATCCTGACGACTCGCCGAATGCATTCCGAAAGGTTGACGACGCTCAGCCGAAAAAAATTCGCCGTCACCGCATTCGAAGACTCCGCAATGCTAAGCCGCAAGTCCGCTGGATCGAAACGCAATTTCTCCGCAATCTTGTCGAGCTGCACTTCTTGCCCGAAGCGCGGCTGCACCGTGCCATGCCCTCGTTTCGGCCCGCACGGCGGCTTGTTGGTGAACGTGCGGCATCCCTGAAATTTGTATCGCGGAATGTGATAGGTCGTGGTCTGCAGCGCCCCCGTATAAAACGTGCTGGCCACCCCGTAAGAACCATACGCGCCGCCGTCGATCAGCGTTTGGAGATGCATCCCGGTGATCGTGCCGTCCCAGCAACAGGGCCGCCCTGGCCACAACGATTTCGTGATTGAATGGATCGCTCTTCCCGCCAAAGGCTCCGCCGTTCGGCGTCGCGATCACGCGGATATGCCCCGGCGGCATTTGCAGAACTTTCGCAAGCGCCCGATGCAGGTAATGCGGTGTTTGCGTGCTGCTCCAAATCGTCAACTTTCCTTCAGGATCTTTTATCGCGACCGCAGCGTGCTGCTCGATCGGAAGGTGCGTGTTTCCCTGATAAAAAAAAGTGTCCTCAAAAACTTCATCCGCCTCTAGAAACCCTTGCTGCACATCTCCAAATTCCAGAGACACGCGCTTATGAATATTTCCTTCCTCGCCATACTCGTGAATCCGCGGCGCGGGAGTCGCCAGCGCCTCTTCCGGATCTGCGATCGTCGTCAGCAACTCGTACTCCACGTCAATCAAGTCCAGCGCCTCAAACGCCGTCAACTCTTCGCGCGCGACTACCGCCGCAACCGGATCGCCAACATGCCGCACATGATCCACTGAAAGCGCCTGCTCATCCTGGCTCACGGGCAAAATTCCATATTCAATAGGGAGATCTTTTCCGCTAAGAACTAAATAAACTCCGGGATGCTCCGCAGCGCGCAACGTATCGATCCGCCGGATGCGCGCGTGCGGATGCGGGGAACGCAGCAGCTTGCAATGTGCCATTCGCGGAAAGAAAATGTCGTCCGCGAAGCGCGTTTGCCCGGTAACTTTTGCGCGAGCGTCCACCCTGCGTCGTGGCACACCGATGACCCGCATTTCTTTTTTATCGTCTTTCGAATCTTCCCCGCCGGTCTTCGCCCGGTCTTCTCGATTGGCCATCCATGCTCCCGCGCGCTATCCGTCTCGCGCCTTGCTC
>Ga0206989_1072_pt1 | contig 15428 bp, 9 predicted proteins | sample Alteio_BWMinCont_10_FD_153276 | JGI IMG/M metagenome (GOLD analysis project Ga0206989, IMG submission 153276) | Enriched cells from forest soil in Barre Woods Harvard Forest LTER site, Petersham, Massachusetts, United States -... | ecosystem: Environmental > Terrestrial > Soil > Temperate forest >...
TGCGAGCAATGAACTCGTAGCCAAGCCGCGCGCCCTCATACGTTTTGCCATTGAGAGAAATGCCGTTAACGCTCGCATGAAAGGGGAGGCGTTCGCCCATTCGCCGCACGAGAAAGTTCGTCTCAGAGTCGCCTATAACAACAAGGTTGTATTTCTGAAGATCAGAATCTGTCACGCTGATATCAAATTTCATAGGGCAGTCTGCAAAATAGGCTTTTCGTCATTCGGCACGCATCTCCTCCGCTAAGTCATGAACGGCCGTACGCTGTGCTTGATTTCCGGTGCTCCCCTCAACCACGAGCACGGGAGATCCAAACGCTTCCTCAATAGGACCCCGTCCGCCACCGAAGTTTTGTAGAATTGGTTTCTCATGTACCTGCTGCGTGAGCGGCTTTCGCTGCTTGTTCGTGAAGAACTGGAAGAGGGAGCGCTTGACGCCCGTAGGATCCTGCGAGAATCCATGGAATCCGCCCTCCCTTCTTATCAGAGTGACATCCACACCCGCGAGGCGCGCCTGGGACGCAAAGTTTTCCGAGTCTTGAATGGGAGGAGCGTTATCAATCTCTTCGTGATTGATAAGAATTGGCATGCTGCCAAGATTGCGAATAGCTGAAAGCGGCGAAGCGTACTGAGACCAACGGCTGAAAACTGGTGGATAATTTCGGCTGATTGTTATGGGTCCTTCGACGGCAACTGCAGCAAAGCGCTCGGGATATCGTTCAGCCAAGAGCAAAGCTTGACGCCCACCCTCGCAATCACCGAGTAAATAAATTCGCTCTGAATCGATACCGTAGTCGCGTTGCACAGCAGCAAGAGCTTCGAACACATCTGCTCGCCAGATAGCCGTCCCGCCCAGATAGCTACCCCTGCCCCAGACTTGGAGCACGCCAAATCCATATTCATCTCCAAGCTTTCGGTATCGTTCCGTCTCGTCAAACGCCGCCATTTGGTAACTTTCAAGGAACGGAAGGTTCGTCAGTCCGGTCCAAGGAAGGACAATTACGAGAGGCATGGGTTTTGAGGGCGACTGCGCCTTCTGCGGAAAATGAAGCCAGTAGTATGCAACTTGGCCGTCGACGGAAGAGCGATAGCCCCTAAGATGAGTCCCAGGAAGATGCAGAAACGCTTCGGTGCTCTCACGTAGCGCCGAAAAGTTGGTCTCGATTTCTGCAAACGACGCCGCGACCTTTTGGTCCCAGTAGTCACTTGCCCTGTTCTCTGGTTTTAACAGATGCTTCAGTCTCCCGAATTGGGCCGCCAGGTCGATCTGGACGGATTCATCGCTTCCCTTGAAGGCAGCCGATTGTTCTAAGAGCTTGGCAAAGCCTGCATCGGGATCACCGTAAAAGAAGGGTTTCTCAATCGTCTGACTGGCGGCCGAAAGTCGACAATAGTAGAGTCTGTCTTTTTCTAATTTTTGGAGTTCTTTCCTCAGTTGCCGATTTGGCTTCAGTTCCGTCGAATCGACGACGTGGTGATTAGAATCCGCGATCTGGAGTTCAAGATGTTCCGCGAAAGGAAGCAAGTCTCCCCGCAAGTTCAATGGATGACCGATTGGGGCAATACTGTTGACGAGGATGGGATTGATTGTGTTCTCTTCCGCCAATCGGATTGCAGGGTCATGCGGAAACAGCGTGACCATAAACCGCCAGTCGCCCGTCAAATTCCCCACTTTCACGAGAAGAAAATTACTGCCCTTGGTCAGTCTCGCTCCCGTAAGGTGGCGAAATTTCTTGATGAAGCGATGCACAACGAGAGGGTCGGCAACCAGCATTTCGTGATTGAGCCAGACTTTCAGGTTGTCATCTGCGCCAGACGCGATCGCGATGTACTGGTCCGCGGGGCTTTCGATCACGAGGGCAAGATAGGCAATCGCATAATTCTGCGAGTTGTTGCCGATCCCAAGGTCGAGAATGTTCGTCTTTGGCGTTGCTGAAATTAGTTCATTTCGAAATTGCTCGTCCAAGACCGCGCCGGATTTTGGCCTTGCAACCGCAGCAAAAGCGGCGGCGTCTACGGTTGCTTCCGTCAATCCAAAATCGGTCAGGTAGTCACGATTCAAGCCAACGGGCAGCTTCTCCGCATCCGACGCTTCGATTTCCTTCTGCTCAAACCGAAACGGACCTAGGAAGCGCCATTGCTTAATTGCGATTTCGCTGCTTTCGGACGGGAATAAGGCTTGTACCACTGGAACCTGAGCCGTTACGTCTCCAGCCATTAGACGCGGCGGTATGAGAGCGAGAGACGAGAGCAGCACAAGAGGAAATACATGGAAAATTGATCGCTTCATGGCTTGAATCCTTCGCTCGGACTTACAAAAGTATGCGGCGACGGCAAAGACTCGCATGTTTGGGATCTCGCAGCGTATTCGGGTGTTTGTGGGTATAGCTGCGACAATCCTCGCCAAGCCCGTGAAGCTTCGCACGGTGTCGTGTACCAGACCAAAGTGGTTGGCAATAAGTCGTCGATCCTTTGCCAGTCATCTACATACAACCGACTGTTATGCGCTGCAGTGACAGGTTTGATTCGCTGCCAGTGTTCAATAGCCTGGGAGAAGTTCCCCGAAGCGGCCGCTTTCCCGCTGTTCCGCAACTCCAGTTCCCCCATACGCAAAAATGGACCAGCCAACGACCCGTCCACGACATTAGCTCTCTTATAACAATCCATCGCATCAACTAGCCGTCCCTGCTTCTCGCGCACTTCGCCCAAGTTCATCCAAACGAGAGAAAGGTTTGGCAGTTGTCGGGCAGCATCTTCCAGCAACGATGTAGCCAGCGATAAATCACCCTGAGACAAACAAAGCTTACCGAGCTTGGCTTCCACAATGGGATCGTTCCCCTGTTCTAGCTTTCTTCGAAGTGCTGAGATCACAGCGGCCAGTACCGAAACGGCGGAGTCTGGATCACGAATTGGTATCTCATGAAAAACGGGGAGTCTACAGTGGACGGAGATAGTTCGATGGCGTTCTGGAACTCCTCCTTGGCCTTTATTTTGTTCCCAATTTCGTCTAGAAACATTCCGTAGCTGAGGTGGAACACAGCATTAGCAGGATCTACTTCTGCGGCAGCCTTCCAATCCATTGCTGCGACGGCATCGTCACCGAGGAGATGTTCTAGCCAGCCAAGGTTGTGATAGGCGACAGCGTCACGACTGTTCAAACCAAGAGCCTTGTTGTAATCGGCCATTGCGAGATGTATGGCCGATTCATCCGCAGCTCCGAGCGCTGAATGAGGGGCTCGCAGGCCGTGCGTGCATCGTGGGGGCAAATTCTGACTCGTCAGATAGGCGCGCCAACCATAGTATCGAGCACTCGATGGCCACAACTTGATGGCCTCCTCGATGCTCTCGCGGGCACCGATGAAATTAGCCGAAAGGACCTGGGTGTAGAAAACCCCCAACTTGGCATCCGCCCGGTCGTAGTCGCCAACATAGAGGCACAGAGCCAGTGCCACGATTGCACCGCCCACGGCAATTGGCTTCATTCTCACTTGTCGGGCTCTACGACCTCGGGACGACAAACTAAGGCCGCCGAGATCGCCACCAATACCATCGTGACGTTGTGTTCCATTAAAGAAGAGTACGTAAGCTCGCGAGAAAGAACCGCGATCAGTCCAGCGGCGAAACAGCAGACCATAGGCTGGCAGGCCAACTCGTCTTTTGCTTCCGCTACCGCCGTGGTTCTCGGAGGCTTTGCCGGAAGATGACTCACCCTGCTATTCTCCTCCCCGTGGTCGGGAATCCGAGTTGAGTACCGCATCCGTAACAGGCATTCCCGAGAGGCGAGCGCGAGAAATGCACTATAAAGCGCCACGCCGATGATTCCTTTTTCGAGCAGGACCTGAATCGGCAAACTGAATGTCCGGCCCGCAAACCCGGTTCCCTCATCATCCGAGGTCGAGAGAAGCATGAGCGCGGCATTCGACGACCCAACACCTACGAGCGGATGCGCCCTAGCCAGCTCAAATGATCGCGTCCAAATCCGCTCTCTTCCCTGCGTGCTGCGAGTCTGGGTCGTATGCTGCCCGATATATGTTTTCAGGAGGCTGGGATACATCGCAGATTCGCACGCGAGGATCAGAATTAACAGGCCGAGTGTTCCTCCAAGCAGCACACCACCAAAACGAAATGAGAACGTTCTTGAGTAGACCAGAAAAGCGCAGACGGAAAAGCAGAAAAGAACTGTGCTCCAGAACGCGGCGCGCGATAAGGAAAGTGTCAGAGCAATAGCGATGATCGATGCCGGCAGTAGGCTAAAGGTGGCAGGCCATCGCCTGTCTCGGCACCATAGATACGCGGGTACGGCACAGGCAAATGGCAGCGTCAGGAGGATGAGGTGAACCATTCCCCGGATATCCATGGCGCCGGTGGCGTAATCAATCGCGACCGGAAAGCCAGAAGGTCTGAAAATCCGGCATCCTGCAGATGCCTGGCCTCTGCAGCAAACTGATCAATGGCACTTAACCCTAGGCATGCGCCAAATACTGCGACAACGCCGCTGAGTACCGATACTTGGATCGATTGGCGAATGGTGAGACGCACGGCGAAAAACATCAGCGCAGAAAAGGCAACAGCAACCAAAGTGCGAAAGCTGTTGGCGCTGTACTGTGAAAACGGCAGACTGACAATTTCGAACGCGGCGACCAGCAGGAGGCTCCAATCCACGGCTTGCATGTGTCGATTCTTAAGTACCAAAAGAAGGAGCGCGGCGAGCACAATGAGCGAAACCCAAAGCCTGAAGCTGATAATCCTAAGATAGAACCCCGCAACAAGGGCCCCAAGGGCAAATGCCCAGGCAAGACCAATATACATGCGGGTATTGGCACGCAGCGACTGCTGCTCGCGACTTTCCAGCGCGCTAGCTCTCAAAGCCGCCGCGTGCTCGAAACTGACCGTGGTCTTCATCCTGCGCTCACTCCACCTCGCGAACACCTATTCGACGATGAAGGACGTTGCTCGCCAATCGGTAAGATTGCCTGCCGAATCGGAGGCGTGGACTTCTAGGCGATACGTTCCCTTTGATAACTCGTTGATCGCGATCTGCTGTGAAATGGGGATCACGGGACTCTCCGATCGGATGAAGGAGTCCGTTGGTCGCGAGCCAGTGTCCGTCTTGAGTTCCCCCGTGTTCACATCGATGATTCTCATCTGGAACTGGGCATTCACTCTCCCAGCTCCGGCAAGCACGGGTTCGTACACCTCGAAATAGGCGATCAGGGGTTCCTTCTTCTTGAACCTAGTGTCTCCCGTGGGTGTGAATTCGATTCCTTTGCTGACCAGCGGAATCAATTCGAAGGGCATCGTGGGTATCGAGGTCTGAGTTTGACTCTGATGCTCAGTTTGAGACTGGGGGTGATTCTGCGGCCCCTCCCCGTACTGATGAAATCTCCTGCAAAGCGCGATTCCACTGACGGCGAGATGCTTGCCATCGAGACTTTCCACGGTTACAGGGACTTGAGCCCGCCGGAGATCTCCGCCGTAACTCACGACGACTCGCAGATCGTACTCCCCCGGAGTGAGGTGAATCTGCGTCTCGTAGTGATTCGGAATACTCTCGAGGCAAATGCGAGGGTCTGCATCATTGTCCCAGAAGGGACAGCCGGCTGTAACGCTGTCGCTAAAGCGGGATGCAAGACTATCGCTATTCCTGTAGGTCATTCCCACAACTGCGATCACAAAGCTTGGAATACCCGTCTGGCCTCCCGTGCGTGGGAAATCGAGTGCGACTTGCACCCGAGGCGCACCCGATTCGTCATACAAGTCGATGGCGCGAAGCGACAATCCGCTCTCCCTGGCCTTGCCCGAAATCGCGACACTCTCCATTTGCCTGCTGACCTTTGTTCCATACAGAGGGTCGAGCGAGGAATGCTCCGTGTTGCAGTACTCGGTGCGGGTGTCGACGATCAAGTTGCGGCGGTCGACTTCGAATGTGAAGTTATGGATCCCATCTCTGCCCAAAACAGGCCCCATTTCTGCTGTGGTCAATCGCTTGCCGGATGCGTCCTTAGGTTGCACCTTAACCTTGATTTGATGGCAACTCCCCCCAGGTGAAAGAGGAGGTATGTAGGCGATTACATAGTCGTATCCGTTAATCGGAGTGCCGAACAACCAGTCGCTCATCCATTTGGCGTTCGGTGTAAGGGCGAAGCCATCTTGGACGCCTAAATTATCTCGAAAAAAAATGCGATAGACGCGCTCGAGAGTAACCTTCTCTATTTTTTGCTCTTTACCATCCTCAAATAGGCGGAAGTCCGCAGCGATTAAATGCAGCACATCATAGTCACCGCCGTTGTGTTTGGCAATTATGGATGTCGGAACAAGGACATTACGTGCTTCACTTCGGATCACAGGAATGTTGCGGTCACCCTGTGCGAAGAGAGGCGGGGCGACAGCAGAAGCGATTACGCAAGTTCCCGTTAGAACGGAAATGCATCTCTTCGTCACTATCAGTGACCACGCCTGGCCGCGGTCCGCCAATGCGTCCTCCGCATCATTTGGCTGAACGCAAAGACCTCCGAGACTAGTTTTCTTCTTGCCTTCACAGCTTCCAGTCATTCAGAAGAGTTGTACGGACGCCCCAGCCTCACCGCAGGTATCCACCGCCTGCAAGAGCGCTGGAGGCACGGGCGCGCCCGGATTCATCTTCTCAAATCTAGTTATGGCTTGAGCAGCCTGCTTGCAACTTTGCTGAACAGCATTTTGCCGAATGGCACCCCAGCTTAACGATTGGACGTATTGCGGCGTGAGCTGCGGTGCTGATGGGACAGTTAGGGCGTCCGGCAAATCCATAGCGCCCAAAAACGAAGCCCAATCCGCGACCAACCGTTTGTTGCTCCCAGTCCCAGTCGATTTGAGGTAAGGCAAAAGAAACGGCGGAATATTCGAACAATCTCCGGCCGTGGCACTCCCGTCTGACAAATTCTTTGTCACCGCACACTGGACCTGGTTTACCATTTGTTGATACCACCGCGGAATCTTCGTCTCCTCACCACCTTGGTAGCCGCAGTTAGTAGCTATATTCATGGTGCCGGCGGGCGGCGAGCATGCTGTAAAAAGGTAATTACCATTGCCATCATACTGCGGACCACCAAGGGACGGACCGGTCGGCGGCACGCCGTTGACCAAGCTGTTGTACGAGGCATCGTATCCCCAACAGGGATACTCGTTGCCGTCTCCAAAAGTGCATTGGCCATCCAAACCCAACGGATCGACAAAGCCCAGTGGATTATTCATAACGTAGGCATAGCGATTCCAGGATTGCGGGTTCACTGGATTTCCAGCGCCGAGGCCGGCGGGATCGGGTGAAGGCCACCGGCCCTCGGTGCTGTATTCTCTGTAGAGAAAGTCGTAGTCGCTGGTTACTGTATCCTGATTCATTCCGGTGAAGGACAAATCGGAGCTTCCTGACTGTGCGTACTTCTCACCAAAAGGCGCATAGGCCACAGTTGAGAGGACCGTGCGCGATGGTGAAGAGCTAAGGCGCGCGCTGCCCAGCCAATCAGCATGACGGTAGTGGTCAAGCCCGCTACTCGTGTACACTGCCATAGCCTTACCGGGCAGAGACACAAATGCGTTTTGCAATGTCTGTCCACCGCTCCCACCCATGAGCGCCAGCTTCTCACCAGTTGGGGAGTAAACGATTGGAGTATATGTGCCCGAAACATTCTTCTCGAAAGCGCGGTCAAGGGCATCAAAGGTCAGACCGACACTGTCGATAGTCACCGAATTCCCGTTGGCATCCCATGCGTAGGTGTGGTTGCTGTCGTTCGTCACGTTCCCATTGTTGTCGTACGTCGGCGTAAAGCTTCCCAGAGATGTCATGCGATTCGTCGTCGCCGAATAAGTGGGCTGGAAGCTGTACGGGCTGCCGGATTTATTGATATTTCCAAACGGGTCATAGCTGAACGTTTGATTGGCTGCGCTCCCGCAGTTCGCGCTCGTTACTCGCAACATGTCGTCAAAACCATAGTTGCAAGTTTGATTGTCGGCGCTGTTGAAAGGGTCCGTAATCACGAGCTTCTGTAGACTCGAATTCGCATTCCATGTCAGAACCCCAGTTGATGATTGGCTGTTGATGTTGAACTGGTATTGCGTCATGCGAGCGGTATTCGCGTCGTAAGAAAAGACGTCCGAGTCGCCGGAGCCAAAAGTGACCGTGGATTGTGGCGGAGAGCCGTATGGATTATAAGCAACGTTCGTGACGGGATTCTGACCCGAGCCAGCGGTCACTTGGGTTACGTGTGCTTCGCCGTCCAAGCCCGCAGTCGAGCCGATGGTGCCGCCATAGCCGATAGTGGGTAGACCAGTGATGTTGCTGCTCAGTTGGGACGGCGCTCCGTGAGGCCAATAGGTTTGGGCGACATGATAATAGGAGGAGTTTGAATGGGGAGTCAGCTCGTAAACATCCGAGACTTCTCCTCGCGCTGTGTAGCTGAAACCTTCGTCGGTAATCTTTGTTCCGCTTTGCGTCGTCGCCGTATACGCTTCGGCTAAACGATTTTTCACCTTGACCATCGCCGTCCCATTGACCGTCGCAGTGTCATACGCAAAATATCTATTCGGAGTAACGCTCGAGTATGGGCCACTGTAAGTAATGCTCGTGGTGCGGTGCAACGCGTCATAGGCAAAGCATGTAGTGTTGCCAACTTGATCCACTTTTTTGACTAGATCGCCCGAATAAGTCCCGGTGCACCCGGTCGCGCTGTCATATGCGTAGGTGATCGGCGCAGGTCCGGAAGAGGGTCCGATTTCCGGATTTGTTTCTGAGATCATCCTGGCGAGACCGTCATAGGAATAGCTCCGAGTCTGAGCCGTACCTCCTGGCTGCGCATTTTGAGTGACACCAATGAGATTGCCCGCCGCATCATACGTGTGCGAGGTCAGATAACCAGTGGCCGGAGAATTTTGACCGCAGTTCCCGCTTTGCGCGGCATTCGTAACTTCGCAGACTGATGAGAGTCGACCCAAGCCATCGTACTCCAGTTGTCGTCGCTTGGTGTTTTCGCCAGTCGGTTGGGGTCCTATCGTGACATAAGCGTCGTTCTGGGGATAGGTGTACGCTGTCGTGCCACTTCCTGCGTCAGTCTGTTGAAGGGTCCGGTTCAACGCGTCGTACGTAAGCGTCGTTGCCGGCGCTGTGGAACTCGTCTGTCCAGCATTCCCGCTGTACGGTTGAGTAACTCGGCTAGTGCGCCCGAGAGCATCGTAATCGGTCTCCACGGTATCGAAATGGGGAGAGGTAGGGCCCTGCCTCACTTGCTGGACGTGAACGCGCCCCACGCCGTCAAAAGTCGTCAGTTTATCGAGCACCGAAGTGTTGCTTACTACGGTCAATGTAGTCTCAGACCAATTGTACGGCGATGAGGACGGATAACTGTAATTCACTACTGCGTTTGTCGGATCGGTTGTAGAAGCAGGCCGCCAGAAGTATAAGTCCGTGTAGGCAACGATCGTGTTCCCTCCGTTCTCATCGGTGAACTGAGTGGCAACCGCTCCATCGCAGTTCCAAGTGTAGTATCTCGTGAGCTGTGGATTCGTGATCGGCAGATTGACACTCGTCGCGAACGCGTTGCCGCAGGTCGAAATTGCGTCGGGGTAGTTGTCAGTGGTTGTTGCATTATTTACATCCGTCGCCGTTTGCAGCATTCCCGTGTCGTAGTACGTGTAGGTCTGGCTGAGATTCGTCGAGCCCTGCACGAATCTCGCGACAGTCGTAGCGTTCCCGCGAGAGCCAGTGATGCTGACGTGCTGTGGAGTTCCAGAGCTTGTCGCCGGAGTCGTGTGGTCGTAAGTGTAGGTGGTCTGTGCGACCACGGTTCCCGCATTACCGCAGCTCGAACTCGTTCCCGATGCGCTGCAGATCGTAACGGACGCAGGCCTGTCTCCGATTCCATTGCCCAGCGAAGCGTACGTGACAAACGTCTTTCGCAGAACGACCGTCGGTGGTCCACTCGCGTAGTCATAATCATCTTCTTCGCTCAAAAGTCCCGTGCTGATGTATTTGAAAAGTCTAATGCCTGTCGACCGGTGCTTCCAAATTGGCTCGTGACGTTTCGTTGCGTGATCGGCGAGCTAACTGCGGTCGTGGTGCAGCTTGAAGTGTTTGTGTTGTAGCAAGTTGTTGCTGTCTGAAGCAGTGTGCCAGACGAGGACGAGCCCTGATATGTTAATCGCTGCGTTTCGTAGAAATTGTTTGTGTTCTGGCTCGTCGCGCTGTCCTTCCAGAAATCGACCACCGTATCGTTGCCAACAGGAGGTTGATTGGCCGGGTCGGGCGGCGTAGTGATCTTGGTCTGCCAGTGATTGCCCGAAACCTGAGTTCGGGTGTACGTCCACTGGCCGTCCGGAGTCGTGCGCAGAAGGGTTGTTGCTGAGCCGTCGGAACACGATATTCCATTTACGCCGCTCGTGCCTGTGGAATACTGATAGGAGGTTGTTCCGCCTGTGGGCATTTGGATGGAGGCGATGCGGCCGGTGACGTCATGAGGCGCGTGCGTGTCCTGATAGGTCACCTCGTAGTTGAATTGATAGGCGCTTCCGTCGGGTAGCGTCACTTTGTCGACTAACGAAGTCTGAGCGCTGCGACTAGTGTTGTACTCAACGATGCCGCTGCAGCCAAAATTGGTCCGAACCACATATGTCTTGTAGCTTACGACGAAGCAGGCATTGCCCCCTGAAGGTGCCATATAGCACAGGTTCGTATTGCTTGGGGCACTGCCAGTGATGCTCAGTGCGGTCTTGTTTAGAGTGTCGGTATACACACCGTTGCTTGACGTGATCTGGTTTCCGTTTCTGTACGTCGTTGAGATGGAACCCCACGACGGATTCGCGATAATTGGGGCATTGATGATCGTTCCGTCGTTGCTGGATACAGTTGGGTAAGCACTTCCGCCCCCGACGGGCGTAACTTTCATCGTGTAGCCGGATCCGTCCGATGCGCTCAGTGACTGGGTAGCGGAGCTCGGATAGAATCCGGGTGTTGGACCACAAATTCCCGCTCCGTTGTTTGTGATATAGCCCCAGCCCAGAGGACCGCTGCCATTCGTGTTGAAATTGTGGCGGATGCCTTGCTGATCGTAGTAATAAAATCCACCGTAACCGTAGTTCTGCCACATGTACCAGTTGTAACCATTGTTAGTGCACTGGCCTGAGCTGTATGTTGTTGAGTAACCTATATAAGCTTGGCCTGAGGGACTAAGACCTTGCCAACCTGGAATGTTCGTTGTCGTAACAAACTGCCAGGTTCCGCTCGGCACCCACACTGACGAATTGTAAACGAGATTGATGACGAAATCTGTCCCACGTCCGGCCTTCTGTCGAACTGGAATCATCTCCTGAACATTGAGATTCCCAATGTTAACGATGTCCGGACCGCCATTGAAGGAACCGAACGGCGGAGTCCCGACGGTAACCTGAGCGGAGACAGGGAGGGACGTGAGGAGCGATGCGAAGATGTAAGGAACGAAACGGCAAAGAACCGGGCGAAACTTGCATTGTAGCGATTCGAGCATTGTACTTCTCCTGACCGTGAGCATCAGAAACTCAGATGTGTTGAAGGACCTATAGCCCGGCACTGAAATCGCTTGCGGACAAGCCGGAGTTAATAGTGGCAGTTTGGAATTTCAGATCCAGAGCGAGGCTATAATTGATGAACTTCTGAATGTGAAACGGGATCTGGGCGCCATTCACCTTACGGTAGTCCGAGAACTCGATCGAGACCGGGATGTCGACAAGGGCGTTGTCATCGGGATGGGTATTGAACGCAATGGCGACTGGGACGAGACTCGCGGGATCGAGATAGATTTCAATCTGGCTCAAATGCTGAGGCAGAGTGGCAGCTTCACTCGCCGGCCCAGCTGACTTCTGGTAGGCGCTGAGGTGGAGAGCAGATGCGCCGTCGCGCTCTTCCTGGCCGACGTAGGCTATGACCGCGTTTTGCGAGGAGATGAAGTTCGCGAGCATGAACGTCGGGAAAAGACCCGAATCAGTCATAAGGTTGTGATACGCGATTGCGTGACTGGCACCGTCCGGTCCAGACCAGCTTCCGACGAAACCGCTGGGTGAAGCTGCACGGATTTCACTGCGCGTGCCCGACGGTAAGCTCAAGGCAATCCTGGCCGAACCTGTGGACGCCGCCTTAAAGACGACAGTCCCGGTTTCATCGTCCGAGCCAGCGATGCGCTGAGCGGTGCCCGTGAGCGTTACATCCTGAATGGGGCTGAAAGTAATGAGAGCGGAAAGTGCGCGCTCCGCCAGTGCCAGACCGCTTCCTCCTCCTATAGTGGACTGCGTCGCTTGAAGCGGATTCAGGATTAGTGTAGCAAGGAGTATAGAAACCGGGAGCCTATGCAGGAACATGGGGCCTCCGTGGACGCTTACAGTAATATGACGAAGGCTTGTATAACCATATTCTAATGTTGTCAAGCAAATTGCGCGTGAATGTCCTGTGAGAACGTCGGTGGCGATTGGACTGTCAGGACTCTTCGTAGAGCGAAGGTATGAAGCACACGGCTAGAGCCGCTCGCGCGTTTCCCTCAAGTTTCTTGCGAAAAGAACGAATGTAAAACAGCAGCGAGGGTTTTACCTGCGGGGAAAAAGTGACCGCGATGACAGAAAATCAGGAGCCAAAAAAAACTGGCGCGCCCAAGTCGACGATTTTAGAACTTTCTTTAGCGAGTTGCTACTTGGTGCTCCGCAGTGTGACAGCAGCCTTTTCACGTAATCTCCCTATATTCAACGTCCTGGCATATCGAAATGGACTGCGGTGCTCAAGTCTCTTCTGCAAAAGTGAGATCAGCCTTCAACTCGGCTTCCGTGCCGTCCGCAGGGCACGCAACACATGAGGATCTTGAGTCAACTCTTGGGCGATTTGCAATCCGTCTCGTATGCCGATCGGACCCCCCTCTATGTGTTTGACGCGAGGGAATCCATGAATCGGGGCGAAGGAAGCTCGTAAGCGCAGTCTCTCTCCGACCAACTTACAGGATCTCCCGCCACGACCCAGGCCGGTATTGGTGCGTGAAAAATTGTCAGATCAACGAAGAAGTTAGCGCCTCCCAAGCCCCGAAGAGCCGAAGAGCCCCGGTTCGTCCACGTTGAAGTTTTTGCGATCGGATTGAAAAGAAGGAACAAAGTTGGTGGAGCCGATGGGATTCGAATCTACCAGCGATATGGAAACAAAGGAGTTTTGCGGTGCAGCCTGGCCTTCAAAGGTATTGAAAGGAAAGAGAGGGAATCCTTATTGCCCCCTTAATGCCCCCGAAAATTCCTGAGGTTAGTTAGAGCGGGCGGTTGAGAGTTGCAGACCCGTCCAGCGAATCGTAAAGACATCTGTTATGGCACGAGTGTGCTGGGCAGCAATCTCCGCTTTGCAGCTTTCGCGGTGTTGACCCTTGCGCTCAGCATCGGCGCCAACACCGCAATAATTCAGCCTCGTGGATGTCGTAAGTCCCTTCCAGATCGTCGCCGGAGGACTGGCCCTGCTCGCTCGGTCGAACTTTATTCACACATTGTTAACAGATTGCCATCGCAGTACTATTGACAGTACGTTAATTACCCTCTAAAACTTATATCTCCAGCGAGAACTAACGAATATTTATAGACCGTTCCTTCCAGAAGCCGGCCGGGTGTGATTTACCCCTCTGCGCTCGAGGGGAAGTGCGTGTTGAAGACGAAAATTGCAGCCTGGACTCATCTTTTTGCACCAATGCAAGTTAGCGCGGGGTATGCGGGGGTTGTTATGAAGAGAGTAAGCGTTTCACTGTTTTTGCTTGTGGCCTTGCAATTGTTCACCGGTCTTGATGTGTTTGCGCAGTCGGGGAACTCTTGCCAATCCCTCGCGATTTGGTATTGGCCGGATCCGGTACCGTCTGGATGGCAATGCACTTTACCCGGTCAGGGCCCGTACAGCATGCTCTGCATCGTGCCATCGGGAAATTGCCCGCCCTTAGTTTGGTGTCCTCAGTGCGGTCAGTTCGTGCCCGTGGGCGGAGCGCCGATTAATTTAACCAACGGAAATACCTACATCCGAGAGAAGGATATTGCGATTCCCGGGATCGGCGGAGGTCTCGCTCTTGAAAGAAATTGGAATAGCATTTGGCCAGCGAGCGAACCAACTTCAGCGGTCGGTTTGTTTGGGCCGAACTGGCGGTCGACCTTCGAAGAGCGAATCTCCGCAGGCAGTGGCAGCGCTACTGGTTATGACGTTTACTCGCGGAGTGACGGCGGTCTATGGTACTTCGGCGGCAGTGGGTCGACGTTGACGCTGGCTGCACCTGCAAACACAACAGCGACGCTCACGAGTGGATCGTCCTATTGGACTTTGACCTTCCAAAGCGGTGAGCAAAGACGCTTCGACAACGCGAGTGGCTCGTTAATCACCATTATCGACCGAAACGGGAACGCGACCCAGCTTACCTACAACGGTTCGCATCAGCTCACCACGATTACGGACCCGGCTTCGCGGACTCTGACCTTCACATATGGAACGAGTTGTAGCCCTGCTGTAGTGACCGGTGTCAGCGCGAGTGTTGGACCCGCACTGTCCTATTCCTACGATACGTCGTGCCGGCTGACACAGGTCACAAAGCCGGACTTTACGACCATATCGTTTACCTACAATTCGCTGTCCTTAATAACTTCGGTGAAGGATAACAGCGGCATCGTTCTCGAGTCCCATACCTACGACAGCAGCGGCCGTGGGCTGACCTCGTCGCGAGCCGGCGGCGTTGAAGCCGTAACGATCTCCTACCCCTAATAGCTGGCGGCCGTTTTCCTTTTCACTCGTGGTAATGGCTCGTGGTGTGACTGTCTCGGTGGCGAAAGTCGGAGGCCTTTGATGAATCGCTTGCGGAAACAAATCCTCAATCTCCTGCTCCTTGTTTCTTTGGTGTTTCTTTGCTGCGGGCGTGTATATGGTCAATCGCCGGCGATTACAGCGATCTCACCGAGCTCCGGGCCCGTTGGCATGCCGGTCACAATCACGGGAACCGGTTTTGGCGCAACACAAGTAGGCAACACGGTGACGTTAAATTCGACGAGCGCCATAGTGATGACGTGGTCCACAACGAGCATTACGGTCATCGTACCTTCGGGCGCTGCTTCTGGAACATTCGAGGTAACCGTTGGTGGCGTCGGTGCCACCAGCTCGAGCTTTGCAGTTACGCCGCTCCCGTCGTCTTGGTCAGACTCCGATATCGGTTCTCCAGGCGCAACAGGGAGCGCAAGCTACGCGAACGGAGTATTCACCGTTAGCGGCGCGGGATCGGACTTAATGGGCGGCACGAGCGATGCGTTTCATTTTGTCTACCAGACACTTTCGGGAGACGGAACGATTGTGGCACGCGTGGCGACAATTTCGAATGCCTATGCCATGGCCGAACTGACGATTCGAGAAACGCGCGATCCTAATGCAAAGAGTATGGCGGTGGAAG
>Ga0206989_1108_pt1 | contig 15131 bp, 8 predicted proteins | sample Alteio_BWMinCont_10_FD_153276 | JGI IMG/M metagenome (GOLD analysis project Ga0206989, IMG submission 153276) | Enriched cells from forest soil in Barre Woods Harvard Forest LTER site, Petersham, Massachusetts, United States -... | ecosystem: Environmental > Terrestrial > Soil > Temperate forest >...
CATCCTCCTGCTGGTCGTGGCGTATTACGCCATACCGAATCCTGGGAAAAAAGCTTTGAAGCGGGAAGAACTCGCCCTGGACGACGTCAACAGTTGGCGGATTAGCCTGCAAATCAGCCGGAACTCGAGGCCGTACATAACCCGGGTGCACGTGGCTTCGTGTCCCGAGAAAGAGCACATCCTTGAAAATGCGATGGAGGATTTTGCGGAGTATATCCGCATCGGCGATGACGTTTATTACCGGAAAAATAGCTATGCCTGGGTAAAGGGAACCCCTGGGCCAGATTTGTTCGCGCCCCTGCCCACCCCCCGGCCGTGCCTCTCCAACCCGGGAGAGCCAAGCTCACGCCCGCCAGGCGGAGCCGAGGAGATGCGGCTGGCCCTGGAAACCGATATTAAGGATGGGAACATCCAAAAGGGCGAGGTGAAAGCTAACAGCGGCAGCCCCTGCCGCGAGTGGAGCATCATGCGCTTCACGGAAAATAACAGGCTTGGGAGCTACACGGTGTGCCTCAGCGAAACTGACAACCTTCCGCGATACATTCGCGCGGCAAACGATAATTTTAATATGTCCTATGAGTGGAATCCCTCAGTGACCATCGAAGCGCCGGACATGAATTCTCGATTCGGGGCCCCGCCTAAAATGGAGTGAACCGGGAAGAGGCGTTTCCCTGCTTATTCCAATCTCTAATCGCTTCGGTTGAGCCCTCGCGTTCCGAGTGTTATCCTCGCTCGCATGCCAGGCTCGGAAATTCCTCCGACAGACGCGGCTCGCAACTGGATGACGAGCGTTTTCACCGACATTCATTTCTGGGTTCCCGTAGCGGTACTGATCGGCGGGCTACTGCTCCTGAAATTCATTCACTAATCTTACGGCAGGAGGAACATGCCACCTGCAGAGGCGTCTCAGACTTCAACTCCTGCTCAAGATACTTCGCGTCCAAGGAAGTTGCAATTGCTTGGCATTCTTTCAGGCTTTGCCGCCGGGGCCTGGCTTGGTGCCGCTGAAGCGCCGACGAAACTCGTTTCTATCGGCATCTCCCCGATGGTGATTTCCCTCATCATGGTCATTGGAGTTTTTCTCGCGCGCTGGAGCTTGCCCGCTTTGATCCTGGGCACTTCCTCCGTCCGCGCTGATGTCCGCCGCGCCCCGCATCTCATCATCTGGGCGCTGCTCGCCGGATGCCTCTGGGCGGTTGCTAACACGCTGACGATTTTCGCCATTCGCGATATCGGTTTGAGCATCGCCTTTCCTCTCTGGAATTCCAATAGTCTTCTAGGCATCCTCTGGGGAGTTCTCTTCTTCAATGAGTTGCGCCAGGCCGGATGGCGCCGCTGGACCGGCGTGCTCGGCGGCGCGCTGGTCATGTGTGCCGGCGCCGCGTTCCTCGCGGTCGCATCTTCAACCCAAGGTCCCGCCGCTCATTCCTTCCACGGCCTGTGGGCCGCGCTGGGCGCCGGGATTCTTTGGGGCACTATGTATATCCCCTACCGTAAAGCCTATCTGACCGGTATGAACCCGCTTTCTTTCGTCACCTTCTTCACCTTCGGCGAACTAGGAATGATGACGGCGCTGGCGGTCAGCTATCTCGGAGTCGCCCCATTGTGGCGCGAACTGCTGAGCGCACGCGATGTCCTTTTCTGGCTGATGCTGGGCGGCTTCATCTGGGTCATCGGCGACGTGTTCCAGCAATACGCAGCCAAGTACGTGGGCATCAGCAGAGGCATCCCGCTTTCGAATTCGAATCAGCTGTGGGGCCTGTTGTGGGGAATTTTCGTTTTTGGCGAATTGCATGGCCGCGGCGCTTCCATTTATCTGCAAGTCATCGGCGGCTCGGCGCTGATGATGCTCGGCGTCGCCGCCATTGCCTTCTCTTCGGCCACCGGGCTGGAGCAATCGCGCTGGAAAGAATCTGCGCACCGCGAAGTCCGGCGCTATGGCACCTCAGCAGATTATGTCGAAGCCCGCATGGATGGCCGCCAGGCCTCGGGTGAGGAAAAACCTTCTCGCAGCGTGTTGGACTGGCTCCTTGTTGCCGGCGTCACCTGCATTTTCCTGTTTTTTGCGCGCATGGCCCGCGTCCCCCAAATCCAATTGCACTGGGCGCCCGCCGCGCTCCTTACCGCCGCGTTGGTGCTACTCCTTGTTGTTTGTGGTTTGGCTCTCTGGCGGACAACGCGCTTCAACTGATTCCACCGCTCCGCCTTTGAAAACCTTTCCGCTTCGATTAAAGTGGCCCGAACAAACATGACGAATTCATCCAAAGTTGACTTGGTCGGCGTCGGCCTAAACGCCACGGACACGCTGCTTCCCGTGGTGCACTACCCCGCCTCCGGCTCGAAAATCGAAATTAGTTCCGCGCAGGTTTTGCCCGGCGGCCAGGTCGCCACCGCCGTCGTTGCCTGCCAACAATGGGGATTGCGCACCCGCTACGTCGGCAAGGTCGGCGAAGACAGCGCCGCAGCGCTCCACCGCGCCGAATTCGTGCGCACCGGTGTCGAAGCCCATCTCCTCACCGCTCCAGGCTGCGCCAGCCACCAGTCTTTCATTCTCGTTGAGGACTCCGGCGAACGCACCGTACTTTGGAAACGCGACGATCGCCTGACCCTTCGTCCGGAAGAACTCGAGCGCAACTGGATCCTCAACTCCCGCGCTCTTCACCTCGACGGTCGCGATACCGCCGCCGCGACGCTTGCCGCGGGCTGGGCTCGCGCCGCTGCCATCCCTGTTATCTCCGACGTCGATGAACTCTACCCCGGCATCGAGGCGCTCCTGAAAAACGTGGACTATCTCATCGCCAGCAGAGACATCCCTGGCCGCCTGATGAACGAGCCTGACTTGCGACGTTCCTTGCCCGCGCTCCGCAACCGCTTCGGCTGCCGCCTGACTGCCGCAACCTTAGGCGACGAGGGAGTTCTTGCCTGGGACGGCACGCAATTCCACTACGCGCCTGCTTTTCGCGTGAACACCGTGGACACCACCGGCGCAGGCGATATTTTTCACGCCGGATTTATTTTCGGCTTGCTCCAGGGCTGGCCCCTGCCGCGCCAACTCGATTTCGCCTGCGCCGCCGCCGCCCTCAACTGCACCGCCGTCGGCGCTCGCGGCGCCATCCAGTCCGTTGACTCAATTCAAAAGCTCATTGCCACCGGCACCCGACTCGCCCAGGCTTACGAACTGTAAATCTTATCTTGAACGAATTTAGCGGGTGCGCGGATATCGCCGCAACACATTGCTGGCGAGAGAGGCGCTCCACACTTTCGAGGGCGACTTTCCGGAATAGTCGAGGGCCAATTAGGGACTACGGCCCGTGAAGAGTACTTTTTTAGGAATGGTGGCGACAAGCGACAGCGGTTGCGGCGTTCCCGCCTAATCAGGTCAGCTACTTACGAGACTCTTTCTCCTCCGCACCACGGCTTCTCATTTGCATTCCAATACCTACTCATTGGTCACGGCCTTTGGGAGCGTCCGTGATGTATGGGCAGCGATTGCTCCGAGGAGAATCGTGGGTAAGAAACAGAATGGCTTTTCGCTGATTCATAGTCTGATTGCCGGGGTGATCACGTCCTTCAGGTCGTCCGCGGATGCTACGTGCCAACCGATGGGTTTTGGCCCGGGCTCGTCGCGCCCCTCTGGGTGGCCTGCAGCTCAGCGGGCATTTATCTTGGTCATATTTTCTCTTCTACCGCTCTTCAGCTCAACGCACGCGCTGGCTCAAAAAAAGGGCGGCACACCGGATTTGTTGGACATGAGTCTTGAGGACTTGATGTCGATCGAAATTGATAGCGTGTACGGCGCTTCCGGGTTCAAGCAGAAGGTGACGGAAGCGCCCGCGTCCATAACGATCATTACGTCGGAAGAAATCCAAAAATTTGGCTACCGGACGCTAGCCGACATATTAAGGAACGTCCGCGGTTTTTATGTCAGTAATGACCGGAACTATAGCTACCTGGGAGTACGCGGCTATGGACTCCCGGGAGACTACAACAGTCGTATCACGCTGATGATTGACGGCCACCGGCTCAACGACAACATCTACGACGCGGCTCTGCTTGGAACGGAGTTCCCTATTGACGTCGACTTAATTGACCGCGTCGAGGTCATCCGAGGGCCGAATTCTTCCCTTTATGTCGCCAGCGCCTTCCTGGGAGTCATCAACATCATCACAAAGCGGGGTCGGGATTTGCCTAAGGTGACTGTCGGAGGCGAGGCGGCCAGCTACGGCACTTACGAGGGCCGCATCAGCTTCGGGAATAAATTTGCTAATGGTTTGGAATTGCTTCTTTCCGGCACCTTTTATGATTCCCATGGGCAGGACCAGCTTTTCTTCAAGGAATTCGACAATCCCTCCACCAATAACGGCATAGCGCTGAATGCAGATGGTGACGAGTTTCACCAGGTTTTTGCCAATGCCTCCTGGGGAAACTTCACATTGCACGGCGTGTTTGGATCCCGGGAAAAAGGGATTCCGACTGCGCCTTTCGGAACCGTCTTCAACGTCACCGGAACGCACACCATCGACGCGCGCGGTTACCTCGATTTGCAATACGACCGCAAGCTCGGCCGCGGGTGGAGCCTTAGCAATCGGCTGTACTACGATCAGTTCAATAACGATGGCACTTATGTTTACGATCTCTCCGCCTCGGGTGGACCTTCCCGGGTGTTGAACAAAAACTTCGCTCACGGCAAATGGTGGGGTGACGAGGTGGCCCTCTCCAAGCAGATTTTTGAGACGCAGCGATTGAGTGTCGGTTTCGAATGCCGGGACAACTTTCAACAAGATCAGGGAAATTATGACCTTCAACCGTTCCTTCAATATTTCAGCGACTACAGAAGCTCAGAAATATTTTCCGTTTACGCTCAGGATGAGATTCACCTGCGCAAGAACCTGGTACTGAACCTGGGCCTTCGCTACGATCACTACTCGACATTTGGCGGCACCACGAATCCGCGCGCTGGCCTGATCTACAGCCCCTGGGAGAAAACTACCTTCAAGTTTCTTTACGGCCAGTCCTTTCGCGCTCCCAACTTTTTTGAGCTTTTCTACGCTGTGCCCGGGAACGAAGCCAACCCGTCTCTCCGGCCCGAGACCGTCAAGACCATGGAGCTGGTATGGGAACAATACTTTGCCAACCACTTCCGGATGACGGTTTCGGGCTTCTATTATCCCGTCCGCAGCCTGATCAGCGAGCAAGTAGACCCCACAAATGGAAATGCGTTCTTCACCAATGCCGGGTCGCTTGACCTTCGGGGCCTGGACTTCGAATTGAAGAGAAAATTACCAGGCGGGTTGGAAGGCACTGTCAGTTACTCCTTCCAGGATGCATCGAACCCCAGCGCTCGAATGCCTCTCACAAATTCTCCGAAACACCTCATCCAGGCCAGCCTTAGCGCGCCGCTCATCAAACAAAAGTTGTTCGCGAGTACGGATCTTCAGTATGTCAGTCAGAGAGCAACCTTAACGGGCCAATATTCAGCAGCCTATGTGGTCCCCAACGTCACCCTATTCAGCCGAAATGTTTTGAGGGGATGGGAGCTCTCGGCCAGCCTTTATAACGTCTTTAACCATAGATATGGCGACCCTGGCGGCAATGGCCTGGCGGAGGACATACTCATTCAGGATGGACGAACTTTTCGAATCAAAGTCGGATACAGATTCCGATGATGAATATTCGCCTGCAGAAGCACGCTGATGTGGGATCGCGCCGGGAATTCGTGATTAGGCTTGCTTCGCGCCGAACGCGGCGGGCTTTCTTCTTCACGACCATCGCCTGCTGTTTCTTATTGAGTGCTTCTCCCAGAGCCCGTTCGCAGAAAGAGGAAGGTGCGGAATACACGATCAAACTCGCTTTTCTGTATAACTTCACCAAGTTTGTCGAGTGGCCGCCTGATTCCTATCGCGATCCGGGCGCGCCGCTGATGATATGTATCGTCGGTCATGATCCCTTCAGCCAGGATCTTGAGGGGGAGTTACGGACTAGAACCGTGGGGGACCGTCCCGTGGACGTCAGGACGCTGAAACCAAACGACAACCTGAGGGTGTGCCACATGGTATTTGTCCCTGTCACGGAGAAAGACCGCGCCGACCGGATCCTGCGGGGCCTGAAGGGAACCAGCACTTTGACGGTTGGCGAAACCCCGGGGTTCGCTGGGCTCGGCGGGATCGTCAACCTGACTGTCGAAGGAAACAAAGTTCATTTTGAAGTTAACCCGCTTGCGGCGGAACGTGCCGGCCTGAAAATCAGTTCGAAGCTCCTCAGCATTGCGAAAATCGTCGGAGAACAAGATCAGGGAGGGAAAAACTGACCCGCCCACTGCGCCCGCGCCATTCAATCCGTCGGAGCCATCGAACGCCTCATCGCACCGGCACTCGCCACGCGTCCGCTTACGACCCCTCAAGAATGGCCTGAGAAAGGCATCGCACTTTCTTGGCATCAGGAATGGTATTTACTCGACTTGTGACTTTGATCTAATACGCTCTGAAAAAGCATCGGCAACCACACATTCCACTGCGTCCAGTTGTGACCGCCCGGAGAGGTGTGAAACTCATATTGAAAATGACCTTCCCCTAGCAAGGCCGCGAATTTACGAATGGACGGCAACAAACCATCTTGTTCCCCGCACGAAAGAAAAAGATACGGCGCCGCAGCGGGGTCAGTGGAACGCGCAATGACAAACGGATCGTTATTCCGCTGCGTCGCACCTCCCCAAGGCCCAAAGATGGCGCGGTGGCGACGCCATTGCTCAAGCCGCTTGATTGAGAATGGCCGGCTAGGAACGTCAATAGCCGGACTAATCCCGCCCACGAAGGCAAATAGCTCGGGGTGTCGCAAGCCCAGTTTAACGGCCCCAAAACCTCCCATGGAAACGCCCACAATGGCGCGATTCGCCCGGCCTTTAAGCACAGGAAACTTGCTCTCTGCGTCCGAGACGAGGTCACTCACGATGTAGTCCTCGTATTTGTCCTCCGGTCGCTCGGCCGCATTCGTAAAGTACGAAGAATCACCTTCTGGCATGACCAGTATCAGTCCCTGTTCGGCAAAATGTGCGACGTCGGAATAATTGGACCAGTCGCGAAAGCCTCCTCCCCCGCCATGAAGCAAATACACGATCGAAAGCTTTTCGCCACTGGCGATATTTGCAGGCAGCACAACGCGGTATTGCATGTCGCGATTGAGAGCAGTGCTGTGGAAAGTCACGTCGCTCAACGTCACTTTCGGAGTAAGCCGAGGTGAATCGCGCTGCGGCTCGCTTCCTCCTCTCTTGCACGCAGTCGTTAGCAGCAAGACACCACACAGGAGGGCTGCAAAAGAGCGATGACTCATGATGGTTTGCATGGAAGCAGTCATGATAGCCGAAATAACACTACGCGGGACGCTTGCCCGCCTTCTAGGGTCAGCCCCGGTTGAGCCCCCGCCAACCCAGATGTTATCCTGCCTGTTATGGCGGATCCCATCACCTTGCCGCCGGAAGTGCCGTTCACTTCGCCGCTTGAACACTCCCGGCGTCAGCTCGAAGCCTTGCTCGAAGTCAGCGAGGCTATCGCCCAGCAGCGCGATCTCCCTGCGCTTTTTCATGATCTCGCCGCGCGCCTGCACTCCGTCATTGATTTCGACTTCCTTACCCTCGTTCTTCACGATCCCGCGCGCAACGTCATGCGCCTCCACGTCCTCGAAACGCGCATCCCTGGCGAAAAACACGCCGGCAACGAGACTCCCGTGGAAGGCCATCCCTCCGGCTGGGTCTGGCAAACGCAGCAGCCCTTTGTCGTCAGCGACACCGAAGAGGAAACGCGCTTCCCCGATTTCATGCACCGCCTCCGCGAATATAACGTCCGTTCTCTGGCGATCATTCCGCTGACGACGGCTCAGCGCCGCCTTGGCGCCATGGGTTTCGGCCGCGTTGATCCCCAGCGGATTACCGACAATGAACTCCAATTCATGCAGCGTGTCGCCAGCCAGGTGGCGGTCGCCGTTGATAACGCCCTCAATTTCGAAACCTCCCAGGCTTACCAGACCCAACTGGCTCTCGAGCGCGACCACCTTCGCGTTCTTCTTGAAGTCAACAACGTCCTGGTCACCAGCCGCGAACTGCCCGAACTTTTTCGCGGCATCGTCTCCACCCTCAAGCGCGTTATCCATCACGATTACACCAGCCTCACGCTCCTCGATCCCACCACCGGCCTGCTCAAGATTCACGCGCTCGATTTTCCCGGTCACCCAAACCTCTTCAAGCAGGAAATCACCATCCCCAGTGACGTTTCTCCCAGCGGCCAGGCCATCTCTTCCGGCCAGGTGCTGCTTGCCCGCGGCTCCGAACTGGATGGCTACACCAGTGAAATCATCCGCATCCTTCGCGGTGAGGGCATCCAAACGGTTTGCTGCGTTCCGCTCATCACCCACGGCGAGACCTTTGGCTCGCTCAATCTCGCCAGCCGCCGCATGGACGCTTTTGCTCCCGCCGATGTCGAGCTTCTCCAGCAAGTCGCCGCTCAAATCGCTATCGCCGTCGAGAACGCCTTGGCCTTCAAGGAAATCGATGCCCTGAAGAACCGCCTCGCCGTGGAGAAGCTCTATCTAGAGGAAGAAATTCGCAGCGAATTTAATTTCGAAGAAATTGTCGGCGACAGCCCTGCATTGAAACGCGCTCTCGCCCAAGTCGAGCTCGCCGCCCCCGCCGGCACCACCGTCCTCCTCCTCGGCGAAACCGGCACCGGCAAGGAACTTTTCGCCCGCGCTATCCACAATCTTAGCCCGCGCCGCGATCGCACCTTCGTCAAAGTCAATTGCGCCGCCATCCCCTCCGGCCTGCTCGAATCCGAACTCTTCGGCCACGAGCGTGGTGCTTTCACCGGCGCCATCAACCAGAAAATCGGCCGCTTCGAGCTCGCCGACCGCGGCACTCTGTTCCTCGACGAAGTCGGCGACATCCCGCTCGAGCTGCAACCCAAACTTCTTCGCGTCCTTCAGGAGCAGGAATTCGAACGCCTCGGCGGCAACAAAACGCAGCGCGTGGATGTGCGCCTCGTTGCCGCCACGAACCAGGATCTTTCGAAACTCGTTGCCGAGCGCGCTTTTCGCAGCGACCTTTTCTACCGCTTGAACGTTTTCCCCATCCAGATCCCCGCTCTTCGCGAACGGGCCGAGGACATTCCTCTCCTGGTGAGTTACTTCGTGCAGAGATTCAGCCGTAGCCTCAACAAAGCCGTGGAGTACATTCCCGCCGAAGCCATGGAGGCCCTCACCCATTATTCCTGGCCGGGCAATGTCCGCGAACTCGAAAACCTTATCGAACGCGCCGTCCTTCTTTCTCCCGGCAAAGAGCTTCGTGTCCCTCTCTCCGAACTTAAGTCCGCCGCGCTCGCAGCCACGACTGGCGTGGATTCTTCCGCGTCCTCTACCTCCTTTACTTCCGCTGCTTCCTTGACCTCTCCAATCTCTACTCTCGAAGAAGCCGAGCGCCAGCACATTCTCCGCGCCCTCAAGCAAACGCAGTGGCGAATCGCCGGACCTCGTGGCGCGGCCAACATTCTGGGAATGAAACGCACCACGCTCCAGGCCCGCATGCGCAAGCTTGGCATCCGCCGCCCGGTCTGATTCCGCTATACTCACTCCCGAAAACGCCTTGCCCTTTTGGCCCGGAGATGCCGTGAAAAGACTTGCACTCCACCTCATCCTCGTTTATTTCTGCACCTTTTTTTTCGGGGCCGTACTCCGAGTCTCGCCGCAATCGTCGCTCACTTCCTCACCTACCCTCTCCAGCGCACGATCACAACCTCAAGGCAAAATCACCGCCTACACTCTTCCGCCCGAGCTCTACCGCAAAGCGCATAACCGCGGCCGCATCGGCTTTGCTACTCGCATCATCGGGTTTTTCTACGGCCTCCTGGTTCTCTGGTTCATCCTGCGCCGCAAGCTCGCAGCGAAATACCGCGACTGGGCCGAACGCGTTTCACGTCGGCGCTTTGTTCAAGCGTTCATTTTCACGCCGCTCCTCGTCCTCACTATCGGCATTCTCCAGTTGCCGATCGATCTCTTCCAGGAATCGGTTTCGAAACTGTACAAAATCTCCGTCCAGTCCTGGCCCTCGTGGATCGCCGATTGGGCCAAGGCCCAGTTCCTGCTCATCGTCATCGGCAGCCTGCTTGTTTGGATTCTCTACGCCGTCATTCGCAAAAGTCAGCTCCGCTGGTGGCTCTATTTCTGGATTATCTCGCTGCCACTCCTCTTGTTCGGCATTTTCATCTCCCCCTACGTCATCGATCCCCTCTTCAATAAATACGAGCCGCTTGTCACCAAAGCCCCGCAGCTTGTCCCCGAGCTACAGCGCATCACCCGCCGCGCCGGGATGGAAGTTTCGCCCGAACGCATGTTCTGGATGAACGCCAGCGACAAGACCATCGCCACCAACGCCTCCGTCAACGGCTTCGGCGCCTCCAAGCGCATCATCATTTGGGACACCACCATCGCGCAGGAAACCACCGATGAAATACTCACCGACTTTGGCCACGAAATGGGCCACTACGTTCTCGGTCACGTCTGGAAAGGCTTTCTGTTTTTTGCCGCGATGTTTTTCGTTCTTCTCTACCTCGGTTACCGGACCATCGGCTGGCTTCTCGCGCGCTCCGGCGCCGGGTGGGGCATCCGCTCTCTAGACGATTGGGCTTCGCTCCCCGCGCTACTCTTCCTGCTGACTCTCTTCGGTTTCGCCTCCGACGCCATCGGCAATACCTTCAGCCGCCACCAGGAACACCAGGCCGATATCTACAGCCTCGAAGTCACCCACGGCATCGTCCCCGACGCCGGCCAGGCCTTCGCTCGTTCCTTTCAGATCTACGGCGAAACGGTTCTCGTCGACCCCGACCCCAATCCCGTCAACGTCTTCCTCTTCTTCGATCATCCCACCGTCACCGACCGCATTCGCCTCGGCGTCACCTACGACCCTTGGTCCAAAGGCGAATCTCCCCACTTCGTCAAATGAGGGTTCGAGTACGCCTGATCATTCCCGATCTCACGCCCCAGCCCGCGTTGCACGTTAATTATTTGCGCAAAGGCCTTTCCGTCGCCGCCTCCTTCTGCTCTTTTCTTTGCTAGCCTGTAGATACGAAACGACATACCCGGGCGCGGGCAACGTTTTACCGCCTGTGGGCCTGGGTCGTGTCGCTCTTTTCCTGATTGAATCTTGGCCGCACTGCGGCCCTCGGAATGGTTTCGCCTATTAAGGCGAACGGGAGATGGACGTGAAAATCGCATCGGTTTTTCTTGCATGGACTGGAACGGTCGGCCTTCTCGCCGCGCCCGCGTTCTCACAGACGCAAGCGCCAGCGGCAGCCGCCACCCCTGCCAAAACGGTTTCCCGCACCACCAAAGCTGTGAATTATCGCCGCGCCGGCACCGCCAAGATCGATTTTCAAGGCACGGAATTGATGTCCGGGGCCAGCGGCGAAGCCAAAGTGCAGAACAAGGGCAGCCGCACGGAGATTGAAGCAAAATTCATGGGCCTGGATGAGGCCACCAAGTTTGGCCTCGAATATCTCACTTACGTGCTCTGGGCCGTCTCCCCCGGAGGCCGCGCCGTCAATCTCGGCGAAGTGGTGCTGAAGAACGGCGCCGGCGAAGTGAAAGCCATCTCCGACATGCAAACCTTCGGCATGATCGTCACCGCCGAGCCTTATTTCTCGGTCACCCAGCCGGGCAACACCGTCGTCCTGGAAAACGTTTTTGGCCCTGCCACGCTCGGCAAGGTCGAAAACATCGACGCCAGCTACGAACTCCTGGGCCGCGGCATCTACTCCTCTTCCAACACAAAAATCGAAAACGCCATCTTTGGCATCGACCGCAAGACTCCTCTCGAACTCTTTGAAGCGCGCAATTCCGTGCGCATCGCGCACATCGCCATGGCCGATAAGTATGCCGCTCCCACGCTCGCCAAGGCCGAGCAGCAGCTCCGCAATGCGGAGGAAATTTATTCGCGCAAGAGCGACAAGAAATCCGTCATCGCCGCCTCCCGCGAAGTCGTCGAAACCGCTGAAGAAGCCCGCGTCATGGCCGTAAAACAAAAAGCCGAGGAAGACGCCAACGCCAAAATTGCCGCGGACAAAAAAGCTGCCGAAGAGCGCGAAGCCAAAGCCCGCGCCGACGCTCTCGCCGAAGTCCAGCGCCGCCAGGAAGCTGAGCAGGCTCGCCAGCAAGCGGAAGCCGCCAAAGCTGAAGCCCTGCGCATGCAGCAGGAAGCGCAGAAAGCCGCCGCCGAAGCCGCTCGCCAGAAAGCCGAAGCCGAAAAGGCCAGCGCCGCCGCCTTACTCCAGCAACAAGCTGCGCAAGCCGCCGCCGACCAGGCCGCAAAAGACAGAGCCGCCGCTCAAGCCCAGCAAGCCGCCGCCGAAGCCGAAACGCAAAAAGCTCGTCAAGCCGCTGCGCAGGCCGAAGCCGAAAAAGCTCAGCTTCGCGCGCAACTTCTCTCTCAGCTGAATTCCATTTTGCAGACTCGCGACTCCGCTCGCGGCCTCATCGTCAACATGTCCGACGTGCTCTTTGACACCGGCAGCTTCACGCTCAAGCCGGGCGCCCGCGAAAAACTTGCCAAAATTTCCGGCATCGTTCTCGCGCATCCCGGTCTCTCTCTCCAGATCGAAGGTCACACCGACAGCGTCGGCGGCGACGATTTCAATCAGCAGCTCTCCGAACGCCGCGCCGTGTCCGTCCGCGATTTTCTCGCCGAACAAGGTGTCTCCCCCGGTTCGATCACCGCGCGCGGCTTCGGCAAAATGCAGCCCGTCGCCACCAACGACACCGCGGAAGGCCGCCAGCGCAACCGCCGCGTCGAGCTCGTCGTCAACGGCGACGCCATCGGCAACACTGCCTCAGCTTCCGCTGCTCCGTCGATGCAGCAATAGCCTTCGCGCATATTTGCCCCAGTAGTGGCGGGTCTTCAGACCCGTGCCTTTTCTTTTGTATCTTTCTGCGCCGCTAGTCTCGTGTTCCAAACTGAAGCACAGGCTCATCCTTTTGTTCATCGCCCCAAAAGCGCCGAATTCTTTTCTTTCTTGCTTTCAACTCTAAACTGTCAACTCTCAACCTCTTCTTCGCTTCCCCTGGGTACTAGATTGTCTCTCCCCTCCCACCTCTCTGGCTGCTCGCTTGCCACAGCAGGTTGTGCGCAGCAGCGGACGCATCCCGAAAGAAATTCCCATCCTCCTCATCGGCAGCGATTTGGATGGCCGCGTCTTCTCCGAGCCCACCAAAACCGTCGTCCTAAGTCTCCACGGCGCCGGCATCCTCTCGCGCCACAAGCTTTCCCCCGAACAGGAGCTCGTCCTTCGCTGGCCCGAGCGCAATAAAGAAACCGACATCCGCATCGTCGGTCACATCGGCACGCAAGCCGGCCAGCACACTTACGGCGCGGCTTTCTTCGATCCCGACCTCAACTTTTGGGAAACCGATTTTCCTCCCGTCACCCCTCTCGAAGCCCAGCTCGGTCTTATCTCCATTGTCTGTACCGTCTGCAAAACCATTGAAAAAATCGACGACACCAGCGTCGAAGCCGATGTCTGCGCCACCAACGACAGCGTCATTCGCAATTGCAAGCGCTGCGCGACGTCGACCCTTTGGAAGTCGTCGTCGCACGCTACCCCTCAGCAATCCTCTCCTTCGGACACTTCTCAATTGTCGTTGTTCGCTTCATCTCCGGCGCCCCAAGCTGTGCCCTCGCAGAAATCAAATCCTGACCCATCCCCCACATATGCTCCGGCTCCACCTCCCCCGCCGCCGGCATCCCCGCCGTCTTTCTACGCTTCGGCGCGCGAGTTGCCGCAGTCCTGGAATGCCTCGGAGCCCGCCGTTAATTCCGCCCGCCCCGGCCTGGCCGGCGAGCCCCGAGCCGCCGTGCTCACCTTGCCGCAGCCGGAAAAGTCCGCCGCCCCGCCCGCCAATCGCCGCAAGCATCCCCGCGTCAAGGTCAACTATTCCGCCTGCGTCCGCCATCCCGAGCGTGGCGATGAAATCGTCCAATGCGAGGACATGTCCAAAGGCGGCCTGCGCTTCAAAAGCCACAAGCCGTACTACGCCCAGTCCCTCATCGAAATCGCTGCTCCTTACCAGCCCGGCCAGCCCGCCATTTTCGTTCCCGGCAAGATCGTCTTTGTCGAAGAGCTTCCCGAGCAGCGCCTCTATCGCTGCGGCGTCCAATACCTCAAGCCCTCCAAGCCCCGCGACTCCTTCTAGCCCCCGGGAACGCCCGGTTTTTTACCCCGCCTTCGCGGGGCCAACCGGCTCCGTTTCTCGCCTTTTCCTTTGTAGCGCCGGCTTCCAGCCGGCTCCCATTCTTCTCTTCTCTGTGAACTCTGCGTTCTCCGTGTCCTCTGCGTTAAATCTTCTTCCTTCTTTTTCTTCACCTCCTCACTTCCTTATCTCATTACTTCTCTCCCTACGCGTCTCCCCGCCAACACCGTGTGAAAAGTCCCACGACTCGTATCTCCCCTCTTTCCTCCATCCTTCGCAAAATCAACGCCTTAACCAATGGCCACCCGCCTGCCCCATTCCCATCGAGCGCCCAACTTGGAGGCCTCCCGTGATCCACTCGAAAACTCCCATCGCCATCGTTCTCCTCATCATTCTGGCTCTTGGCGTCATTCGCCTCACCGGCTGCCACAGCACCCGCGCCGCCTCCACCCCTTCCTCGCGTAAGCCCGCTTCCGCATCTCCGGCGCCGGCTCAGCCCGGAGCCGCTTCCAAACACCCTCCGCGCGATTCCTCCGTCTTCGCCCTCTACCACAACCCCACCTTCGGCGTCTCTTTCCGCTTCCCGCGCAACTACGCCATCGAAGAGCAGCTCGAACCCGGCGACTCTTCCCCCGACAACTCTTCACCCCCCGCCGCTGCCCTAGTCCGCAAGCAGCAGGAACTGGCCGCCGAACAGCCCGGCTCCACGTTAGTCGTCTCCGTGGTGATCCCCGGCGACGCTTATCCCAACACCACGTTCTCCGAAGGCTTCCTCCAGCTAGCCATCAACCCCGGCGTCTCCCAGCCCGCCTGCCGCGCCTTCGCAGCTCCCTCCGACGGCCACACCCGCACCGGAAAAACCATCGTCGACGGCATCACCTTTTATTGGCGCGAGCACGACTCCGCCGGCT
>Ga0206989_1109_pt1 | contig 15088 bp, 23 predicted proteins | sample Alteio_BWMinCont_10_FD_153276 | JGI IMG/M metagenome (GOLD analysis project Ga0206989, IMG submission 153276) | Enriched cells from forest soil in Barre Woods Harvard Forest LTER site, Petersham, Massachusetts, United States -... | ecosystem: Environmental > Terrestrial > Soil > Temperate forest >...
CTCTATATTGGGGCTTCTGAGTGGCGGCTCTCGCCACCTGCAAAACCGACGAACAATTTTTCCTAGCGGTACCGCGGACTTACTTGACCAAACAAACGTTCGATGTTATACTTTGGGCATGTACGTACCGAGATCTGTCCCTAATCCACCCACTACCCACCGACCAAGGACGCCGCTATCCGAAGCGGCGTGGGAGTTGTGTGCCGCCGTGACGATCGCACGGCAAAAGGGCATGGAGGCTGCTGCATCATGTTTCGACCGTGGGCTTGCGGTGCTCGGAGACGTTGTACGGTCGATGCATCCAGATCGTGAGCTGAAGCGTTGTGGCCGTGAGATCCGTGATGCCGTAAAGCATTCGGACTTGCCCAGGGCGGCAGCGGCAGCGGAGAGCTTGACTAAGCGCATGGAGGAAGTCGAAGCGCCTATTATCAGGCGAACACTCGAAGGCGCTGTGATCGATCTACGGGCAGGCATCAACGCACATCAGTATCGGCTCTATGACTTCTCCCGTGAGTGCTTCATGCGCGGCCTCGTCTCGCTGGCGGATGTCGTTGTCGAGAAGTATCCCGACGATGCAGAGATCAAGGCTTGCGGCAGGATCATTCGGGCGAATTGGCCCAAGATGAGGCGGGATGATGAAGCAATCAAGGTTGTCGTGGGAGCAGTAGAGAGGCTGGAGAAGCGGTTGGGAAAACCATAGCCTATCGAGTATTGACAGTTTTGTTGCAATCTTGCATACTGTCTTCGGTGACTCCAAAACTAAAGACATAACGAGAATTAGCGATAATGAAGAAACGTAGTTTCCGCGATAACTTGGTATACGGTAAGAAGCGATTTGCGATGTGGATGGCAAATGCGCTGAAAAAGGATTCACCCTACGTAGAGGTGGCAACGCGATTGGTTAAGTGGGTAAGTTTTGGAATCGTACTCGCAGTAGTGCCGCTCCTGATCGACCTTAACCATTTGCGGTATGAACATCAGGGAGTGGCTGATTGGCATGAAGTGATCCAGCGTGGGCAACTTATGATAGTCACCGCAGGTATTGGTGGTGCCGCGATCGGAGAACTCGTAGGGAGCGGGAAGCAATGGCTGGCAGCAAAGTTCGTTTCAGGAATCATTTGCCTTCTCTTCATATGCCTGTCGGCGGATGCCTATGGTTTCGTGTCTCAACATCTACGTACACCAACTCCTGGATACAACGTCGGCAAGGTAGTGTCTGATTCGGTATGCTGGTTCTGGTGGACCGTAGCTAGCAGTTGCGGTTGTGTCTTGTTAGCGAAAGAACAGTAATGAATACATTATCGTTTCAAGTCATCGGGACGACCGTTGCATTGGTCCCTCTGGCGGCCTTTGGATTCGTGCGGTACTTGAGACGAAGCACAGACTCTGAGGCAAAGACAACAGATCGGAGTTCAATGACAGAACTTGCCACGAACGAAGGCGCGGCTGCAGAAGCTTTGCCCGAGGGGTCTTCGCTTGCCATCTCGGTTCGTCAGGCCAAAGTGCGAATGGCGGAGGCTAAATACAAGGCCGATTTAGGGTTGGCCTTTGCCATGTTCCATGCAGATATTACTCTCGCGCAGGCTCAGTCATCAAGCCCGCCTCAACCTGAACGTCAAGAGGAGGCTCAGCCGACGGATCGCGGCGGGGTAGAGGTTCAAACACGCGGAACGCCCATAAGCAGGAGGCCACCTGTGGAGTCCCTCGGGCCACCGAGAGCGTCCATGAGTGTTGTCGAAATTGCCAATGCAATATTAGACGCGTCTCAGGCCGAACAAGAAGCTATCTTTCGTGAGGTCGCACGTATTGCGGCAGAACGAAGATTGGAGGGAAAGGCCATATTTGTCGGCGGTAACTATCCAGTAGCAGCTTATGACTCAGAAGGTCATTCGAGCGATGTGTATGACTTCGAGGTAGAGGAAGTAGAGGTGTCAGAGCCCGCACAGGAATCACCCTGGACCCGCCCACCAGGTTGATCGGCCCTAAATGCCAGCCAACAATCCCATACATCCCAAAGTGAATATCTGGCAGCCAACACAATATTCCCAGTGAGCACAATCGGCACAGGAGGCAATGTCGTCTCCGCAATTCCGACACTCGTATATCCATAGATCATCGCCTGAGCACTTTAGTTCGCAGAAGTTGCATTCATACGATCCGTCGTCGGCTGATTCCGAATGCACTACTACAGCATCGGGATTGTCAATCACGATCTGATCTAATTCATCATCGTCAGTGGGCATGTCGAATCCTCCCCGTGCCTTCGCATTGATTACACTTGCCTTCCTTCCAGCGCATCCACATCTGCTTTACATTGCCTGAACCTTTGCAGGCGGCACAACTAGGGATCTTCGATTGATCCACTGAATACTTGGCGTCGATGCTGCCGAGAGTTGCCTTGATCGTATTGTCGCACTCCAGCGCAATAACGCGTTGTTCGAGCGAGAGTACGGCATTGAGCACATTGAATAGTCCGTCTTCCACAGATTGCAATTTCTCCGTTGTTGTCACTAGTCAATCTCCCTTAGTTGTTCGCGTAGTTCATTTGCATACTCGGCGTCGCCATAGATAGGCCCAAAGATGTAACCCTCTGGAAGAAGCGAATATGGACCCTCCAGCTTCTTCACTTCTGCATTTGGATTGTCAATTACTATTTGGTCGAGTTCTTCATCGTCATCAATTCTGCTCATGCTCATCCTCCACTAATCGCGTGATCTCCGTGCGCTCTATCAGCCATTTTCTGCCGCCGCCTACTTTGCTTGCCTTGATCTTGCCTGAGCGGATATATCCACGGATCGTAGACACTCCGAGATGGAGCAATTCGGCAGCCTGGGCGGGTGTTAAGTAAGTGTTATCCGCCATAGCGTGCCACCTTGCCCTTCTTGAACTGAAGCAGCGGAGTTGTCAGAGCTTCGTACGCCGACAGTCCACGCTTGAGCCTGCTGTATATGCAGTGAGTTGTTAATCCGACTTCGGCGCTCCAGTCCTTTACTGTCTGCGTTCGGCCACGATGTGTGAGTAGAATGACTTCGTGATCCGTGCCGCGCGTGCCAGTAATATGCTTCGCCTTCACGAGATTGTCTATCTGAGCTTTGGCGTGGGCTTCATCAGGGGATAGTGTTCGCGTCATGGGAGGCGTGACGGCTGGCAATCCATTAATGGCCGCAAGGAACTCTCTCACTCCTTCAGCCTTAATTTCCTCGATTATGGAGTCGGGGATCTCCGCTTGTATTGTTCTTGTCATAATTTACTCCTCGTTATTAGTGCTCATAAGTGCTTATACAGATTGTTACTGTGGATTGGCGCGAAGCACCTGCGGATTTATAATTTATTTTTTTGGGATTTCTAACTGAGGAAAATGAAGCATTGGTCTAGATGATGGAGGATTGTTGGAATTAGTTTCGAGGATGAAGATTACTTCGTATGCTTTTTGAACGGTGTTCCGACCGCGCGTTCCACAGTCCATCCATTACGGATACGAGAACTTAATACACGTGGACTAACACCCAGTTCATCCGCCCAATCATAGAGCGGCTTTCTTATTCCTTTGTACTCAAGATAAACGGTGTTACGTCTGTTCCGCATTTGAACCTTCGGTGTCGCCCATCTGACGTTTCCAGGTTCGTAGTTGCCAGCGTTGTCGATCCTATCAATACTGTGGCTGTTCGACGGCGGTTCACCTACGTCTTCATAGAAGCTGTCGAACGATTGCCAACGGTCACAGAGACGCCCTTGATAGAAGTCATAAGCAGGACGACTAGATAATGTGCATCTAGTCTTCATGTTTCTCCAGATCGAATAGATACGTTCATTGGACTTTCCATGAGTTGTCACCCTATCTAGCATATAGCAGCCGCATGAACCCTGCTTGCCGCCAGCTAGGTTGTACTTAAGTACGACGGTTCGTTCTCCACAATCACATATACATTCGTAATAGGTGTGTCCCGAGCCGTCCTTATGTGAGACCCCGCTAACAGTTAGGCGATTGAACTTGTCTCCGATATTTACAATTATCTTCATACTTCATTATCATTTGCGCTTTATTTTTTTACCAATAAATATTCCGACCACGCAACGGGCAGTATATACGAGAGTGATCCCCGCCACCTATCGCGATGCCTTCGGATAATGCAAGCGCAATAGAATAGCATGGGATTTTTCGGCAGTCAATTAACATTACCTTTCAATTAGCGATAGTTAGAATAGATCAGCAAAAAGAATCTAGTAAAGTGCGTATACGCTATTGACATACGTATTCAATGGTGGTAAGATTCAATCAATCCAAACTATTCATGAGGTTAACATCAATGCCCGACATTAAGGTGAAGAAAATCGAATTAGAAGATCCGCAGTGTTGTTCGTGGTGTGGCAAGGATATGAAAAGCAAAGTCGGCACAATGGTATGGGCCATGTGCGAGACGTTCAAAGGTGGAAATATCGGCCATATCTACGAATGGTATTGCAAGCGCGAATGTGCTGTCGAGGACGGAGCATTATTACAGTAAGCATTTAACAGCGTTCTGAACCAACGCTTGACCAACACCCAACCAAGAGGAGTCAACAATGTATCGCATTCCGAATTACAGTGTCCAGCTAGTCAAGGAGTCTATAGTACACTCCGAGCTACACACGGTTAGCAATCCCAACGATGCTGCCGAATTGTTTAATACCGCATTCCCGAACTGCGACAGGGAACGGCTTATAGTAATCATGCTGAACACTCGCAACAAGTGCGTAGGAGTGAACACGGTTAGTATCGGCGACTTGACAAGCAGTATCGTTCATCCGCGCGAAGTCTTCAAACCTGCCATATTGGCGAATGCCTGCAGCATTATCATAATGCACAATCATCCTTCTGGTGATCCCTCTCCGAGTGCCGACGATATCAACATCACCAAGCGCATTCAAGCATGTTCCGAATTGATCGGAATCGAGCTAATAGACCATGTGATAATCGGCGACTCGTCTCACGTGTCTCTTAAGGAAAGGGGACTCGTATAATGACACTCCGAAAAGCGATTGCACAGGTTCGCGCTAAAGCCCGTAAATGTGGACACGGCGAACTGCATAAAGCGGAATGGCCTGATAAGATCCGCTTCACTTGTTGGAACTGCCGTTCTACCGTTTGGATCTATACGCCGAGCAGTGACAAACAATCCGATACCGTAGACTTTCCTGCGGAAGCTTCTATGTGGGGGGAGTGCTACCGATGATTTACACAATCAAGCTGCCGAAGGAATGTATGCGGGATTGTTCTAGTCAAGGCGCATGCGACGAAGCAGTTAGCTTTTGGCTGAAAAACCGCAAGGTTCGCGAGTCCATCATGCAAGTGCCGACCGACGAATTAGCCGCGATACTCCGAGAAGTCGGCGCATGGGATACCGACGAACTGTCAGACGACGAATCGAATCGCGAGCGCATTCTATGGATTGTAGCATGTGACATGAAAGAAAACGGCTGCCTGCAATCACGCCGTAAAACCATTGAATGGAGCATAGGCGGATGATACCCAACGGATACAGTGAGGATTACAACGGCTTGACCATTCGCTCTTGCCATTGGGACTCGTTCTGCGGGCGATTGATAACACGGTGGAGGTACATACGTACGCTTCACATGGTCACGAATTGGAGCTAAATCACATGGAAACAACGATCTATTCACGCTACCCCGTTGACGGGGTGATAACTAAATACAAGCCGATTCCAGCCGACCGTCAAGCGGGCAGGACATACAAAGCATTCTGCTATTCGAATCCATCCCGTGGGAGTCTGCTCGGATCATACCCAACACCAGACGAAGCGATTCAAGCCGCCGACTCCTATTTCGAACGATGGCGAATCGCCGTGAACGTTAACGAGATTTACGGGGGGAAGTCATGACACTGCTTGACGCTCGGCGCATTCGAAACGAAGTTCTCTTTGATCCGCGATTCTCAATGGGCGGAGTCTCCGATATGGGCGGGATAAATGACGCAGGCATCGACCAATACCGTAACGAGTATTCGAAGCGTGAACACTCAGTGATCGGAGTCCATACCAGCGGATTACATACGGAATGGCGCACGGTTGAAGAGTGGGAAGCATGGAAGGAAACCAATGCAAAACTTTGAGCTAGGCCGAGTCATGGCGACACAAGGCGCATTAGCCGAACTGGAATCGATTGGGCAGGATAGTCGCCAATTCGCTCTTACTTTGCTTCTACGGCATTCAAGCGGAGATTGGGGCGAAGTGTCCGAGCATGACGCGCGAATGAACGAACTAGGTTTAGAGGAAGGGGAACGGCTTATCAGTGCTTACACCTTGCCAGTGACGGGAGTCAAGGTATGGATCATAACAGAGTCCGATAGATCCCACACCACCATACTTTTGCCAGACGAGTATTAACCGATCGACAGACGAATAACGGGGGAGTCCTGAACCGACTCCCCCGTCGTGATCCCAACCAAGGAATCACGAGCATTATACCCAACCAAGGAGTCCGAGATGAGCAACCAAGACGTATACGCGAAAGTCAACGAGCGCATTTTAGCCAAGATCGAAGCAGGAGTCTGCCCGTGGCGTCACCCGTGGTCAACATTCGCCCCACAAAACGCGATTAGCAAGAAACCGTATCGCGGCATCAATCCATTTCTGCTTGACAACATGGCTTACCAGGATCACCGCTGGTTAACCTTCCAGCAGGCAAAGGAATTGGGCGGGAACGTCAAAAAGGGCGAAAAAGCGTCGATGATTGTGTTCTGGACTAAGACAGGCCGACGCAAGGGAGTCAACGATGAAGGCGAGTCCGTGACGATTATCAAGGAGTATGCCGCGCCCATTGTTCGAATGATCTATGTGTTCAACGCCGAACAGTGCGAAGGACTCAAGCTGCCAGCCGTTAAGCCGTTCGATAATGCGGAACTTCCCACGGTTCAGAGCATCATTGACAACATGCCGAATCCTCCGAAGTTCTTGACGGCAGGGAAGGCAGCATACGCGCCCAAACTGGACACCGTGTTCATGCCAGCGCTTGAAAAGTTCATTAGCAGTGAAGCGCACGGTTCTGTACTGTACCACGAGCTAATTCACAGTACAGGGCATCCGTCACGACTCGGACGTTTCAAGTTCGATGAACCTCACGCGCGTTTCGGCAGTGAGTCCTACTCGAAAGAGGAGCTTTGCGCGGAAATGGGCGCGGCTATGTTGTGCGCTGTCACGGGCATAGAGAACGAAGCGACGTTTAGCAACTCGGCGGCTTACCTTGACGGTTGGTCGAAGCGTATCAAAGAAGATCCGTATATGTTCATTGGTGCTGCCAGTGCTGCCCAAAAAGCCGCCGACTGCATCCTTGGAATTGAATCCACGTACGACAGCGTTCAGGCCGAATAGATCACACCAGCGGGCAGGCTGATTCCTGCCCGCTCTTACACGAAAGGAACATCATGAAGAAAACGTATGAAGTCATTTACAACATTCAGGTATGCCGAACGGTGGAAGTTGAAGCCAACACCGCCGACGAAGCTATAGAACTTGTCAAAAACGGCGAGGGAACAGTAACCGATGAAAGCGACTACGATTCGTCGCTGGACATATCCGAAGTCAACGAGTCCGATTAGTCCAGCACTCTCCGAGCGGGTAGGCCAATCCTACCCGCTCATACTCACATCAAGGAACGAGGTACAATGAAACTCACACGACGATTTAGGCAACGCATCCGCATTATGTCAGACACACTAACAACCGCCGAAGTCATGGCACGAGCAGGGTTCAGGACTCGCGCAGCAGTGTCGGTAGCAGTCAAGGCAGGAAAGCTTCGACCGCTAGGCCGTAATCGGTTCAGTGCTGCCGACGTTGACAGGTACTTAGCCGAGCGAACGGCGAGTCCATTCCATGCACCAGGAACATACGAACATCCGAGATCCGAGCGGATACAGGGGCGAGTCTCCCCCGACGTTCTGGCATGGCTGGAATCCCACGGGGCGAATATAGGGGATGCCGTCGAAGCTGCCGTACGCGCCCACATGGAACACCGTAACCTGCCGTAAGCAATGGGTGCGGAAACATTCGCAACGTCTAATTTTCACGCGATTTCTGATTAACGATAATTAAACAATAACGTTAATTGATCCCCACGAATCGAGGAGTCAATATGGATCAGCCAATGATCCCAACCATAGCAACCGAGCGTCTTGCAAGCCTAGTCAAGCAGGCTGAGGAATATATCGATCGTTCCGTAGCTCCGAAAACTCAACAAGCGCACGCATCGGACTTTCGGCTGTTCCGAGCTTGGTGCGAGACGGAGCAGCTAACGGCACTGCCAGCCATCCCGCAAACCGTAGCGCTCTACGCGGCGGCACTTGCTAACCGAACGGGCATCAATCCAAAGGGCGATACGGCAAAACTGATCAGTGCTGCAACAGTGGTTCGTTACCTTGCCAGCATAGCAACCGTACACCGTGACGCGGGATATGACTCGCCTTGCGACTCGACGATCGTCAAGCGAACAGTGAAGGGCATCAAAAACACCAAGGGAGTTCGTAGCGCTGGAAAATCGGCACTCATGACAGACGATCTAAAATCTATGCTATCGGCGCTGGACACGTCCAGCTTGAAAGGTGCAAGGGATTCCGCTATCCTGCTTGTTGGACACGCGGCAGGAATGCGGAGATCCGAGATTGTCAGTCTGGACTTCGGCGACGTGGATTTTGTAGACCAAGGAATGATATTGACGTTACGGCGTTCCAAGACTGATCAGAGCGGCGAAGGCGCGGAGATAGGAATCTCATTCGGCAACAACGGCACTTGTCCAGTGCGCTCGCTGCGCCGCTGGATAGAACGCTCTGAGATCGTCGAAGGGCCGTTGTTTCGAAAAGTCGATCGACATGGTGGTTTGCACTCGACGCGCCTAACGGGCCAATCTGTCGCCCTGGTGGTGAAGGCAGCTTGTGAGGCCGTGGGAATTGATCCTAGCGTTTACAGCGGGCATTCACTACGTTCAGGGCATGCTACGCAGGCGGCAGCGAACGGCGCGGCAGAACACCATGTAGCGGAACACCTACGGCATAAGAGCGTAGCGACAACACGTCGATACTTTAGACGCGCCAATCTCTTTACGAACAACACCAGCGGACGGCAGGGATATTAATAACTGATCCTCTTCTCTTTCCCCACCCTTCCCCACGGCTCAGGCTGTGGGGAATTGTTTTTTGTCGTATACGTACAATTGCTAATGTCAAGAGCCAGGTGCTACGGCACCTATCTTAGAATCACCAATTAACGGATCAATCATAGATCCGAATGAGGAGATTCAATAATGATAACAAAGCAATGCGAGATATGCGATAAACAATTCACTGTAAGCCCGAGTCAAGCCGCTAAGCGTCCCACGTGTTCAATGGCCTGCAGTGCTGCCCGACGAACGGGGCGGAATGTCTATAAGTGGTGGAGTCCACAAGAGAAATTCTATTCACTACTCAAACTGAACCCTGACACTGGTTGTCATGAATGGCAAGGCGGAAAACAATCCAGAGGAAAGTACGGGCGATTTACTTGCGACTTCAAAACGCAAGGCGCTCACCGTTGGGCGTGGATTTTTGCGAATGGAACAATTCCTGATGAAACTCCCTGCGTTTGCCACAAGTGCGACAATGACATCTGTTGCAATGTCGAACATTTATTCCTGGGAACGCAAACGGATAATATCAATGATCGTCACGCTAAAGGCCGTACGGCATCGGGAGCAACGAGCGGACCAACTCTCCACCCCGAAACCCATCGCGGATCACGAAATGGTAATGCGAGGATTGACGAGCGCACAGCCAGAGCAGTGAAAGCGTTATTGAATGCCGCCGAATGGACAAAGCGGAAAATCGCCGAAGTGCTTAATGTATCGGAATATATTGTTTGGGATATTGCCCGTGGTCGAACTTGGGTCCATGTGTGACGTATCAACAAATCATGATTTGTTGATAAATTTTCGAAATACATATGTAGTCGCCGATTGCTAAACTACTAAATGTAGACGCGTCGGCGCTCGGTGATGCAAGCACAATTGCCTATCGAAGGCTTTTGTAATTTCCGTGCTCTTCGAACGATAATATAATGTGCTAGTGAACTCAGTACAACAACGCAATCGGCCCCGCCAGTTTTTTCTTTATACTTTTCTGTTAGGGCTGGTTGCGGACAATTGAAGGGAGAATATAGATGGGCTGGACAAAACCTCAGATTGAATGGATGGAATTACACCCCGACGAAGTGACCGAACAACCGTGCTGTATCTGTAAGAAAGTAGAATCCCACGACGGTTATTCAGCAGTACCGAGGTATCGGTGTCCCGACTGCGACACGTTCGTATTCATGTGCCAGCCATGTGACGACTTCTATTTCTCGGATGGCGGCAGATGCCCGCCATGTGGAACAATATCCGTTGAAAGATAATTAGATCAATCGGCCCCAACAGTTTTATCCGCTTCTGTTGGGGCTTGTTGATTCCGAGATCCACCAATATCGAAACTATTCAATATTTCTAAGCTGCCAGTACATTCCTCACGTCACCCACAAAACCGTATCACAATCGAAAAATTATCCCATTGTCCAACGCGTTTGTATCTCTTCACCAGCGTTATTCCCCCGCCGCGTGGAGGCGACCATTTAAGGGTGGAGGCAGCTATCCCCGTAGCTTGCGTAGGGGATAGCACTCCGTGCCCATAATCCCCCGCGCTACGGATTTCTGTAAGGAATATGAATCACTGCAACACTATGCCGCTAGTTGAGCGTAGGATGCCGAATTAATTAATAATCCATAAATCACGTAATAATTCCCGAAAGTCCGAAGATATTGAATAATAGCTACGTGATTGAGTATCTGTTCATCAATGAGTGGAGCCGCAGGCGGAACGAATTGATGATCACAGCGTAGCAAGGCTTCTTAGCCGCCGCGAAGCTGCCTGGAGGCGACTCGCGCGTACGGATCGTATATCCCTCGTGTTTCTAAGAAGAAACACTCGTTATATACGATTCATATTAGTTCTGAATCTTCCAATAGGATTCTAATAAGATTCAGTAATAGGCCCTGCGCAGTTCTATATTAGGCAACTGCACCCGCGTACGCGCACGCAAAGAAACTACGCGAGGGCAACTACGCAGTTCTATAATTGAAACTGCGTGCGCGTACGCACGGGACGATTGTCTACTATACGTAGACAAAGAAAATCCCCAACGCAATTAATCGTTGGGGACTAAGTAGACTTTACGCTTGGGTGGCGTTATCGCTCGTAATCGATCACGTAACGCCATCACACAATTCTCATCGAACGTTATGGGACAATTCGAAAAAAGTGGTTGAAGCACCTGCGGAAGCAATTAAGTGTTCGCGGGATACAATACAAATGATTGCTTATCACGATTGCTATATCGTTGCTCCGAGTCTAGAACAGCGGTGTCGTTGCCGTCCCTAATTTCAACTCGTCCAAGCGAATCAGTGATGGAACCAGATATTACCGCATCATCCGAATGCACATCGATCCAAACCGCCACATCGCCGCCGTCGCTCGTTGTATTCACAATTAACGTTGAGTCGCTTGAATTGTTGTCAAATTTAGGTTGCGGCGGGTCTAGCTGGACTTTGGAGGTGAATCGGTGCTGGGTGTTGAGTCGGACATACGATCGATTAAAATGGATCAACATATTGTAACCTGTGAAGTGTACAACGTATGTCCGCCACATTGGTACCTTTGGTGTCGTATCTGCAACGGGTATTGTTGTCGCAACCATGCCTGTACCGCTCCTAATCCACGGCCCACGGGAAGTCTGAATCGCAATGGACCATGGCTGTGTTGGGTCAATCGTGAACTTCTCGTTTACACCGCTGAAGTCGAGCAGCGTTTTCCCTTCGGTGATATGATCTGTTGTACGAGTTGCATTTACGGAGTCAATTGTCTTGACTTCGCATGGCGGCGGTGGACTATCAAATGGGTTATCATAATATATGTGTATCTCTACTACATTACCAGTAATGAGATAACTCCCCTGCACTTGACTGTCTGGGCGAGTCATACATGTATCATAAATTCGTCGTGCGTTGTCGTCCACCATTTGGCGAATTACAACATCTTTGAATGCTTCATTGAATCTTGAGCTATCCTGCTGCGATAATCTGTGCCGAAACTCATCGAACTTGTCATGATTAGCCTTGGCGTCTATCGTCAAGTCCGTATCAGGTAGTGGGACGCCAACGCTTATTCCGCTATTGTCCACATACTTCTCAAAATCGTCGGACATTAGAAACTTCTGAATATCGCTCGAATAGTGGTAATTGATCCTCTCGAAGGTTTTCGACAACGCGGTTTCAAGATCCTTCGAACAATCTTCGGCGTATACGCGAGTGTTGTTCCCGCAGATTAACAATAACACGAATAGTACGATTGATGTAAGTGACGGTAAACTCTTCATCATTTTGACTGTCAACTGGTCCTCCTCGATAACCTATCTGAGTTCTGGAAGTTCCCGAATCGCTGTGAGTATTTCGACGATCTGATCGTATCTCAGTGTCAGGTTAGAATACCTGCCGCCGCGAACCGCGTCAATCCCGTGATCCCGCATGTTCTCCAGCGTGATACGGTGTTCGTCTTCGACGGTGCAGTTCTTGTACGTCGCCAGCACAGCCACGGGCGGGTATGTCTTGCTGTACACGCTCCCTTCGCCGTGAAAGTGATCCCGCAGGCGCTTGTATGGCGCTTGCGTCCAGCCACAGTAACGGCGTCCTTCCGCGAGTTCCAGGACATAGACAGTCCCCCGTTTCCAATCCCTAATGTAACCAGCCATACATAGGGTTTTTGAGTCGGGAGTGGAGATTCCTTTTTTTGTGTAATCGGTGGACGCTTTAGCCTAATTGTCCCATATGGCGTCATCGTCCTCGACAGAATCGAGGTCGGTATCTGGCCGCGTGATTGGCCTGATTTGAGTGATTGGCAAGTGTGATGCAAACTCGGGATAATCCGTAAAGTCGTCAAGCGGTGGCACAAGTTGCAAACCACGGTCCTTTATCCGCCCATGGTCTAATCTAGCGCGACCTCTTCCATAGGTCTGGTTGTTATTTTCGATTTGTGCTACTAGATTGAGAAGGGAGTCTCGATCATAGTAATTCAGATACGGGGCTATATATTCGCCGAACCTTGTGTCAGCGTCATCAAAGCCTTTACTGCGACCATACATCGCTGAACCTATTCGAATTGCCTTCGACGCAAATCCACCTTCCGCTGCCTCAGCTATTAGCTTCATGTAACGCACCTTCGAAACCTCGTAACGCACCTTCGAGGCATCAGTATCTCGTGTCATTATTTTAGTTACTACTTCGTCGATGTGGCTATCAACGTTATCGGCCAAATACCACGCCATTGAATATAGATCGTCGTCGGTGTTCAAGTACCCGCGTAACACTTGTTGGGCTGGTTCGGTTAGTAGACCAAACAAACGTATATCATATCGTAAGAATGCGGAAAGGAGCTTAATACGATTATCGCTGCCATTTACATTGCTAAATTCATCCTTGTGTTGTTCGATGTATCCTCTCAGATGATCTTCCTGATAGACATATAGCGATCTCAAGCCAAAATAATTAATTACCCGATTCGATTCACAGTCAGCGTCGTCTTTAATGAATACGATCTTCCAAAGATCTTTAAACACAAACTCCAGCGCCTTCTGAGTGAGACGATAGAAATATTTCTTGCGAAGATAGTTTGATACTGATTCGAATTGCGGTGTGGATGTAAATAACGATGCTTTGTTCTGTTCGAGGTCCGTTAGAATTGCATCGATTACCTTCCTAGTCAGCAAAGCAGGCTTAATGAGAAGGGATTCCAAAGCAGTTCGCATGTGCGCCCGTACGAGTTCCTTTGACGGGGTGTAGAGTTCGTAATTCATATTTAGAACAGGATGAGCGCATAAGTGCCTGTCGGCCTGAATCTTTTCCAACTGCTGACATTCGGTCAACGTAATCAAATGAGTTCTTTCATTGGCTTGCTTTACCAATGTCGCTTCCCATGATGGAGACTTTGGATCGTTCCTGCGTTCAGTTTCGGTTTCATTTAGAAGCTTCCCAGCAGTTGTATCACCATATAATGAGGCTGCATCTGATAATTTGTAGAGCAGGTCGCAAACAACTACCGACCACAACATGACGATAGCCGATCTGTAGTTCTCGTTGACATAAGAACTGTAAACTTCTGCAAAGTACTTCTTTGTGTTTGGATTGTCAATTCGTTCTGCACTGAGTTCAATTGAGAAATCGGACATATATTATCCTATGATCTGGCAGTTTCACGCCTCTAATATATATGAGTAAATTATAGATGCAGTTGTTCCGCTGGCCGTTCATACTCAGCCTTAGTCAATGTCATTCAGCCGTAGCACTTCGAGCGCATAGGCCCGTAGAGTCGTGTCATTCGGATCAGCGCTCGGCACCATATCATAAACGCTCTGTGCGCTTCGCCTGACGCGCTCTATGAACTCCTTCGCGCCTTGCTTCTTGAGCCTATCGGCAGCGTCCTGGGCGGCGGGCTCCGTCACTTGGCTGAACGTCTCTGATGTTGTTGGCTCCGATCAGCTTATCGGAGTCCCAGTATTCGCCCTGCTCCACAAGCCATTTTTCTACGGCGGCACGAAGGGCTATAAGTTTCGCGTCTTGATTGGTGTCCATCGGAATCTAAGTAGCCTTTTTGGTTGGGGTGAGCATAGTTGCTCAAGCCAACGAGGGTGTTGTCAACGTCTTTCATTTCCTGGAATGCATCATAAACAAGTTGGGTATTCGATGTCTGTATGCCCCTCCTGTACATGATAGCCGCTAATTCCATCTTTGCTCCAAGTTCTACGAAATCCCGATTGAGCTTCGCCCAGCCATGTGGGACATGGTGAATATGTTGAATTCCCTCCGATGCCGCTATTAGAGTTCTCAGCTTCGATAACGTTCCGTTCCGCCACGCACTGGATTGCATAAGACTCGGATCGTTACTTAGGTCTACGGCTTTCTGGGCGACGGCTATCCCTGTATAGTGCATGCTCGAAAAATATTTCGAAGTCTGCTTACCGTAAGCGTCAATGGATGCCGA
>Ga0206989_1110_pt1 | contig 15061 bp, 18 predicted proteins | sample Alteio_BWMinCont_10_FD_153276 | JGI IMG/M metagenome (GOLD analysis project Ga0206989, IMG submission 153276) | Enriched cells from forest soil in Barre Woods Harvard Forest LTER site, Petersham, Massachusetts, United States -... | ecosystem: Environmental > Terrestrial > Soil > Temperate forest >...
TAAGCGACTTGACGCGTGCGCGGATGTCCGCAGCTACTTCGTCCGTTAAAAGGTATTTTTCCATAAATGATTAATAGATTTTTACCCAATTGGTGCCGTTACATCCCCACTCGTGGCTGTTCGCAGAGTTGTAGAACATCGAACCGGCGGTGGCTGAATTGCAGGTCGATGTAGAGTTTCCGATTGCGCGCACGGTGCCGCTTGCAATATCGAGATTTGCCATCGGCGCGGTCGTCGCGATGCCAATGTTGCCGCCGTTGAAATATGACGTGCCCAGCGGATTGATTTTCACCGCAAAGGCTGTGGTATCGAGCTTAGTGTACGAGCCGGTAAAATTGCCAGTCGTCGAAGATGCGAAAGTGAAGAATGAATTAGGGGCGCCGTTGGTGCTCGTTGCGTATTCGTAGCTGTTGAGTGAAGACGCGTTACTGCCAAAGTAGATGGCGTAGCCAGTCGCGCCAGGCACAGCGCTCCAGGTGAGCTGATATGCCTCGGCTCCGAGGCTCGTGCTCGATGCATCGGTCGTCGCGGATAGGGTGCTGCTGATGGTGGATGTGCCCGTTCCGTCAAGTGCCGCGATCGCGAACGTCAGGGGCGTACTAGACGCCATCGTGCCGCCCGTCGTCGTCGCGACGGCGATAGGAGCCACCTGCGCTAGCGGTAGGCCGAAACTCCAGTTTGGTGCGTTCAGGCTTGCAACAACCGTGGTCTGATTGCCATTGACGATATCGACAAGGTGGTCAAGGAACGGTGATTGATAATTCGCAGCGATCACCGCAACGCCAAGTACGGGAACACTAAGAACGCCTGCGATGATTTGAAATGTTCTGGTGAAGAGTGGCATAGTGCTTGTATTTTAGCAGGTAGAAATTTGATTGGAGTAAAGAGACTGTGGATAGTCTTAAAACGCTCGCACGTTGTAGGCGGTTGAAACAGGGGTGCCGGCAATCAATGCGCAGACTTGCGTGACGATGGTCGTGCTGCTCAAGGCGTAGCTGTTCCAGTCATAGCCACCTGGATAGGTCTGCGGCGTCGTCAGAAAGACGGTGCTGGAGCTGACGGAGCCGACGGCAAGCGTTGAGGTCGCAGTGGCGCACTTTCCGGCGCCAAGCGCTCCGCCACCAAGCGCGGCTGTCGTGGTAGCCAGCGGGGATACGTTGATGCCGTTGACCTGTATCGGGTTGGTGCCGTTCGTGAGCTGCACCGCAAAGGCCGTAGGGAAGCCTGGGGGCGTGGCGTAGGTCGGCGTGGACGTGGATGTGAAGTCGAAGGCGTTGGTCGTCGTTGCGATCTGATAGGCGTTCTCCGCGCCTGGCGTAGAGGTCGAATAGAAGATCGCGTAGCCGGTCGCGCCGGGCACCGGCGTCCAGGTGAGGTGAAAGCGCGAGCTTGCCATATAGGTCGTCGTGGCGATCTCGCTGGACGGCGTGCTCGTGCCCGTCGCATTGATCGCCACCACCTCGAAATACATCTTGCTGTTGGCCGTGAGCGAACCGCCGGTAGTCGATGTCGCCGATGCGAAGTTCGTCGGCGTCGCAAGCGGGATATTGACGCTCCACGTCGGAAAAGCAGGGACGATCTGGGTGTTGTTGGCGCCGCCTTGTTTGAAGGGGCTCGGGGTGGAAAAGATCGTGGCTGCGGATGCGTGTGAAAAGGCGTACGCAATATTAAGCGTAAGCAGCATCGCGATAATCAGCGCCAGTGGCCATTCTCTTTTAAACGTCTCCATAGTAGTCTGCTTCAAGCACCTGGTTCGATTGATCGACCTGGAAATAGATGACCTGACCGCCACGCTTGCCCGGCAGCCAGCGCGAGCCGTTCGGCGGGATGGTGTTGTAGACAGCAGGCAGGTTGCCAGAGCTGCCTGGCGATACGCTGCCACTCGGAGCGGTATACCAGAAGATGTTCGCAGGGCTTCCGGCTGAGCGCAGGGCCAATGTGAGGTCAAAGACGGCAGGCGGGATCACGATGCTGTATTCGGTGTAGGCCGCTGCCGCTGCTATGTTTTGTTGGATGAGCTGGGAGTAGGCCGTCATGGTGAGAGAATTGTAGCAGGAAGAATGCAAGATGCTCCGAGAGGTGTGTGGATATCAAATGCGGCCGGCGCTGATATAAGCGGCCAATAAGGTGACGAATGCTCCTATGCTCAAGACTAAGATGGTGCCCACCACTCCAGCTATGCGGCTCAGCCACCAAAGAGTATTATTTATGCTTGTGATGTCATCGCAAATTCGAGGTATTTGGGTGATGTCGATGAACTTCTTTTGCTTTCCTGGTTCTGCTGGCACAAAGAATGCGTGCTCAATAACCTCCGTGAGTTGCGAGGTTACAAGCTCAACAATTCGGCTCTCGCTCTCGCTCATTTGCGCTTGCCGCGCTTTCTCTGTTGCCTCAGCGTGGATAGCAGCGGCTTGAGCTACTTCAGCGGATAGGGATTCTGCGAGAGGTTCAGACATACTCAAAATGGGCTACCGAGAAACTCAGCCCATGCGCTGTTATCGTATGATGTGGATTTCGCGGTGGTGCACGTAAACGGTGTATCTGATGTGAAAGTTGCACTATTATTATTGGTGAGGGTATTAGAGCCCGCCGAATCGTTTCCGTTATTCTCGAAACTCCACTCCGAGACAAGATTCGTGGCAGAGGGAGCACAAGGGTTCGTATATAGGTTTCCCATAACCGTACCGCCGATTGCGGCGTGATAGAAAAGAACTTCATCTATTTTTGCGTTGATATAGCCATCTCCTTGTGCATTTTGACCTATCTCGAATGGCTGAGTGGTTGAGTTGATCGTCGTATTGCCATTGTTGGAAAAGCTACACGTGATGGAAGAGCCGTTCTCGTATACTGTCCCAGTCTGTGTTGAGGCAGTCCAAGAAACGCCAAATTGATACCACACTCCCGTGGAGAGGCCGAGATTTGCCGTCTGACAACTATCGGCGCCTCCCTCGACGCCATCATAGAAATAGACCAAAAGTGTTGTCCCCCCCGCGCCAGGATCATTATAGAACTCCATCACATACTGCCTGTTTGGAATGCCGCCTGACCCGCTTTTGGCGAGAAATACCGCGAATGTTCCAGAGCCTGGAAGTGTTGTGAATTTCACCCACCCTGAGAAAGAAACTACATCTGTAGGATTTAGGCCCGTCTGCGCTGCATTTGTAATTGACCAGAATTGCGAAGATGCAGAGGCCAGTGTTGTCGAAAAATTATTAGAAGAGGCGAGCGCCGAAGCGGGCAGAATCGACAGGAACAAGAGCAGAGTGACGATGAACCTACGCATACGTTTTATGGCTTGCAGACGCGCGTGTCGGCGATCGTCGAAGACGCAAGAGCAACGTAGCGCTGGATGCGGGCTTTGTAGACAAAGCCAATCCATGTGCCGGTATTTGCCGTCGAAGAAATCGTGGTCGTGCCCTGCGGCCAGATGAGCTGACCGGGCGTTGCAAACGTCACAGTGCGCGAGCCGGTTGGGTCTTGGCAAAGGTCGAGAATATACCGGCCGCCGTCCACCGGATGCGAGGACGTGGAATTGATGGCGATGTTGGTGTTTTGATTGAGGATGTACGCCACCTGGTTGCCGTTGTTCCAATCCACCGTCTCGGTCGAGTTGTCGGTCGTCGATGAGGCGATGGTCACGGCAGCCTGGGCGGTGAACACCGTGGTGGTGCCGATCGACGCGCCCCACAGCGCGGATGGGCTGGTAGAAGCGACGCCGAGCTTCGTGCCGTCGTAATTCAGGCCGCCGTAGGTGGTGTGTTTCGATCCGTCATAGACAACCACGCCGTTCGTGAAGCCGCCGGTCGTCGTAGCCGTGCCGCCATTCGCGATGCCAAGGGTGCCGGTGATGTCGGCGGTGAGCGACACGCTATTGCAGGTGGCTGCGCCGGCGCCGCTCAATGAACGGACAAATTGATTGCTGCAAGTCGCGCCGCCGTACGACAGCAGCGCGCCTGTGCCGTTGCCGGAGAGGAGCGTAGATGAAAGCGTGGTCGATCCGGTGCCTCCGTTTGCGACGGTGAGAGCGTTAGAAAGTGACAGCGAAGAGAGGCCGATTGTTGAGGTTGCTACGATCTTGCCGTTTTGATCCGTGGATAGAAGAGAGTTTGGCACGCCCGAAAAGTAGATGGCCGTCGAAGTCGCCTCGAAACCGGATGAGGTGGCGTTGGTGAAGTTTTGCCGAGCAGCCCACCAGTGAGAATTGCCGAGTGCGAAGGTCGTGGCGATCGAGGTTGCGCCGGAGCCGGTAACGTCTCCTGTGAGCGTGACGGTCTGATTGGCGGTAAGGAACGTGGAGGTGCAGCCGCCAAGCGCGCCAAGCGCGGAGAGCGTCGTAGGCGCTTGATTTGCCGAACATGGATCGGATGAACCGCCGTAGGCCGTTGTTTGGCCGTTGCTGTCGTCGAGAAGAAGCGCGGATTTTACGCCTGTCACGTAGAGCGACGTGGTGGTGGCGTTCACTGTGAGAGTGGAGGATGCAATGACCTGAGTACCCGGGAGATAGAGCGGCGTGGTGGTGGATTGCACGGCAGTGCCGGCGTAGGTGGTGGGAGTGAAGGGCCAACCAGAGCCGCCACCAGCCGGCCAAGTGGTGCGGCAAATATCGCCGGTGAGGCAGAACGTCGTAGCCGACAACACGGTCGTCGATGCGTTGGTTGTCGTGAATTTCGTGCCGTTGAATGTGAGCAATGAAGAAGTGGCGAGCGCGCTGCCACCGTTACCATATGGAATATCGTTCGATGTGATGTTCGCCCACCCGGTGCCGCCACCGAATACGGGCAACACGGTCGTTGCGGCATGAGCGTTGAACGCAAGGAAGTACGAAAGTGCGGCAGCAGTGAAAACAGCTCCGAGCAACGAATATTTGATGAATTTTTCAAACCACATATCCTATTTATTATAGTCCGCTAGAAGCTGTCCTGCACTGTAGCTATTCACAGTTGTGATATTTGCACCGCTGATTGTGTAATCATTCCCAGCTCCTGGCGTAAGACGTTGGCCAGCACCGAAAAGTTTCACACTGCCAGCAACCGGCGTGTTCGCAAGCGTCCAGCTCGTGCCGGAGCCGGAGACGACTTCATTTACAACCGGAGTGCCGACGAGCGCAGTGCCGATATCGGAAATCATTTTGGCAGTGATGCCGAGCAGCAAGCTGTATGTCTTGGCCGCGGTGTTCTTATTGCTGGCGCTCGTGCCTTCCTGTGCTCGGCTGATTGTGAGCGTGTCGGTGCTGACGTTGGTGACGCGCACGATCTCGACATTGGGATCGTTCGCAGGGTTCGGATAATCGGTTGAGTTGTACCAAATCAAATTAAAAGGCACAGCAGGTAGTCGCGAACCTTGACCGCTTTGAAGCGTGATAGATGTTGCGGCAGAAGAGTAGCCCGTCGATGCTTGGACTTGGACGAAATTACCTACACTATCGAGCGCCATACATTATTCAATGCTCACGTCCTGCGGGCGCAGGTAGCAACGACAATCGGGATGCGCTGGCGGCGCTTCGATATCGCCGTAGTCGGCGGTCATGATGCCGCCATCCGTGCCCGCAATCTTGTCACCGGCATCCGCGAAATTGTCGTTGATGTCGATCGGCCCCTGATCGACCATCGCCTGACACCACTGACAAACCTTTTCGTCCTCGGCTGAGTACCACTGCACCGTCTTGACGACACCACTCTGCTGCCATGCCTGCTTGTTCGCCCAATTCGCTGCACGGAAGCTCTCGGTCTTGGCGATCAAGCCAGCGCGGCGCTCGTCGGCGTAGCTGTAAACCCCGTCTACTGCATTGGTGAGCTTCGCGAGCGTGGTGCCACCTGGATTGTTCATTTCCTCCCCAAGCACGTTCTTGAGCTGCTGCAACGTCGTCTCGTTGTAGCTGCGTGCCATCTTCGAAATCCCGCGCTCCAGCGCCTCGCGCGTGCTCTCGTCGGCGAGAATGTCCTGGTGCTGCGCGCCGATCATGGCGAGCGCGGCGGTCGCCTCGTCCTTGGCGAGCGTCGTCAAAATCGGTGTCGCAAGGTCGATCGTGATGCCGATCCATTCCTTGAGGTCGAACAGCTCGCCGATCGCCTTCTCAATGCCGGTGGCTTCCGGCAGATTGGCGATCACGTCCTCATGCTGCTTGGCGTTGATGCCGTGGAATATTTTGCGCAGCTCAGCCTCTGCCCGCTCGCTGCGGTCGTTGAAGCGCTTCCAATGCTCCATGTACTCGGCCTGCGACAGATCGGTGACGTGTTTCACCTGAAACTCAGGTTTGCCGTCGAACTGCTTCTTGAATGCCGTCGTAAGCGCCCGGCGCATCTCCGCGGCGCCGCTGTGCGCGGTCTTGCCGCCGGTGCGCACCCGGATCGCTTTTGCCTGCCACCCTTCAGCGGTCTTGGCGAGCTGCGGCGTCACGTCCTCGCCTTCAGGCTTTGAGGTGACACCCGCCGGCTCCATCGATGTGGGCGCCATGAGCTTGTCGCCGCCTTCTACCGGCCCGAGCCCGAGGTAGTTCTGGCGCGCCTCGTTTTGCGTTACGACGGGCATGCCGCCCACTGCCTTGGCCATCTCGTCCATGCGCGCGGCTTTGTCCTCCGGCGTGGGGTCGATGAAGGTCAGATACAGGTCGTCGCCATACCGTGGGACGAGATATTCGTTGAGATATGAGACGACGAGCATCATCTTCGGCTTGATGGTGCGCTTGCTGAACACGTAGTCGGCGGTCTCTGCCGTCGCGCGGTTGGTGTCGCTCTCTGCCGTGCCGAGGATGGTTTTGCTGACGCGGAAGCCGGCAAGAATGCGGTCACGCGTGGCGTCCATAAGGCCGCCGAAGTCCATGTCCTTGTGCGTGACGCCGGTGTGCTCCAGCTTGACGCCTTTGGGCAGCACAGGCGTCTGGTGCGCATTCTCGACGCCCGCTTGTCGGTTGTTCCAGCTCTTGCGGATGCGGTCGATATTTCCTTCTACGTTCGTGTCGGTCTGAATGTAGAGCCCGACCATAGCACCGTTTTGGAAGTACTTGCGGTTGTACTCCATTGCGTAGTTGTCGCTGTCGATCCATGAGGGTATTGTCTGCGGCACGCCGATGCCGACGAAGGGGTCATTGGGATCGGGAAATTTGATGTGAACAAGCTGGTACGGCTGAAAGGTGAAGAGCTTTCCGTCGAGCGTGTACTCATAGTGGCTGATCTTATACGGAAAGCTGGCTTTGTTGAGCTTCACGCGCACGCGGCCTGGATTCAGCAGGTAAATCGCACGCGGCTGATCGGTGTCGTTATTCACGCCGTCGAGAAGCCAGTAGCAATTGCCGGTCAGTTCCAAGTGCGCCATCGTGACGTACTTGAGTTCGATGCCGGTCATGTTCTCGTTGACGCCTTCGAGAAGCCTCAAGAGCGGGTGCTCGTCCTGCTCTTCGTGATCGTCGCCGTTTACCTGGTAGAGCCGGAGCTGGATGTTGGCGACTTCGGAGGCGATGGCGTTGACTGCCGCATACGTCCAGCCGGTGAAGTTGGCCATTGCCTTGGCAGCATCGACGTTCTTGGCGCCGGTCGGCTTGTAAATCGCGAGCGGGTCGCTGCCCATGCCGAGGGCTTTTTCGGCAACGTCGGGGATCTCGGCCTTGAGCGTGCCGCGGCGGTCGCGAATAACTACAGCGCCGTTGGCCTGGAATCCTTCATAGTGGTTGACGGGAACGGTGTCTTTTCCGCGATAGACATCAAGTACACGTTGAAAAACGCGAGGCATAGAGGTGTAATCAGTTTAGCATCCTACTCCGCTGGCGATCAGCTTGTTATGGGGATAGTTGTATGGGCCGCATGAAAGAACTTTCGATAACTCTTTCAAATATCGAAGCAGATTTCTATTTTCTGGTTACCAAACTGCTGACCGAGATGGGATATGCGACTTTCCCACAAGAGCAAGATCCTCGAGTTATTTTCCGCAGACCCGATCTGATTGCAGATGCGCCAATGGGTGGGCCACGCACCGCGGTGGAAATAAAGCTCTACCGATCAGAACAGTCGAGAATAATACTAGTTGAACACGCCCTTCAGCAACTATCGTATTATTTAACAGCCACAACACTTCCAAAAGGATTGCTGATTTTTACATCGATAATCCCCATGCAGCAGAGGGAGCGATTTGCCAAATCATTTCCGAATATCTCTATTTGGGACCAAAATGATCTTTTGGAGAACGCGAAAGAGAACTCCAATTTGTTGGCGGCTTTTCTGGAATTTTTCAGAGAGATTCAATTCGGAGCGCCCGCCGACCTAGTTTTAGACTTAAGCGAGCGGCGTGACGAGATCATGCCTCCTCCTATAGGCCAAGGAGAATCGCTAGCTTTAAGATTAGAAAACAGTTCGGCCGGCCGAAGTCAGAAAGCAGCAGTTAGCTTTGAGAAGCTTTGCGAGGAAGCGCTAAAGCTGCTGTTTGGTGGTGAGTTGGCGGGATGGAAAACACAACCTCGGATAGAGCAGGGCTTTCAGCGTATGGATTTGATAGCACGCTTGGTTCCGTCTACTCTATTTTGGGTGTCTCTGGAACGTGACTTTCGTTCACGTTATATCATATTCGAATTCAAAAATTATAAGGGACCAATAACCCAGAGTGAGATTTACACAACGGAGAAATATCTTTTCACCGCAGCTCTGCGCTCCATTGCAATCGTTATCGCGAGAAGCGGGCATAGTCAAAGCGCTGCTCTTGCGATGAACGGCGCTTTGCGGGAGCAAGGGAAACTAATCCTCTGCTTAAGCCTGAACGAGCTTTGTGGGATGTTGCGAGATTACGATCTAGGTGAAGATCCATCGAACTTACTAATTCAGAAGCTCGACGACATGCTTATCGGTATAGCGCGTTAGCCTATACATAATGCACCCGCTGCTCCTCAATCCCCTCGCCCGCCAAGCCGAGGATCAGATAGACGAGCGCATCCACAAGATCGTCATGCTTCTCGCTCCCAAACCCGAATAGCTGATTGAGAAGCTGCTCGCACCCCGTGCGCGGAAACTTCACCGTCCCGTTCTTGATGTACCGTGCCGCCACGCGCAACCGTGCGCGCTTGTCCTTGATCGGATGCATCGGCGTCACAGCAAATGCGCGACGCTCCAGCTCGTCGATCGCCGCCTGTTGATAGGCGACTGCCTCCACGAAAAACTCGCTGCTCATCGGCGAGCTGTGCCGCACGTTATTCAGCTCGTCCATTGTCTGGTGAAAGGTCATTCGCCGATTAAGCGGGTGCGGCTGCACGTAGATTTCGAGCTTGCCGCCGGGCCACGTCACTTCGCCTGTGACGCACGCTGTGCAATCTGCGCTCTCCTTCGTGCTGATTGCGAGGTCCACGCCGTGCGCGAGGTAGTTGCCGTCATCAAACGGCGGGTCATCGTAGTAGGTGATGTCTTCGGGCAGAACGTCCTGGCCCTCCTCCGGCACCACTTGCAGAAGCATCTCGCGCCGGAAGCCGATGTCGCCCAGCTCGTTGCGCTTGGCGTCGATCGCCTCCTGCGTCGGGTATTTCGCTTTCCAAGTGCAGCGCTCAATTTCGGTGCCGTCACCTTCGCGTAGTAGCGAGAATTCCAGCACTTTGAAGATGCCGGTGTTCTTCAATCGCGCCATCAAGCCGTCGGTGTGCAGCCAGTTGCCGATGACGATCACGCGGCCGGTCTGCTCGTCCACTGACGGCAGCACGTTGCCGCGAAACCATCGGTCGCTCTTGTCGCGGTTCTCCTGCGAGCGCACCCAATCGAGGTCTTCCACGTCGTCGGCGACGATCAGCGACGGCCGGTGCTGGCGGTGTTTGACGCCGCGCACCTTCTGGCCGCGCGAGCGCGACAGGATGCGCACGCCATTGTCGAGCACGGCATTCATCGCCTGCCAGTCCTCGTCGCTCTCCAGCGTCGGCTCTGGCCTCGGGTCGTCGATCTTGCGGTACTTCAGGTGACCGTAGTCGCGGAGGATCAGCTCGTTGTTGCGCAGCTCGTGCTGCACGCTGGCGGCATTGATGCTTGCCTGGCCGCGCGTGTCGGCGAGCATGATGATGAAGGGATAGCGGTCGGGGTGCTCCAGCGCGCACCACAAGACAAGCGCGAGTGACGCCATCGTCGATTTCGCGCAACCGCGGAAGCCGATGATTTCGAGGCGCCGATTGTCGTGGTCTTGGAGCGCGCCGGCCATCTCGTCGAAGAAGTCGGAGAGGTCGGCCGGGAAATGGTGCGGCAGGTAGGTGAGGCAGAAGCCCTTGAGGGTCTTGGCCGCTGCTTTGCGGATTTCGGGGTCGTCAACTAGGCGTTCAAATTTTACAGCATTTTGATTGACAAGCATACTTATAGGTGAGGTATTTTCGTTTCAAATAATATCACTTCGGAGCAGAGAGGTTTACGATGGCCGATTATCATGTGTGGAGATGTGGCAACTGCGGGGAATTCAACGCGGAAGGTGCGCCATGCAAAAGTGGATGTGGCGATTTCGGGCGTGATGATAGAAAATTTTGGGAATGTAGCAAAGACGGAACTATTAACGAGTGGTCACGTACGCATTGCTCGAAATGCAACGAAGAGTACGCATGCCCTCCGGGTTCTAATTGGTAGCGATTTCCGAAGAAGTTGATACTTGGCTTTGGTGGTCTTCCGGCACCATCTCCTCAATCATAGTCGCCGGCAACATCCCGCCGCGTTTCCACGCCGCGATGACTGCGATGCGCACCTCACCCGGCAGCGGCTCGTAGTGGATCGTCTTGGCGATTTCCTCGATCGGCCGCTTATACATGCCGGCAGCCGCTTCGGCCTGTAGTAGCGCCAAATCCATCATGACGACGTTCTTCGCGGCCTCGATGCGATCACGCGCCGCTGGCTTACGCTCGCCTTCGGGCGCCGTCTCCGGTGACCAGTAGACGATCTTGAGCAGCTCCTCGCGCATCATCCGGTAATTCTCGCGGGTGAAGTTGATCCGCTCTTCGATGCGGGCGCGGTCGATCTCGACAAGGCCTTCGCGCGCTACCTTGTCGGCCACCTTAGCGACGTAGTTGTACGCAAAGCCGCGATTGAAATGCGCCTCAAGCGCTTTCTCAAGCCGGCCGACCGTGATGAGCGGGTCTTTGGCGCGCTCGTCGCGAATGACGCGGCGGATTTCTTCCTCTATTGCCGGTAGAATACGCATGGTTCAATTATAACTTTAAAGCCTCTTCCAGTCTCCAGCCAGGAGAAAGCTATCTCGGATATCGAGACGCCCAGGATAAACAAATATGATCGCAGTCCCCGACGCAGCTCCGGGCGCACTAATACTGATTGTTACTTTGTTGTATTCGACTGAAGCAACCCTGTAGTCCACATTAATCGTGAGTGGACCTTGTTGAACGATAATCTTGTTGGAAGTGATTTCTAGGCTTGCCGTAGGAGCCGAGTTTAGAGCGTATTTTCCCGGTAACGCATCTCCCGCATCGCACGATCCCAATCCCAAAATGCACATAGCTTGAGATGGTCCTGTCATCGAACCAAACAGGACGAAGGCTAGGGCGCATAGCCTCAATAATGGAAAGCCAAGCACGCGAATTCCTTCCATGAGAAGCCCCCCAGATAGTAGTGCTCGCGGTCCGCAAATTCAATTCACAGTGGAACCCTCTGTTTCAGTCTCCTTCCAACTCCACCCCTCCGCATGCGCCGCCAGTTGCAGACTCGCCTCGACGCTCTGATAGAGGCCGGCGAGCGCCTTCTGGCCCTGCTGCATGTTCTGACTGATCGCCTGCATTCCCTTCGCAAGCGCGGTGCGCCGCTCCTGTAGAGCCTTGCGTTTGTCGCGGTTGTCCTTCGTGTGGCTGTCGATCGCCAGTTCGAGGCCGTGGATCTCGCTGGCGAGTTTGGCATCTTCTGCTTTCAGCTTCTCGAACTCGGCCATCATGGTGTCGAGCTGCTTGCCTATCCATTCCGCGTGGCAGGCTGCTCCCCACGCTTTCTGTCGGCATTCCTCGATGAAGGCTGCGCGGTGTTTCTGCTGCTGATCGTTGGTGAAGGTCGCGCTCATACTCCGTCCGGCTGAACGTCGTCGATGTTCTTGCCGTCGATAATCATCTCGATGTGGTTCTTGTTGTGCGTGCCGCGGCGGAAATTAACCCAGGCTTTGAGCATGATGATAAGCGTTTCATAGGCGATACTGCGTTGGAACTCGCTGCCCCATTTGGCGCTAATCTTAATCTCGATGTCTTTATTCATGCTTTGCCAAAATGAACATCCAATAATCCACGGACTACTTCACTCTCCGACACCTTCTGCTTGCGAGCAAATTTGCCAAGCGCCTTCTTATGTTTTGGCGAGACGCGAACCATTAGACGAATGAGTTTCATATCTCATCAGTATACACGACGGCGACGCCGCCGCCATCTCAACCTGGGGATAACTCAATATATATCACCGTATGTCTTGCGATCGGTGCCAATATACTGCTTGGGCAAAACCTCTACATTCGGATCGTGCGGCTCCAGCTCCCGCTCATACGGCAAAAGCAGCCGCGGATCGTGGTCGAGCAGGTAGCAATTCTCGGCTTCGTCTTCGATGTTCATATCATTTGGGCAACCGAAGATTACCGCGCAAAATGCGCTCGATCAATTTGCACACATAGCAAAGGATCAAATACAGGATTGAGAGTACGACCGTCGTGAACGCGCCGAGGATCGCACATACGCAAATCTGTAGCGTCTCAGCGATCATACGGTTTTGCGGCGATCGGGTTTGTGTGTGAGATGCCACCAGCCACAACGCGGGCATTTGTAGATGCGCAAGAATGCCGCTTTGCCGGTGTTCAGTGAGGAAGCTCTGGCGGTAAGCGCTTGCTTGCGTGAGAATGCCCGCTTGGCGCACCGACCTTTTCTGAGTCGAGCAGCGATGGTTTTCTTATTCTCCCGCCGCTGGTTCGTCATCGTCGAAATCCGTTCAGACAGCGGGGCGTCTTCCTCCACGGCTGCTTTCCAGGTCATAGGCCTGCGGAAATGACATCTTCCAAGGAGCGGGCAACGATGAACTCAGCGCCGGCGCGCACGCACAGCCGGCCGAATTCAGCCTGCTCCGGCGAGAGCTTGCCGCTCGCCGACTTGCACTCGATGCCGTAGAAGCGGCCGGTCATCGGGTGGATCAGCGCGATGTCTGGGAGGCCCTTCATGGTGAACTTCGGGAGCTTGCGGAATTGGCGCTCGCCATGCCGGTCGATGTAGCTTGCCGGTATATTATTCATCCGCCAACACAGGTACTTTTTAAGCGTCAAATATTCGAGGATCGCTGCCTGTGTTTCCGTCTCCGTGGCGGTCGGCATACATGGGTGTCACGCGCGCAACTACTCCAATAGGCGTTGCACGGCGATCTCAGGCGTCTGCCCGTATTCGTAGTGATCACGCGTCGCATTCGATGCGATCCAGCACGGCTCACCCGCTTTGCAATCGCCGATGTCTTCCGTGAGCGCGGACACGCGGATCAATTCGCCGAAGTCGGCGCCGCATTGATTAAGCAAATCGATGAAAGCATCCGCCATAACTTGAGATTTATTGTACCACGAAAAGAACCAGGCGCCGCAAGACGCCTGGGGGGTAAGGGTCAGCCAACAACACGGAAACCATCGGCCGTCTGTTCGATGCGCGTGTTCTGCTCGCGACGCATCACTTCGGCCATCGTGGGATGGTCACGAAATCCCCAGCTCGTGCCGACAGGAACATCGCGCGCTGCGCGGGCGTCACGCACAATCGACAGGATTTCGACAACAGCATCATCGCGCTGTCGCCAGTTGCGGACCCGCTTCATACAATCCGGGTCGCATAGAGGCCGTCCATCGACAACATAATCGCAGTGCTCGGGATTGAGGTCGGCGCGGCCACAAAAACACATAGCCATCTTCGTCTCCAAAGAGCGGTTAGTACCTCACTCATTGTTTCATATGAAAGCAAAGGTGCAATTCTGCGACGTGGCTCGCTGTAACGCATACAAAGAAAAAGCGCCGGGCAAGCCGACGCTTTCGTGAATGTGCTGGTGGGAACTGCTATTCGATGTGCGAACAAACGCCGTTAATCACCTTGAACATTTGCGGCGTAGCATTGGGTTTTTCCATCACCTTGCCGCTGAGGACGTAGGTGGCGGCGTTCAGCATGCGCCAGGCATTGCGCTCGTCGAACTCAGGGAAACTGGGCTCCTCCCATTCGTGCAATACCTCGGGGATGCGCTGCACGTTGATGATGCCCTGCCGAAACATGGACATGATGCAGTGGTCGGCGCGTTCGTCCGTAAGTAGCGTGTGCTTGTACCGCTCGAAGGCGCGAGCCTGCGTTTCGCGGTAGACGGCAAGCGGCTCTATCAGCTCGCCCACCAAGCCAGGCAGGTCGCGCTTAAGATTGGTCGTATGCCGGCGCTTGATACTCTGGTCGGCGATGAACGCGAGGTTGTCGCAAACGAACACGCGGGAGCCGAAGCCGACGCTGATAGGGAAGCTCTTATCGTGGCTATTACGGAGCCCCACGGTGTCCTCGTAGCCAGTGTAGGGGCTGCGCAGCGACAGCAGGCCGAAATAGCGGGCACCATCCTCGGTGACGCCGTGCGCCTCGCTGATGATTTCATGCCCGTACATTCCCGCTGCGGTCTTTACGAGATCGACCACGCGGAAGTGCGGGATCGGAACATGCGTTGGTGTAGCGGCTGGCGTTTCGAGTTGGCGTAGGACATCGTAGTCAACAGCTTTCGCGTTGACGTGAAGCATGAGCGTCATGTGTCTTCTCCTTAAAGAACAACACGACGAATTGTATCATTGAGAGCTAATGCCGAAAGCAATCGCAACAATATCCAACGCGTGCTGCGCAGCCCTCGTAAAAATCCACGGCGGTATATAGGCCCTCAAAACGCGAAATGTAGCGTTCTAACCAAATCCATGTGTCGCCAATCTTCCTCGGAAATATTGCAAACCGGACCTTCCAACCATTGTCTTTCGGACTACCATCCCACCTCATAAGATGATTATATCAAAAGAAAAGCCCCCGCCTAAGCGAGGGCCGCGCCGAAGCGCTTAAGTGAGTTCTATCTCTTTTTGCTGATCGAGTGCAATCTCCATCGCGATC